>LSQX01041403.1_pt2 | contig 16025 bp, 15 predicted proteins | sample 654561 | NCBI WGS metagenome assembly LSQX01 (sample SAMN04489861, study PRJNA283612) | anaerobic digester metagenome | isolation source: 4 biogas reactors fed with cattle manure at either 37C or 55C with and... | place: Denmark: Kongens Lyngby | collected 2014 | reverse complement strand
GGGATTAACACTGTTGTTCGTGAATTTTTCATGGGCATCTGTTGAAGAAGGAAAAGCAAATGAACTTGCAACGACTGTCGCATTAACCGTAGATTATGTTTATCATGATGGCAGTTGGTTACCATCCAATCCAGATGGGGTGAGCACAATCGTTGATAATATTACTATAGTAAACGGAGAAGTGACCTTGGAAAGCATAGTCAACGTTTACAATCTAAATATAAATGCCGGAGCTACTTTAAACATTAAAGGTATCCTTAATTTATATGGAGCGCTTGATATTAAAGGAAATCTAATCTTTAGAAGCGGTCCCGGATATACGGGTGAATTGGGTCATGTTGAACCCTTAACAAGCATTACCGGGGAAGCTACTGTGGAACAGTATTTCCAAAATAAGAGAGCATACAGAATGGTTTCCCCTACTGTTACCACAACTACTTCAATTCACGATAACTGGCAAGAAGGTGCAACCAGTAATACCCATAATCCATTTCCGAATTATGGAACACATATTACCGGAACTACAATTGACCAAACCGATGGGTTTGATGCGACTCAGTCGGGAGCGGCTTCGATGTTTACGGTAAATGTTGCTTCACAACAATTTGAGCCCATTGCTAACACAGATGTAAAAACGCTACAGGCCGGGAGAGCCTATTTGATGTATATTCGTGGAGATCGTTCTGTGGATTTAACCGATAATACTTCTTCCAGCGCCACGACGTTACGTGCAAAAGGCGCGCTTAAAAGAGGTACTGCACTACAAATGTTTAATTCAACAACGGCAGGACAATTTGTAATGATTGGAAATCCATACCAAAGTTGTGTGGATATGGCTACTCTTTTGGCTGAAGCAGAGAACTTAAATCCTTCGTTTTATTATGTATTTGATCCAACAATTAATACACACGGTGGTTATGTAACAGTTTTTCTTCCTTCGGGAACAAATCTATTAGGGTCTAGTGCCGGGAGATATCTCCAACCGGGTCAGGGAGCACAAGTTCAAGTAGTAAATGATGGAATTTCCGGAGTTGCTTTCTCAGAATATCACAAAGCAGCAGGAAATTTAACTTCTGGTAGTGTAGGAAGTAAGAGCTTGAGTGATGAGAATATGATTACAGTTCAATTGTATACTGCTGATAAGTTCGCGAATGGGGGTTCAGTTCAAGATGGAGTGGGAATTCTTTTTAGTGAGGATCACGACAATGCAATTGACCTATATGATGCAAAAAAACTAATGAATTTTGGTGATAATTTAGCCCGAAATCATGATGGTAATTATTTAAGTATAGAACATCGCAATTTGCCGCAAACAGGTGAAATTCTTCATTTATATACTGCAGATTATTCCGGTACAGATTATGTTTTTAAAGTTATTGTAGATGGTTTGCAAAAAAGTACTCTTTACTTGGTAGATTCTTATACCGGAAATAAAACATTACTTGCTGCGGGAGAAAATACTTATGCATTTCAAGTAACACAAGATGAATCCAGTAAAGTATCAGATAGATTCTCTATTGAAGTGGAGAAGTCACTGTTGAATAATAACGAGGTAACTTCTTTGGAAAATTTGACTATTTATCCAAATCCGGTTTCAGATGATTATATCTATTTAAGTACGCCGCAATTATCCGCTCATGAATTGAATATTCGAATCTCAGATATGGTTGGTAGACAAATACAATCGAAGTCCTATACTGTTTCCGGAAATTCCTTAAAAGTAGACTTCCAAGAGAATTTACCCAAAGGTATTTACCTGATGACAGTAGAATCTGCAATTGGTAATCAAACTTTCAGATTTATAAAGAAATAAATTCGAAAACTAACCATATTAAATTCAAGAGAAAAGCCGATTTTAAAATCGGCTTTCTTGTTTTATATTATGAAATTGGGTTGTTCTTCTTTGTAGGTTAGCAATATTCTTGAAGAATGGAAATTAAATCGTTAGAAGTTTGAGATCCGGATTGTCTCCATTTCATTTCACCGTTTAAATATATCATCAGCGTAGGAACTTCTTTAATTCGAAGGGCGTCGGAAAGTTCTTTGTTTTTGTCGATATCGATTTTTACAATACGAGCATTATCTTCCAAATCACTCGCTACCGTTCGTAGAACCACATTCATTTCTTGACAAAGGGGGTTGTCATCATCGCAAAAATGCAACAGTACAGGAATCGTAGACTCGATTAACTCTCCAAATTTTGACATATTTGTAGTTTAAGTGAATTAGATTTACAAATATAATATTTCAACTTTATAAATTAAGAATCTGCTTTTCTTTTCTTTCGGAGTTCAATTACAGTAATTTCCGGCCAAATTCCTACCCTACCAGGATATGCAATGTACCCGAAACCTCTGTTAACATTGAGGTAGCGTTTTGTTTGAGAATGTTCGTACATACCAGCCCAATATTTATAACGCCATTTTGCAGGACTCCATTTTAAAAAACCCGGAATTTCAATTCCAAATTGCATTCCATGGGTATGACCACTGAGGGTCAGATGAAAATTTCGGGAATTATCTTTTACTTCCTCTTGCCAATGTGTAGGATCGTGACTCAACAATACTTTGAAATCTTTATCAGACAATCCTTCCGATGCTTTGTTTAAATCTCCTTTTTTAATAAACCCCAGTCCCCAATTTTCGACACCGACTACTGCAATTTGTTCGTTACCTCTTTTGATTCGTACGTGCTCGTTTAATAAGAGCTTCCAACCCATTTCCTTCTTTAACCTTTTTAGAAGTTCAAAGTTTTCAATTTTATCCGAACTGTTTTTCCATTTAAAATAATCACCGTAATCGTGATTGCCTAAGATGCTATATACGCCGTCTTTAGCTTTTAATTCGGAAAATAACTTTTTCCACGGATATAATTCTTTTGAAATATTATTAACGACATCTCCGGTTAATACAATGAGGTCACTGTTTTGTGCATTTGTTAGGTCGATGCCATATTTGACTTTGTCATAATTATCAAAGCTTCCGCAATGCAAATCGCTTAATTGTGTTATGGTATATCCGTCAAAAGCTTCAGGCAAGTCTTCAAATTCCAAGGTGTGTCGATGCATTTGATAATTATATCGCCCTTTGAATATTCCAAAAAGAAGCGATGTAAACGGAATGGCTGCGACACTTAAAGCAATGGTGCTGATGAATTTTCGGCGGGACGGCAAAAATCCTGTTTCGGGATCATTCGAGTTGATAAATATTCCATTAATCAATCGGTAAATATCTTCAACCAATAAAAATGGAATTACAAATAATTTTGGAACGAGAATGACAATAAATGCGCCTAAAATATAGGCTCTAAAAGGTTGAGAAGGCCTCACATTGTTAAATATGGAAAGCTCCAAAGACAACCCAATCAAAATAATAAGTGTTAATCCAAAGTAAAGGATTGACAACCAATAACCTTTAAATAATACTCGGAATGCTTGAAAAGCATAAATGTCAATCAAAAAAATGATTATAAAGAAAATTATCCACCGCAACATAGAGCGCAAAGATACTATTCCCTTTTCAAATCTATAATACCTAAATCCTTAAAATAAGTTAATAAAAAACAGAATATTATAGCTTTTAAAAGCTATTATTCTTTAATGATTTTAAAGGTCTGAAGCAAATTTTCTGACTGAAGCGTAACAAAATAAATTCCTGTCTTGAATAATTCATTTGAAGAAATGTGAATAGTTTCCGATGAATAAGTCTCTGAAAAAATAGACTGACCCAAGAGATTTCTTATGGTAACAGAAATTGCTGAACCAGATGGATTAGGAAGTTTAATTGTCAATGAATTTCCAATCCAAGGATTGGGATAAATTTGAATATCATTTAATTGATGTGAATTTAACCCAAGAAAATTTTCGGTATGAATTGAAAATCTGTTGGAATCAGTGCTCAGCGCGTCAGAAAAATCAATTTCAAAAAAGTAAGCTAAAGAATTGTTGGTAATAGGAGTGGAGGTTTGTAAATAAGAATCATATAAATAAAAATCAAATGGATTCAGTCCCTGCAACTCCACATTTAATACATACTTATCGGTAGTATAACCTGAAATGTATAATTCGAAGATTTCGCCATTTGTAGGAAATTGACGTTTTTCAATGCTTAAATACGAACCTGCTTTATTAATGGCTAAATTCTCATAAAAGTTAAATGGCTTGATAGCATCTTCCGAAGTCACGGCATTAGAATATTCATTATTAAATATAAAACCAATGCCATCGTGTACCGTACCATTGTTTTGAAAGTTTTGTTGCGTAAACAATTTTATCGTCATCATATCTGATGCCTTTAATTGGTTGCCCGTAAAATTCGAAGTATTGTGATTTCCGGGAGCTTTACTCATTTCGGTGAATTCTAAATTTGTCGTTCCGGTTTGCATTAATGAAACTTGTGCCGCTGCTCCAGATTGCAAAAATTGATTTACAGAAGATTCCATAATGTTCAAACCATCGGGAAGTGATATGGCTACATAAGCCCCGTGGGTTCCCATGGATGCATCGTAAACATAATAATAGTCGGGATTAAGATTTGATGAAGCGAAAACGATATTCATATCGACAGCGGATTGATACGGATTTCCAAACATTATGAAATCTCCACTATTTTGAGTACTATAATTTTGTGTGATATTCCCTGTAGCCAAAATTCCTTTTGCTCTAAGTGTGGTAGCACTGTGAGAATTATTGTCTGTAAGATCAATACTTCGATCACCACGAATAAACATCAGGTATGCATCTCCGGCATTTAATGTGTTGATGTTGGTGTTAGCTATCGGAACAAATTGCTGATTGTTAGAGTCGACTTTAAACATAGATGCATTTCCGGATTGAGTCGCATCAAAACCATTTTCTTGATCGTTTTTTGTTCCGGTAATGTGCGTGCCGTAATTTGGTGAAGGATTGTCTGTATTTGATTGCGCTCCTTCCTGCCAATTGTCATGAATTGATGTTGAGGTAGTAACAGAACTGGACACCATTCGATAGGAACGTCTGTTTTGCATATAGCGTTCTACAATTACTTCACCGGTAATAACTGAGGTTGCCGAAACTGCAGCCAAGGCTCCGTCAGTGGTTGCTGTGCTTTTAAAAATCAGATCACCGGATAAGGTCATATTTCCTGATAAGTGAAGTGTATTCCATATGTTCAATGTAGCTCCTCCCCAAACTTCAATATTATTTACATAAGTTTCAGATGATAAATCTGCAACACCGTTTTTAATGACAATGTTATCTTGAGAAGTGATTATCCCATTAGGATCTTGTGGACTCCATTGTGCGTTTTCATAGCTATAGGTGATGGGCAAGGGCTCAAACCGAATTGAAAATCTATCGGTAGCACGACTGGGTGAGTTGCTGGTTGTTGCTACAGAAAAATTATAAGTGTTTAAATGATTCACTAAGGTAGTGGTGCCGGTATAGGCATCGTCTAAGTATATATTTACTGAGTTTATGTTGCTTACATGAAATTCAAATACATAATGAATGCGTGTATATCCGTTGGTGTATAGTTCTAAAATTTCTCCGGGAACAGGCAATTTTCGCTGTTCGATACTTACAATGGTTCCTTGAATATTTCGTCCTAAATTTTCATTAAAATTCATAGGTTTAAGCGCATCGCCATTGTCAAACCCATTGTTGTAATTGTCATTAAAAAAAATCCCTACACCATCATGAGGCAAATTGCCTGCTGTATGATTTGCTTCTGTATATAATTGTACATAAAGATAAGGATTTGGAGTTTGAGCTGTTGCCGACGAACTTGTAAAACTGCAAATGAAAAGACCAAAGAGTAAGGAAATCAGAAAAGTTCTCATTTATTTAACTTCAGGAATTAAAAATTGTAAATATATCATAAACAAAACAAAAAAATCAAGTGTCAATGTATTTCTGACACTTGATTTTATAAATGACTTATTAAAGACAGTTTAGAATCTGATTAAAATGGTGAATGTCCTACCAAATTCTTACACGATCTTCAGGTTTTACATACATTCCATCTCCTTCTTGAATATCAAAAGCTTCAAAAAATGCATCAATATTTAGCAAGGGTTGTACTGCGCGCACTTTTCCGGGAGAATGCGGATCAGTTTTAATTTGATTGATAAGGGCTTCTTCCCTGATTTTGGTACGCCAAATGGTTGCCCAACTCATAAAAAAGCGTTGTTCCGGAGTAAATCCGTCAATATTGCCGGGTTTTCCGTTTTCTTTATAAAAGCGTTGCAAACCGTCATAAGCGCCTAATACACCTCCTAAGTCTCCGATGTTTTCACCTAAGGTAAATTTACCGTTGATATAAACCCCTTCCAAAACTTCAATATTGCTGTATTGTTCTGCCAAAGCGTTTCCTCGTTCGGTGAAATTGGCTAAATCTTCTTCGGTCCACCAATTTACAAGATTTCCGTCTCCGTCAAATCGTGAACCACTATCATCAAATGCGTGAGAAATTTCATGACCGATAACCGCTCCAATGCCGCCATAGTTTACAGCTTCATCAGCTTTATAGTCATAGAAAGGAGGTTGTAAAATTGCGGCAGGAAAAACAATCTCATTGTTTAGCGGGTTAAAATAAGCATTGACCGTATGCGGATTCATCCCCCACTCTGTTCTGTCAACAGGCTTGTTGATTTTGCTCAAATTGTATTGAAGATTCCATTTGCGAACGGCAATCATATTGTCAAAATAAGTTTTGTCTTCTGATACTTCCATCGTTGAATAATCTTTCCATTTGTCAGGATATCCGATTTTTACCGTGAATTTTTCTAATTTTTCTATGGCTTTTTCCTTGGTGGTTTGGCTCATCCAATCCAGATTTTTAATTCGTTCCTGAAACGCATCAATGATATTGTCAATCATAATTTCCGCTTTTTCTTTTGCTTCCGGAGGAAACATTTCATCTACATAGACTTGCCCCAAAGCTTCGCCTACTGTTGCATTCACCACTTCAAGAGCACGTTCGTCCGCAGGTTTTTGTTTTTGAGCGCCGTTTAATGTCTTTTCATAAAAATCCCAATTTGCTTTTTCAATTTCTGGAGTGAGAATTCCGGCAGCGTGATTGAAAGTGCTCCAGCGCATCACAGTTTTCCAAGTATCAAGATCAGGAGTACTGAGTATTTGACTGACAGTTTCCATATATTTAGGCTGCATTACGATTAAGGTGTCTATTTGCTCCTCCACTCCAATATTTCTAAAAAATTGCTCCCACTTAATTTGAGGAACTAACGCTTGAACATCATTCATGCTCATTGGATTGTTGAAATTTCTAAAATCTCTGCGAGCCACTTTATCTAATTGAGGCTCGGCAAGTTTGGTTTCAAACGCTAAAATTTCTTCTGCTTGTTTTCTGGCTTCGCTTTCCGAATCCCCGAGAAACTGAAGCATTCTTGTAATATGGTCAACATATTTTCGGCGGATGTCTTCTGCATCTTCATCCTTATCCGTATAAAAATCGCGCTCCGGAAGTCCCAGACTTCCCGGTGTGATGTAAGTGATGTTCATAGCACTGTTGTTGGGATTTGAAAAAGCAGCAAGCGAGAAAAACGGCTGAGACACAGCAGCGGCATTTTCACTTATGACCTTTTGAAAATCCTCCATTGTGTTGATGGAATCTATTTTTTCTAAAACGTTCAAAAGCGGTGCGATTCCTGTTTCTTTACGCGCAATAGAATCGATTGCTTTGTCATAAACTATAATCGCTTTTGCTTGGTCGGTTTCCGGACCGTATTTTTGATTTTCGCGAACATCAGCGATAATTCTAAGAACATTTTGAGTGGTTTCTTTGCGAAGAATATTAAATCCGCCCCAACGTGTTTCATCGGCTGGAATTTCTGTGTTTTTCATCCAGTTTCCATTGACGTAATTGTAAAAATCATCTTTCGGACTTACCGAAGTATCCATATTTTCCAATAGGATTCCATGACCTTCCTCTATCTTGTTGGATTCATTGGTTTTACATGCCACCATCCCGATTGAGAATGCAGTGATTGTAAAAACAGATTTAAAAATGGTGCGTTTCATTTAATTGTAATTTTTAATATTAAGTAAAAAGATTTTGAATAGGTTCTATTCGTTATTGATTTATAATTTTATGTTTATGATGTGGTATCGGGTAATTGTCGCGAGTTTAATTCTTCTTTTTCATTTTGATGATACAATGCATCAATCCTGTCTTTCTCTAATTTTTCATTGAGTTGTAGAATAAGATTGTTTAATGCCACCTTTAGTTCGTTAATGGCAATAGAAACTGCCAGAGAATCAATTTGTTCAACATGAAGTTCTTGATAAAGCAATTTTGAACGCGTTTTTACGACCATCAATCTACTTTTAATTATTTGTGTGTCAAATTCGGAGGGGATTCTTTGTGTTAACGAATCTGAATAGCGACTCATAATTTCCGATTTATTGCGAAGTTCCCCAAGTGTACTTCCTTTAATATTACGAGATTCGCTCATTAAATCTTCCAATTCTTGCCATGTGCGAACCAGTTCTTGCGCTTGGGGGGTTAGTGCATAAGAATCCGTTGCGTCCGTAGTCATAAATTCTGCTCGTGGAGATTCTCTCACAAGGTTTATTTCCCGGACATCTTCTTTACACGCATTTAGAAAATTCAACAATAAAAAAAGAACAAGGGTATTACGCATAAGCTTGTCAAAAAGAAACAAATATACTCAGATTTCTTGCAATAAAAAGTATTCTTTACAGCATTTTAACTTCTTTTTCATTTATACAAAATTCATCTTATATCCTGTCATATATGCTCATTTTATCCGATATTCGCACTAAAATTTTTGAATGGAAAAAAGAATCTTAATTATTGGTGCAAGTGGCCAGATAGGGACAGAGCTAACTTCTTTTCTAAGAGATGAATACGGTGCAGAGAATGTAATAGCTTGCGATATAAAAGAAGGGAATGATGAACTGATGAATGGCGGTCCTTTTGAATTTTTGGACGCTACCGATTTCAATAAAATAGAAGCGCTTGTACTTAAATATACTATTACGGATGTTTATCTGATGGCTGCCATGCTTTCTGCCACTGCTGAAAAACACCCCATGAAAGCATGGGACTTAAACATGTCTTCTTTATTTCATGTGCTTAATTTGGCTAAAGATAAAAAAATTGAAAAAGTCTTTTGGCCTTCAAGTATTGCAGTTTTTGGTGTGACAACGCCTCGAACAAAAACACCGCAACATACGATAACCGAGCCTTCTACCGTTTACGGAATCAGCAAGCTCACCGGCGAACGATGGTGCGAATATTATCATCAACAATACGGCGTTGATGTTCGGAGTATTCGCTATCCCGGACTTATCAGCTATAAAACCCAACCGGGAGGCGGAACGACAGATTATGCCGTTGAAATATATCACAAAGCACTTCAAGAGGGCGCGTATTCGTGCTTTTTGAATGGAAATACAAAACTGCCGATGATGTACATGGACGATGCCATTCGTGCAACATTTATGTTGATGGAGGCGCCCAGCGAAAATATTACCATTCGAAGCTCCTACAATCTCTCGGCACTTTCATTTGATGCGGAGGAAATAACAGAAAGTATTAAAAAACACATTCCGGATTTTTCGATTTCTTATGAACCCGATTTCCGTCAAGCGATTGCCGACAGTTGGCCGGACAGTATTGATGATGCTCAAGCTCAAAAAGATTGGGGTTGGAAAAGTGAAGTCTCTTTGGATGAAATGACAGCGATAATGTTAAAGCATCTAAAAACGCAATATCAATAACCGTAAAGAAAATTTTATCGGATTAACTGAATTTTTTCAGTTCAAACTTTTCACCGTCAAATACGCCGTACGTAAAATGAGTAATCCAATCTCCTAAGTTGAAATAAGTCGATTTATCAGCGATTTTTATTTCCATGGGAAGATGCCTATGCCCGAATACAAAATAATCGTAATGTTTGTGTTCCAATTTTCGTTTGGCATATTGTGCGAGCCATTCGTCTTCTTCTCCCAGAAATTTGGTGTCTTCCTTCCCGGAAATCAATTTGTTTTTTACCGAAAGATATTGCGCCAAACGCACTCCAATATCCGGATGCAGCCAACGGTATAACCATTTGGAAAAAGGATTGGCAAAAACTTTTTTCATTCGTTTGTATCCTTTATCTCCGGGACCTTTACCGTCTCCGTGTCCGATGAAAAAACGTTTGTTGTTAAACTCAAATTCTTTCGGGTGATGATATACCGGAATGTTTAATTCGGTTTCAAAATAATCATCCATCCACAAATCGTGATTTCCTACAAAAAAATAAATCTGAATGCCGCTGTCACTCAGCTCTGCCAATTTGCCCAGCGTTCTTACAAATCCTTTTGGAACAACCGTCTTATATTCAAACCAAAAATCAAATAAGTCTCCAAGCAGAAAAATAACTTCGGCATCGTGTTTAATGCTGTCTAACCATTCTACAAAAATTTTTTCGCGAGGCAAACTTTCACTTCGGGTTGGCGCTCCTAAGTGATTGTCACTGGAAAAGTAAATTTTTTTGCTTTTGGGAATTTTCATTGAATAAAGATAATAAATGGAATGTATGGCATTTTTTTTAATTTAATTGTCTTCTGCAAACCATTCCGCATAGCTGGATTCAGTTTCCTGAAGTTTTAAGGAATGCAATTGAATGTTTTGAGGAAGGCGTTTTTGTATTTTTTCAGCAAAATTTATTACCAACATTTCGCTTGTGGGTTGAAAATCGACTAAAATGATATTGTGTCCCTGTTCTTTGAGTACTTCAGCAAGTTCGGCGTGTGGTGTATTCTTATTTAAAACAGTCGCATGGTCGTAAACCGAAATGATTTCTTCCGATACAATTTTTTTTAAATCTCCAAAATCAATCACCATTCCAAATTTCACATGATTTTTATCGGTTATAGGACTTCCTATAACCGTAACAAAAAGTTTATAGCTATGCCCGTGTACATTTTTACATTTTCCGTCATAACCATAAAGCGCATGACCTGTTTCGAAAGTAAATTTCTTTGTGATTCGAATCTTTTTCATAATGCAATATATAGAGACAAAGATAAGATTTCTTAAAAGAAAGATTCATCCAAAGAATTCGTAAAATACTACTTTTTAGGTATTGTAAAAATCTGTTCTCTCCACGATTTTTGCCCAATAAACACTTATAAAACAATTTATCATGAACCGAATTTTATCAATTCTACTTCTATTTATTTCAATTTCAATAGTTTCATGCAGTTCTGATGACGATGGTTCACCCGCAGGAGATATTATCGGCATGTGGGAATATCATAAAGTAGGCGGATTTTCAAATGGAAATGAAGTTTTAATTCCTTGGGAACACGAATGTCCGAATGAAAAAGATAAAATAGAATTCCGCAGTGATAATACCATGAGAATCTATGAATATTGGGACGACTGTTCGCAAGATTTCGATCAAGGCACCTGGAGTTTAAATGGAAATACTCTCACCACAAATGTGGACGGATATATCCAGGAATCAGAAATTGTAACATTGACCGAAACAACTTTGAGAATAAAATTTGATGAAGCAAATACAGATATTGCTTTAATGGAATTTAAAAGACGATAAATTCCAAACTTGTTTACTTATCTAAAGTGCGGGGAAGATTCTTATCTTTGTCGCACTTTAATTGAATTTATGCCGAATGAACTTTTTGAGCAGTTGGACTTCGTTGAAAATCCATTGTTCGAATCGATAATTGAAGATTTAATTAATCAGCAATACAGTGTCGTTGACCACTTTTTCTCCGATAAAGAAGTTTCCCTTCTCCGACATTCCCTTTTAGCCAAATATGATTCCGATCGTTTCAAAAAATCTGCTATCGGAAGTAGAACGCAAGAAGAAATCGATAAAACCATCCGTGGCGATTTTATTTTTTGGATTGACGAAAACCGACAAGGCGAAGCAGAGCAGGCTTTTTTCACAAAAATCAATGAATTTGTTCAATATTTGAACACAACTTGTTTCACGGGAATTCTTGAAAAAGAATTTCATTACGCCGTTTATCCTGTTGGTACTTTTTATAAGAGACATTTAGATACTTTTCAAAATGATGACAGACGGAAGCTTTCGTTGGTCTGCTATCTGAATGAAGAAAATTGGCCAAAAGAAAACGGCGGAGAACTGACGATTTATACAAATGTAGGAGAAATAGACATATTGCCTTTACCGGGAAGAGTCGTTATTTTTGAAAGTCAATTTTTGGAACACGAAGTAAAGCGTGTTCAAGCTTCCAAAAGGTTGAGTATTACCGGGTGGCTGAAAACAAGATAATATTTAAGGAGCAAGCGGGACATATTTTTTTCTGAATTTGATGTAAAGGGCAACTCCTCTGAAAGCTATCCAAACGGATAAAGCAATCCAAATTCCAACCAGTCCGCCGTTTAAGTATTTGGAAGTATAAACCAATGGGATAAAACATAAAAAGGTTGCACTGAGCAGGATATTTCGCAAATAAGCCATTTCACCCAGACCTTTAAAGATGGAATCATACGTAAATGCAAACGCATTTAAAGGAAGCGTAAGCAAAACGACATAGAACATATTGTAAAAAACTGTTAGCACCTGTTCGTCTTTTACAAAGAGCAGTCCCAGCGGTTTGTAAAGAATAATCCCAAAGAAAACTAGAATTCCTGAAACAATCAGATTGTATTTGTTGATTCTCTTCGCCACATTGAGCAATCCGTAAAAATTTCGTTCTCCCAGTAATTTGCCGGAGAGCAGATTTGCCGCTGCACCAAATCCGTCGAGGAAAAAAGCAGAGAAAATCCAGATGTTAAAAGCAATGGTATGTGCTGCAACAAATTCTTTATCCAGATTTGCCGCTTCGCGAGTTGCAAGTATAAGCGTAACATTTAGAGCGACGGTTCTTACAAAGAGATTCAGACTCATTGAAATTAATCGCTTGATTTCCGGATGAAAATTGAAGTTTAAAGCAAGACTGATATCGGTTTTTTTTATGAGGTAATAAAAAGCCATCACCGCCATAACCATTTGAGAAATCAAGCTTGCCCATGCCGCTCCTTTGATGTCCATTGGGGTAAGGAATCCTTCCCATCCATAAACTAAAAGAAAATCCAATCCGATATTTATACCAGCACCTATTATTGCAATGATCATTGGCCAAAACGTATTTTGCAAGCCTCTAAAGACCCCGAAAACCGAAAATGTAAATAAAGTCAAAGGAAATCCCCACACGCGAATGTTGTAATAATCGATGCTGAATTGTAAAACCAATCCTTCAGCATTCATCATTTTAAAAATGTCTTCTACAAAAAAATAGGTTCCGAAAAGAATCAGTATTCCAATGATGATATTTCCGAAAATTGCTTGCGCATGAAAATCTTTAAGTTCATCTATTTTCCCTGCGCCGAGGTTTTGAGAAATAATAGTAGCAATGGCGCTTCGAGTCTGACCGAGAATCCAAATTAACGCTGAAAGAAAAGCTCCCACAATACCCACCGCGGCAAGTGCTTCAATTCCGTATTCTTTCATATTTCCTACTACTGCCGCATCGGTGGCTGACAACACAGGCTCTGCGATTCCTGATATAATGGCCGGAATAGCAAGTTGCCGAATTCTTTTAAATGAAATATCGGTTTTCATAAAGGGTGCTACAGAAATCGGTTACAATTAAGCGTGCAAAATTAATCAAAAGCAAAGACTAGCAATTAAAAACAAAATAGAGCTCAATTTGAATATGTTTTTTGCATCCTGTAGAATACTTTAGAAACTTTTAAAATTATACATTGGATTTATTGATGAGAAAAACTATCTTTGCGCCGTTCAAACCGAGAGGTCTGAATTTGGAAGAAAAAACAATATTTTTCTTTACAGTTATCTAAAATATAAACAGTTATAGAATGGCAAAAGTTTCAGGAAAAGTTGCACAAGTAATTGGCCCGGTAGTGGACGTTGTATTTGACAGCGGAACCGAGCTTCCGAATATTTATGATTCACTGGAAGTTCATTTTGGTGGAAGCACATTAGTTTTAGAAGTTCAATCGCACATCGGAGAAAATATGGTTCGTACTATTTCAATGGACTCTACCGATGGTTTAAGTCGTGGTGTTGAGGCCGTTGCAACAGGAGCTCCAATCCAAATGCCTATTGGAGAAGCAGTACACGGACGCCTTTTTAATGTTATTGGAGATGCAATTGACGGAATCGGAAACTTGCCGAAAAGTGGTGAAAACGGATTGCCGATTCACCGTGAAGCTCCAAAGTTTGAAGATTTATCAACTTCCACCGAAGTTTTATTTACCGGGATTAAAGTAATTGACTTAATCGAGCCGTATGCCAAAGGAGGTAAAATTGGACTTTTTGGTGGAGCAGGAGTTGGAAAAACTGTACTTATTCAAGAATTGATTAACAATATCGCCAAAGGTCACGGAGGACTTTCAGTTTTTGCTGGCGTTGGCGAACGTACGCGTGAAGGAAACGACCTTCTTCGTGAGATGTTGGAATCGGGAATTATCCGGTATGGAGATGATTTTATGAAATCGATGGAAGCCGGCGGTTGGGACTTGACAAAAGTAGATAAAAATGCGATGAAAGAATCTAAAGCTACTTTTGTGTTTGGTCAGATGAACGAACCTCCGGGAGCACGTGCACGCGTGGCGCTTTCCGGTCTTACGATTGCCGAGTATTTCCGTGACGGAAGCGGTGAGGGGCAAGGAAGAGACGTCCTTTTCTTTGTGGACAATATTTTCCGATTTACACAAGCAGGCTCTGAAGTATCTGCGCTTCTTGGGCGTATGCCTTCAGCAGTAGGATATCAGCCAACATTAGCTACCGAAATGGGTGCGATGCAAGAGCGTATTACTTCTACCAAAAGAGGTTCCATTACTTCCGTTCAGGCAGTTTACGTACCTGCGGATGACTTGACGGATCCGGCTCCGGCTACTACTTTTGCCCACTTGGACGCGACCACAGTATTGTCACGTAAAATTGCCGAATTGGGAATTTATCCGGCAGTGGATCCATTGGATTCAACTTCGAGAATTCTTACTGCCGAAATTCTTGGTGACGAACACTATAACTGTGCACAGCGCGTAAAAGAGTTGTTACAGCGTTATAAAGAATTACAAGATATTATTGCCATTCTTGGAATGGAAGAGCTATCAGAAGAAGATAAACTTGCCGTGAATCGTGCACGACGGGTACAACGCTTCTTGTCACAACCTTTCCACGTGGCAGAGCAATTTACAGGAATTCCGGGAGTTTTAGTTGATATTAAAGATACCATCAAAGGCTTTAATATGATTATGGATGGCGAACTAGACCATCTTCCGGAAGCAGCCTTCAACCTGAAAGGAACTATTGAAGAAGCCATTGCAGCAGGAGAAAAAATGTTGGCTGAAGCCTAATAAAAATAAGGAGAAAGCCGATTCCGATTATCGGCTTTTTTTAATCTTAAATTCTTAAAAACGATGCACTTAGAAATAGTTAATCCCGAAGCGTCTTTAGTATCCGGTGAAGTTGAAAGCGTTACTGTACCCGGTATTGACGGTGAATTTCAGATGTTGAAAAATCACGCGCCTATTGTTTCTGTTTTACAAGCCGGAAAAGTAAAATTTGAAGGCAATCCAAAAATCACGGAAGAATATAAAGGATTATTTTCTAAAGAAGGCAATAAATGGGTTTTCCACATAGACGGAGGAACCGTAGAGTGCAATAACAATCGCGTGATTATTTTAGCCGATTAACAAATCTTCTTTTATATAGTTTTAAAAGTATATCCTTCACGCGATAGCGTCTCCAATACTTTCGGAAGTGTATATCGTAAGTTTCTTTCTGCTTTTTTACTATCGTGAAAAACGATGATTTTTCCCGGTTGACTGTTTTCCAGTACATTTGATAAACAAGTTGTTTCTGAAGTATTAGAATCATAATCATACGATAAAATACTCCACATAATCAACCGATATCCTTCATTTCTGAGCGCAGCAGCTTGCCTGTGCGTCATTTTACCGTATGGAGGTCTGAAATACTTTTGAATGTTTTTATTAGGCGCTTGGTCAGTT
>LSQX01085058.1_pt2 | contig 16027 bp, 10 predicted proteins | sample 654561 | NCBI WGS metagenome assembly LSQX01 (sample SAMN04489861, study PRJNA283612) | anaerobic digester metagenome | isolation source: 4 biogas reactors fed with cattle manure at either 37C or 55C with and... | place: Denmark: Kongens Lyngby | collected 2014 | reverse complement strand
AAACGTCATGCGTTATCCAACTAATTACCAATTAAACAAACGGCTGTGGTTATTGCCTTTCAGAAAACGTCAAGCGTTAGGGGTTGTCCACTAATCCACAGCGTCTGTGAAAATTATAGCATTAAGTCCTTGGAGAGGGACTAAAAACACTACTACTTTATAATACGAGAGGTTGTCCTGTTAGTTACAGGAGGTATATTATACACCGGTGGTTGCTATTTTTATATAAGGAAAAACATTCGCTATGGTCATGCATTATGGCATTTGTTTGTAATGGGCGGTAGTGTTTGTCATGTGCTCTCAGTCTTGCTTTACATACCATAGCATAATATTACTGATTGAAAATAAGAAAATCACTATCGGGTTTTTGAAGGGGTGGCTTTATGATATTTAAGGAATTGTTGGAAATCATTACATTTAATGATGTTTGGAAAGAACTGGTCAAGGAATATTCTTTAGATGAAAAAGAATTTGGGACATATCTGGGAGTTTTTAATCAATTGAAGGAATTAAAACCAGATCCAAATCATGATGGCTTGCGATTTCTGCTATCATAACATTGCTTAACTCAACTATGAGGTTAATAATGTAGATTCATCTGGGGGTGACGGTTCACTCAACCCTAACAGTACATATGATAATTGGATGTGGATTTTGGTACGGCCAAGTATGGTCAATGGGAACATGTTGATCATGGATATTAGTAATAGAATATAGCCTTGCTATCCATTAAAATAAAATAGCCTAAACAAAAGTAATTTCTAAAGTAAAAAAGGTAGATGTCAAATGTCAAGTATATTACCTTGAGGCGGTAGTATTGAAGTCAAGGGTGGAAAAGTGGATGTGTGGAAATATTCTTTATCACCTATGTCTCCCTTTAAAATCAACCTTTAAAAGGGTATTATATTATCAGGAGGTACAGTTTTTAATTAATATGGTGGGCCATATTTAGATTAATACAAATACACGGAGCAAGAAAGAGAAGTGATGATTCTTGATCGATAAATATTTCAAAAAAGGAAGTGAAAAATATGCAAATTGCACTTACTAAAAAATTGGCGGATGTGATGGGGGATGATCTTTCACTGCTGCATGAAGTCGTGGATCCCTTGTTTTCCTGGACGGCAAATTGGACTAAAGTGTGGGACAATCGTAGAGCGGAAGATATGCTTGTTCTTGTAAATAATGGAACTCGTTTCGTCGTCGCGATTTATCAAGTTAAACGAAAAGATCTTAAGAATGTGGCAGAAATGATAAAGACGGCTATTTCAAACACATTGTTATTGATGAATTTAAATCCTGGGATAGTTGAGGAGTATTTGCAACGGGCGGGTGAGGTGGAATTTATACGGAACCGAAATAGACAGGCTGCTGCTTGGGTAACTAAGGCAGGGCATGATTGCGCCTTTTATGTGGGAAGGGTATATAATGGCGTTGACAAGGTGTTTGACGATACAATTGGGGCAGCCGCAAACCGCAGATTTATAGGTTTCTCTGGAAATTATAGTGAGGGGTTTTACCCTTACAATGCCATGTTTAATGAGCTTTCCAAACTTACAGGCAAGCAAACTTATAAATACCGCGCTTTTGAGTTGTTAATTACCCTTGATTTGGATCTATATAAAGCTACCAGAAAAATTATTGTGCCAGCAAACATGGAATTTGCAAAACTACACGTGGTGTTGCAATCCATCTTTGGCTGGAAAAATTACCATCTATATGACTTTGTTATAGAGGATGGTTTCGGCATGCCCATTGTTCGGCTTGTTCCCTTTGAGGAAGATTTGGAATACGATGAAAACGCCACTTTAATGAATAAACTCACCCTGTCAGAATTTATGCCGGATTATAAGCAGATGATCTATACCTATGATATGGGTGATTACTGGCAGCACAATATTGAGCTTTTACAGGTGTATCCCGACTATGATAAGGAATCCCCCTATTTGCTTGAGGCCAGCGGGCAAACGCCGCCTGAGGATGTAGGCGGCGTGGGAGGCTTTATGGACTTTCATCAAATTATGTTGAATCCCGGCAACCCCGAATATGATGAAATGAAGAAGTGGGCTGGCTATTGGGAGCCCGAGCTTAGTGATTGGCGTAAACGGCCAAGGTTAATACATGTTTAAATATGACAGTGACAGGGGGACGTGACAGGAGGACGGGGGTACTGGCATGCGCGAATCTGCATGGCTAACCTAAATGAAATATTTGATAATGCCAAAAATATTGGGAAATAGATAGTTATTACATTCCAACTTTATCACCTCATATCTCCCTTTAAAAGTTGTCTTTCAAAGAGTATTATATTATCAGGTGGCACAGCTTTTAATTAATATGGCGGCCCATATTTGGATTAGCACAAACACACAAGGTAAGGAAAAAACTGTGGTAGCCTATGAAAAATTTATAGATAGGAGAGACAAATGAGCACGATTATTGATTTGATGTTGGCAATAAAAGAGGGATGTATTATTTTTTATCATAAAGATACAAATCAATTTGATTATTATCCATATTCTCAAATTGAACGGAAAGAAATGTCTTTTGATAAGTTGATCCCTAAAAATGACATTAATAATTTCAGACTTCCGTCCTATAAGGAAATCGACCATAAAGACATCATGCGTTTTTATGTAAAAGAATGTGTGGAAGATAAGGAAACCAGGAAGCAATTGTTTAACATATTAAGACGAGATGAATATATGGATGCATACCTAGATAAGCTTCACGAATTGAATTTATATGATGATTTTATAGATGCCTGCGGAGATGTTTACATTCAAATCTTTGAGGAATGGGCAGATGAAAATGGTCTTGTTTTTAAGTAACAAATACATTCTCAAAGCAGATGCAAACTATGCATCTTAAAGAAAACGTGAAAAACCAGGGTATCGCCGACGATATATTAAGGTGGTTAAGAGGCTTGGTTGGGAATGGAAAGTAAAGGTATGAAAAATAGGGACGGTCTGACGGGGGTACTGTCATATAAAACATCTTTTTTGTGCATAAGATGATTCTTTATAATTCATATTTAGACATACTATTCATTCACGGTATTAGTGTGCGGCAAGTTATATTTTACCGCATGAACAGTGTGACAAAAACAAATCTTTTATTGATAGAATAGATATAAGTTAATTGCTATACTGTGTAAGCTGAAATGATAATTTAACAGGAGGAAAAGAAATATCATGTTATCAATTAACGGAAACCGTTTGATTGAAAAAATTAATGCTTTAGGTGCTATCGGAAAGGATGAAGAAGGAAAAAGAACAAGACTGGCGGCTTCTGATGCAGATAAGGCCGGAAGAGATGCAGTTGTTGAATGGATGAAAGATGCAGATCTAAAGGTGGTTGTAGACCGAATCGGAAATATATTTGGTATATGGGAAACACCGATGAATAAGAATGAAGCTCCTTTTATGTTGGGGTCTCATATTGATACTGTTATTAATGCCGGTCAGTATGATGGTTGTTATGGCGTACTTGCGGGAATTGAGGTAATTAAGGCATTAAAAGAAGCCGGTTATGTGCCAAAAAGACCTATTGCAGTAGGAGCTTTTACAAATGAGGAAGGTGTTCGTTATGCACCGGATATGATGGGCTCTCTTGTATATGCCGGGGGACTTTCAGTGGAAGATGCGCTTACTACAATCGGGACAGACGGAACAATTCTTGGCGAAGAATTAAAAAGAATCGGGTATGAGGGTACTGCAGAACCGGGTTTTCTCAAGCCATATGCTTATGTTGAGTTACATATAGAGCAGGGACCAATTCTGGATGTTGAGGGATTTCAGATCGGTGCAGTGGAGAATCTGCAGGGAATTTCCTGGCAGCAGATAACTGTTGAGGGTGCTGCAAACCATGCCGGAACAACACCAATAGCTCAGAGAATTGATGCAGGCTTGGCAGCAGCAAAGGTAATTGTTTTTCTAAGAGATCGTTGTGATAATTCAAATGCAACAACAGTAGCGACTGTAGGATGTATTGAATTTGAACCTAATGCGATAAACGTAATCCCATCAAAAGCTGTATTAACAGTTGATATGAGAAACCCCAATGAGGATAAATTAAAAGAAGAAGAGAAAGTATTTGCCAACTATTTAAAAGAACTTGAGAAAACAGATAAGGTTGGAATCGCGGCAGAGCGTCTGGTACGCTTCGAGCCCGTTAAGTTTGATGAGGCAATTGTTAAACTGGTTGAGCAGGCAGCAGAAAAACGCGGCTTTACGTCTCGCAGGATAACTTCCGGTGCCGGCCAGGATGCTCAGATGATTGCCAGAATGTGCCCAACTGCAATGATATTTGTACCAAGTATTAATGGTATCAGCCATAACCCAAAAGAGTTTACGCCGGATAAGGATCTTATTGCAGGGGCAAATGTTCTCCTTGACGTAGCAATTGAGATGACAGGGGGACAGATGACAGGGGGACGGGGGTACTGATTTTCTTTTGCCCAACCGGAGTTTAATTTTACATAGTAACACCAAGTGGTGCAGGGTAAGGAGACATTAACATCGAGTTGGATTTATTGTATAATATAGGAAAGGAAATATGGAAGGAATGATATATATACAATATCGTATGAAAACACATCCTTTATCCGATGATAAAATAAACTTTTTACTTAAGAGGGTGAAGACATGCTGCCTGGCTACGTTAAATGCAGACGGCACACCTTATTGCACACCTATTCATTTTGTTTATTTTGATGGTGCCGTTTATTTCCACGGGCTGCCTAAAGGTAAGAAACTTGAGAATATCGCTCGGGACCCAAGGGTGAGTGTTACTGTTTATGAAATGGAAGGGTTATTATTGGATTTGGATAAAAAACCATGTGATACTAATACAAAATACGAAAGTGTGATTTTATAAGGTACAGCTAAAATGGTTAAGGATGTTGGTGAAAAGAGGGCAGTTTTAGAAAGAATTGTTAATAAATATACACCTAATTTAACCAATAAAATATCGGATAATATGATTAATTCTACCGTTGTATTACGGATACAAGTGAAGGAAATATCAGGGAAATATTATGCTTAGTAATCACTTATATATGACATGCTGGGATATATGGGTCACGCCCGAAAGATTATGGAAAATTATTCTTTATAGTTAATGAAAAAACATTTATTTGATTATAGGTTCATATTTTGGCTTTTTCCAGGCAGTTATGCCGATGCTTGGGTACCTGCTTGGCACGCAATTTGCAAATAAAATAATCGCTTATGACCATTGGATTGCTTTTGTTTTGCTTTGTTTTATAGGTGGTAAAACGGTTTTAGAAAGTTCAAAGAATGAAGGATGTACTGATAGAGAATGTCCTGTCGCAAAATGCTCGGACAGGGAGTGTCCGGATGGAAAATGTGAGGATAGGGAGTGTCACGCTATTGAATGCACTGATAGGGAGTTCCCCGGCGGTGGGCGGCCGGAAAGGAAAGAATCATCTTTAAAACCTGAAGAAATGTTACCTATTGCAATTGCCACAAGCATCGATGCCTTAGCTGTAGGCGTATCATTTGCTTTTCTTGAGGTAAGTATTGTTCCGGTGGCTGTAATAATCGGAATTGTAACATTGTCTTTATCCATGTTTGGTGTAAAGGTAGGCAATGTCTTCGGTATAAGGTACAAGTCCAAAGCCGAGCTTGCCGGTGGTGCTATTTTAGTTTTAATCGGTTTTAAAATATTATTTGAACATATAGGTAACATAAGCCTTTAATTTAAGTACAAGGTATACAATAAATTAGCCTTTGTGTTTAGTTACTGCTTTGCATATACTATGAATGAAATGCAATTTGCATGCCCGGAGGTAATGCTTAGATCTTTCATACAACAAGACATAAAACACGGCAACTTGCGCGTGACCAAAGTTTACGAAAAATTTGTGTTGCATCTTGGAATTTCATTTGTTACAATGGGTTATGAATACAAAATAAATTCGTTGACAAAGAAGAGTAGTTATTTCTTATCTATCATAGAGAGCTATTGGCCGGTGAAACAGTAGCATAGAAAGATTTAGTGAATGGACTTTGTAGAAGCGGGTGGAAATCCATGGAGAGTACCCCCAGCCGGAAGCCTACCGTTATCTAAGGACAGGATATGTTAGTATCCCTTTTAAGTGATGCAATTTTGCATAATTTAGGTGGCAACGCGAATTCAACCTTCGTCCTAATCAGGATGAGGGTTTTTTGTATTTAAAATAATAATTTTGGAGGTATAGATATGAAAAGAGAAAACGGACTATTTGGTGAGTTTGGGGGAGCATATGTACCGGACGATTTGAAAAATGTACTAAACGAATTAGAGGAAGCGTTTTATAAGGCTATGGATGATGAAAAATTTTTAAAGGATTTGAACTATTATCATAAAGATTATGTTGGAAGAGAAAGCCCGTTATATTTAGCTGAAAGGCTGACGAAGGAAGTAGGGGGAGCCAAAATATATCTAAAAAGAGAAGACCTGAACCATACGGGGGCCCATAAGATCAATAACGCCATAGGCCAGGGGTTATTAGCCAAAAGGATGGGTAAAACAAGGGTAATTGCGGAAACCGGGGCAGGGCAGCATGGTGTGGCCACTGCCACTGTATGTGCTTTGCTGGGCATGGATTGTACGGTGTACATGGGCGAAGAAGACATAAAAAGGCAGGAATTGAACGTATTCAGAATGGAAATATTGGGTGCCAAAGTAATTTCAGTTAAAGAAGGGTCCGGAACATTAAAGGAGGCTGTGGATGCAGCATTTAAAGATTATGTAGAAAACAGGGAAAATACATTTTATCTTTTGGGATCAGCTGTAGGCCCCCACCCATATCCTATGATAGTCAGAACTTTTCAGTCTATTATAGGAAAAGAGGCCAGAAAACAAATAATTGAAAAGGAAGGCAGGCTTCCCCATTCTCTGGTAGCATGTGTAGGCGGAGGAAGCAATGCAATAGGGTTGTTTTCGCCATTTTTTGAAGACACAGGTGTTAAAATGGTTGGCGTAGAGCCGGCAGGTAAAGGTATTGAAACAAAAATGCATTCTGCAAGTATCAACAGTGGTAAAATTGGCCTGTTACATGGGTTTAAGTGCCATCTTTTAGATCACGATACTTATTCAATAGCTGCAGGGTTGGATTATCCCGGAGTAGGGCCGGAACATAGCTATTATAACAACATTAAAAGGGCTGAATATGTCAGCGTGACAGATGAAGAAGCCTTGGAAACATTTTTTAAACTTTCAAAAACGGAAGGCATTATTCCCGCACTTGAATCCTCCCATGCAGTAGCTTATGGCATTAAACTGGCAAAAAAATTGGATAAAGATGAGATAATAATTATCAATCTATCCGGAAGAGGAGATAAGGATGTATCTCAAATTAAAAGTATGAAGTAGGGTTGCAGAAATCGTTGTGATAACTTCTCTGATAGGCACACATGACATACTTATGGAAATAGGGATTACTATTAGCATGTCTATATCAATGCCGCATTGACTTTCCGTGTNNCCATATGTGCAATCCGCAGATAAATAAAAAAGATTTTTGCCTTGTGACGAGGGTAGGGCAAGACAAATATCTCATTATATTTTTGTTATAATAATTTTTTTACATCTTCATAAATTTCTTGATATTTTATTCTTTTAGCGGATGCCCAATGTGCTTCAAAATCTGATAAATATTCGCCTTTATATAAGGCTATAAGTTGTTGTGCCTTTCCTTTTGTACAATGAAGTTTAAATTCCTCATATATTTTTTCGTAAAGGTCGCAGTCACATTCAAATTCATCTCCATAGATAAAATAGCGGTTTTCACGGTGGACAACAGACTCTCCCAAACCGATACAGTCGAGGTCATTTTTTAGGTGGCGAAGGTTTACTGCAATCAGATTCTTAACATTTTTTGAATCTGAATCCCACCAAATGGCATTATATATTTGTTCTTTAGTAGCCCCCTGTTTGTCTGCATCCAAAAGGAAGGCCAGGAGCTCCCGTTCTTTTTTCGTTCTGAATTTTAAAAGTTTTTGCTTGTTTCTGTCTTCATAAACAGTGAAAACGCCCAATGTTTCTATATAGGCCTTCTTCTGTTTGTATCCGGCGAATTCCATAAATTGTTTTGTAATTTCCGGTTCTATTCCGTTGTCATATGCAAATTGTATGACCGGGCCGTAAGCCTTGCGTATTTTAAAATATTCGTAAAGCCCGTTATCGAAGCAGAGTTTAAAATAATGTCTTGTTAAATAGAATGCCTTTTCATAATCCTTTGATTCAATTGTGGCCCTTGCAAGTACCCCATAAGCCAAAGATGCATGTAGCATAATACCGTTTTTTTCTCCTGTTTCTATACACAAGCTCGCATATTTAACCGCATTAGGATAATCCGATGTAGCAGAAAAATACCCCATTAGTCTTGCAGTAACAAGGTTTGTTAAATAGGCACCCGCGTTGTCGAGATTTTTAACGATTTCACTTATAAGTTCTTCTTTTGAAGCATCGGTAAAAATTAAGCTATAAGTGAGACGCTGCATTTTTGCCCAATTCATTTGAAAATCAGTTTTACGGTAAAGAGGTGCATACTCGTCTGCTAAGTTGAAATACTTTATGGTAGTTTCGTATGAAGCATTTTCTCCATTCATTTTATCAATAAAAGCATTTTGATAGTGGATTTCAGCCGCCAACAAATATCCGGCCCACATTTCTTCATAGTTTCCGGTATTCCTGAGCCGTTGAAGTTCTTCCGACAGTATGGACAAGGAAAGGCTTCGCTTTCCTAACATCTGATAGGCTTTGGCAACATATATGGCAGTGCTGTGCATTCCCAAAAAGCTCCTTTCACTTTCGGGGAGTTCGAGGGATTTTTCGTAATAATAAACTGATTCTCTCATATTGCCCCTAAAAAATTGGATCGTACAAAGATACCTTTCAAACCAATGCATGACCTTTACATTGCCGACATTGGCGCAGGTTTTTATCATGTATTGTGCAAGGGTATAAGCCTCGCCTATTTTTGAATCCCAGCATAGGTTATAAAGTTTTTCTATAACCACAGAATATATCAGTTCTCCCGAAAAATCATCAAGTTTAGTAACGAGAGCATTTAGCAGTTTATTTGATTCATCAAATGTAACAAAGTTACGAAGGACTCTTGCTTTATGTATCATGGCTTGAAAATAGAGTTCTTTATCTTCTTTATTTATCAAGGGTATGGCAGCTTCAAGGCATGCGTTGGATTGAACAAAATTTCCAAGGATGGAGAGGAAGACACCTTTGGCTACCAGAATCTCCGGGTTAAACTTAATTGTAGCATCATCCAGTGCTTGGAACCATATGCGAAGCTCATTATAACTTCCCTTTTTTATGTAGTCTTTGTAGCATTCGAGTATTATTTTCTGAAGAAGGCTGTTATCTTTTGATAAAAAGGCGTATCTCGCTGCTTTCGAGTAATGTTTGTGATTAAAAAAGTATGCAGCGGCTTTCTGCCTTAGAAATGGCATTTCCTCTTTGTCTTCAGTTTCCAGCAAACTTTTTTTAAAAAGTGAATGATATCGGTAAGAACCATCGGCTGTTTTGATGGTGAATATATTTCTGGATACAAGGCTTTCCAGCATAAGTTTTGTATTTTTTTTGTTCAGGACTTCGTCCAGCATCTCCGGTTCCAATTCTTCAAAGCAAGCAGATTTTTTAAGAAAATCTACCATGTCAAAGTTCAGATTTGAGATACATTCATGAAAAAGATAAGCATATAAAGTTTCTTTACTATAGTAGGTTATATCGCTAATGGTTATGCCATTTTCCAACAACACCCGAAAAGAACGGATTGCCAGTGGCCATCCTTCTGTTGAACCATATATAGCCGGGTCATCGAAACCCAGAATTTCTGAAATTTCTTCTCTTGTAAATGCAAGATCTTTTTGTGTCAATTCTACCATGCTTCCCCTTGCTTTAAACGATAAAAAATCTTTGGAAGGCGCTTCCCTGCTGCCAAAACAAAGCCTGGCATTATCCGGAAAATACTTAACAAGATATGTGATTAGTTTTTTAACCTTATGATCTGTTATGGTATGTAAGTCATCCAATATAAGAATAAAATCATATGCAATACTTTCAATGTTGCAAATCAGTGCGCCTGCAAGCATTGAAATGAAATTTTTCTTTTCAGTAAAAGGCAAATATTCGGATACAGGGAAATCGAAATCCGGGAAAGTATGTCTTATTGCTTCACATAGAGTGTTTATGAAAGTAAAGACATCTTCCTCACCATCTAAAGAAAGCCAGACAGATTTCCGGATGTTATTTGATATTTGTGACAGCAGAGTTGTTTTACCATAACCTGCGCCGCCCTGGATATATGCCAGTTTTGATGCACTGGAAATAATCCTGTCGATCAAATTACTACGGAGTATTTCCCCGGATGCAGCCTTGGGTGCCATAAGCCTTGAGCCCGGCATATTCAGCATACCAATCACTCCATGATTTATACTTATATAACTATTATACATTTATAAAGGAAGTTTTGTAGAATTATTGAAAAAAAAGTTGTAATATGTATTATTCTGTTCACGGTTTTGTTAATCTATGATGCTTTATTATTATTTAAATAGATACATGTATGATGGTTCATTTCAATTATATAAGGGAGTGATATAGATGGATGAAAGTATTATAAGCAAAGTAGAGGATGATGATTGTGGTGTAAGTGAGGAAATGTTTCCTTGTATGGGTACATGTTGTTATAAAAACAATGGCATATTCAAGGGGCCGTACGAAAAATTATGCGCCAGTTGTGAAATATCAACTTCTCTCCCAAGCGGGGAGAATATGAAGGCTGTAACGATTTTTGAATGTGTCAGGTTTGGTTATGGCAAAATGGTAACGGAATAATTGATAGATTTTAATTTTATGGAAAAGGAGGGTAATGGATGTTAGACATGTTGAAAAAAAGAGTAGCTGTTTTATTGGTGATCACGATGTTAGTGCAATTGTTTGCAGGCGTGTCTCCAATTTTGGCAGAAGATTTAAATGAATTAAATATAGGGTCGGAGTTTGTATCAATTCCAATACTGACCGCAATTTTAGCCCCCGGTGAAATAGTAGGGGCAACCACAGTAACTGTTACTGATTATGTTTATGGAGAATTGTTTGTTAATATAACAGAACAGGAGATTGAAATGCCTCGGGTGGGAGATACAGTCCCAAGAGACGGGGATAACCTGATCACAGGCTATGAGCCTGGCGCTGATATTGCAGCCGGAGTGGCGGCAGGTAATTATCTGCAAATCTATGATGTTGATATGGAAGAAGGGGCTCGGATAGTCGCCTTCTATCAGGCAAAGCTTGCGGAAAAGGATATAAAAGAAGCAGATATAAAAGGGAGCCTGGAAGAAGAACCAACTGGTGAATCGACAGGAGAAACGATTGGGGAGACAGCGGCAGACCAGGATGAAGGCCCGGCTGAGGAAATGGAAGATACGGATGGACGTATTGGAGAAGATAAATCCGCCGGAGGTCTGATGACCTTTGGTATTACGCCTATGTCTACCGGGACGGTTATAGGTACATATACACTTGGCGCAAACGTGACGGGTACTCTATATTCTGATGGGGAGCTGGTGATCTTCGGCACCGGGTCGACGGATAACTACAGTTTCCTTAAACCTAGTCCGTTCAACCATGATTCTATTAAATCCGTTGTGATAAATGGCGGTGTGACGACCATAGGCAATTATATGTTTAATAATTGCATATCCTTGACTTCCGTTGCCATCCCAGACTCAGTCACAAGTATTGGGAAGTATACATTTGGGGATTGCACTTCCTTAGGAATAATTGAAATCCCAGATTCTGTCACTAGTATTGAAGAAAATGCGTTTATAAGATCCTCTCTAGCTTCTATTAATATCCCAAACTCAATTAAAAATATTGGGCAAAATGCGTTTCAAGGCACCTCATTAACCTCCATTGCCTTTCCAAACTCTGTTACATGTGTTGAGCCCAGGATGTTTTCAACCTGCAAAGCCCTGACCTCCGCCACTATCCCGGCCGTTACAAGCATTGGGCTGTATGCGTTTTCGGAATGTACAAATCTTACCACACTGTCTGTCCCGATTATCCCTCCAACCGTAGAAAATTATGCTTTTAATTATTGCCCTACTGACAGAAAACTCATTATTGTTGATAACACGGGAGCGGCCTTAACAGGCACAGCCCTGATCTCGGCACAACAAGCTTATCGGGCGGTGGATGACGGGAATACGGGCGATAATTACTGGTATGGATGGACCATTGCCCAGCCGATAACGCCAACAGCGGCCGATTTTACCTATAATTTCACATCCCCAATATATACAGGCAGTTCCCAGGCCGTAACCGTAACCTCAAGCAAAACCGGCATGGGCAGTATTACGATTAAATATAATGGCTCAACGACGGCCCCGGTAAATGCAGGCACCTATTCAATAACGATAGACGTTGCCCAGGGGGAATCCTATACTGCCTTAAATAGCCTGAGTTTAGGTACATACAAAATAGAAAAAGCGACACCCGTTGTTGTCGGCACTGCGCAGGATATCACCAATGTGCAACCCAAAAACCCCATCACGATGCTTACCGGCATAACAGTCAATGGTGTCAACGGTTTGATAGAGGGCTCCTGGCAGGGAACGGCGCCGGCAGACTATAATACAACCCAAAACGTTACAATGACGTTTACCCCTAACGATACAACCAACTATAATAATGTAACAACAACAGTATCGGTAACCACAAAACCCACTTATACAGTTGCCTTTAATGCAAATGGCGGAACAGGCACACCACCAATCCAGGCAGCAACCCCAGAAAATTTTCCCTTTACACTGCCTAATAATCCTTTTGTTAAAAATGGGTATTATTTTGCCGGCTGGCATGACGGGACGACATTATATTCACCGAGTGCGGTTTACACAATGCCTGCAAGGAATATTACATTTACGGCACGATGGACCGTGCGTAGCTATAACATCACCTACGACCTTGACGGCGGCACGAGCGGCACCAGCCCAACCAGCTACAATATTGAAACACCCACTATCACCTTGAAAAATGCTAATAGGACGGGTTATACCTTCGAGGGATGGTTTGACGCCGCAACAGAAGGTAATAAAGTAATGTCTATCCCCCAAGGCTCTACAGGGGACAAAGCACTCTACGCCAGATGGACGCCAAACACCAACACCGCCTACCAAGTTCTGCACTACCAGCAAAATGTTTCGGGAGCTGGTTATACCCTGAAAGATACCGACAATCTAAGCGGTACCACCGCGACTACTGTGAACGCTTCTGCCAAGGCCTACACCGGCTTCACCGAGAACAGCTCCCATACGGACAGGGTGGCAAGCGGAAGTATCGCAGCGGATGGGGGCCTCATACTGAAGCTATACTACGATCGCAATACCCACACCGTATCCTTTGCCAGCAACGGCGGCGACGCCATAGCGGGCATCACCGGTGTCCGCTACGGCGCGACCATTGTGGCGCCGGCCGCTCCCAGCAGGACAGGCTACACCTTCACCGGTTGGTACAAGGAGGCAGGACTCACCAGCGCCTGGGGTTTCACAACAGATACAGTTACTGCAAGTATGACACTTTACGCAAAATGGACGGTCAACCAATATACGATCATCTTTAAAAGTAACGGCGGGAGCAATGTAGCTCCGATCACCCAGGACTACGGCACAGCGGTGACAAAACCGGCTAATCCCACAAGGGCAGGCTATACCTTTAAGGCCTGGAACCCGGCGCTGCCGGCGACTATGCCGGCTGCGAATACGACCTTAGCGGCACAGTGGGATCTAGTCAGCTATAACATCACCTACGAGCTTGGCGGCGGCACGGGCGGCGCCAACCCAACCAGCTACAATATTGAATCAGCCGCCATCACCCTTGGGAATGCTACCAAGATCGGTTATACCTTCGCGGGATGGTTTGACGCCGCAACACAAGGAAATAAAATAACGTCCATCCCCCATGGCTCTACAGGGAATAAAGAACTCTATGCCAGGTGGACGCCAAACAATTATACAGTTACGTTCGACGCTAACGGCGGCGGGACTCCGTCGCATGCAAGTAAGGTTGTGACCTATGACAGTGTCTATGGCATATTAGCCACCGTCACCAGGGTGGATTACAATTTTAAGGGCTGGTTCACGACAGCATCCGGGGGCACAGAAATTACTGCCGCCGCACTAGTCAAAATCACCTCCGGCCAGACCCTTTATGCTCGGTGGGAGGAAAAACCACAGCTGACAATAACCGTGAACAGCGATTCCAAGGTATATGATGGAGCCGAACTAACAAATGCCGGCTGGGACCTGACCAGCGGAACCCTGGCAACAGGAGATAGTTTGGAAGTAACTGTAACCGGAAGCATTACAGATGCCGGAACAGCCGCCAATGCAGTCACCCTTGTCAAAATAATGCGTGGTACAACAGACGTGACTGAATACTACAACATAGATAAAGTAAATGGGCAGCTACAAATAACCAAGAGACCCGTGGTGCTGACAAGTGTAAGCACCTCCAAAACATATGACGGCGCCCCCTTAACAAAACCTGAGGTAACAATAACAGGGGACGGATTTGTAGCAGGGGAAGCGACAGCCTCGGCAACGGGCAGCGTAACTAAGGTGGGCAGTGTAGTTAATATCATAGTAATTAGCAAAGGTGCTAGCTATAAAGATACCAATTACGCAATTACCTGGCATCATGGCGATCTGAAAATAACGAAAAACACCGCCGCCATAGCAATAACAGCAGACAGTGGAACCTGGACCTACGACGGGCAGTTGCACAGCAAAGATACATATCAAACAACAGGTTTGCTAGTTGGGTTTCAAGCTGAGGCAGTCATAACAGGAGATATTACTGATTTTGGGACCGCCAGTAATATCGTGACAAGCTATGTAATCAAGTTGGGAGAAGAAGATGTAACAAACCAGTTCGGCAATATAACAACCCACAATGGCACATTAGAAATAACCAAAAGGCCGCTTGGAATAACAGCAGCAAGCGATTCCAAGACATATGACGGCACTGAACTGATAAATGCTGGCTATTCAATAACATCAGGCAGTTTGGCAGATAATCAAACATTGGCCTCGGTTACGGTGGCAGGGTCCCAGATGTATACGGGAAGCAGTGGAAACGCGGTAAGTGAGGCTATGATAAAAGACGTAGGCAATAAAGATGTAACCGGGAACTATGCGATAACGTATGAAGATGGAACATTAACAGTAACAAAGGCTGAAATAGAACTGACAATAACGGCCACAAGAGCCTCCAAGGTATATGATGGGACAGAACTTGCAAACAACGGCTGGACAAAAACAGGGGATCTTGCCACAGGGGACAGCTTGTCAGTAACAGTGGAGGGAAGCATAACAGACTACGGAACAACCGCAAATACAATCTCTTTTGTCAAGATAATGCATGATACTACAGACGTGACAGAAAACTACAACATAAATAAAGTAAATGGCACACTGACCATAACCAAAAGGCCTGTGACGCTGACAAGTGAAAGCGGGTCGAAGGAATATGACGGCACACCATTAATAAAACCAGATGTAGCAATAATGGGTGATGGGTTTGTAGAAGGAGAAGCAACGGTATCGGCAACGGGAACCATAACAAAAGTGGGTAGTGTAGTTAATATCATAGTAATTAACAAAAGTGCTGGCTATAAAGATATCAATTACGCAATCAACTGGCATCATGGCGATCTGGCAATAACGAAAAACACCACAGCCATAGTAATAACCGCAGACAACGGAACCTGGACCTACGACGGGCAACTGCACAGCAAAGATACGTTTCAGGCCACAGGTTTGCCGGAAGGGTTTCAGGCCGAGGCCATCGTAACAGGAGACATTACAAATTTTGGGACAGCGGAAAATATCGTAACCAGCTATGGCATCAAGCTTGGGGAAGAAGATGTAACAAACCAGTTCAGCAATATAACAACTCACAATGGCACATTGGAAATAACCAAAAGGCCGCTTGAAATAAC
>LSQX01121304.1_pt1 | contig 16028 bp, 14 predicted proteins | sample 654561 | NCBI WGS metagenome assembly LSQX01 (sample SAMN04489861, study PRJNA283612) | anaerobic digester metagenome | isolation source: 4 biogas reactors fed with cattle manure at either 37C or 55C with and... | place: Denmark: Kongens Lyngby | collected 2014 | reverse complement strand
GCGAGGGGTTGATTGTTTCCTCGGCATGCTTGGGCGGTGAAATATCCCGAAAAGTTGATGACGGCCTGATCCAGGAAGCAGAAGAGGCCGTACAATGGTACAAGAGCGTGTTTGGTGACGATTACTATATCGAGTTGCAACGGCATAAGACCGATCGTCCGGATGCCGATCAAACCACCTATCCCAAACAAGAGCGGGTAAACAAAGAGTTGATCCGTATCGCGAAAAAGTACGATGTGAAGCTGATCGCGACCAACGACGTCCATTTCGTGAACGAAGAGGATGCCGACGCGCACGACCGGTTGATCTGTCTCAGCACGGGCAAAGATTTTGATGACCCCAACCGAATGCGCTACAGCAAACAGGAGTGGTTGAAAACCACCGCCGAGATGAACCGGATCTTCGCCGATATACCCGAAGCACTCTCCAACACCTTAGAGGTGGCCAACAAGGTGGAGTTCTATTCGATTGACCACTCCGCGTTGATGCCTTTCTATCCCATCGACCCCTCGTTTGGCACGGAGGAAGGCTATAAGCAAAAGTACAGCGAAGCGGTGTTAATTGAAGAGTTCGGAGAAGATACCTTTCACCGTTTGGGTGATTACGAAAAAGTGATCCGGGTGAAGTTGGAAGCCGATTACCTTGCTCACCTCACGTTCAAGGGTGCGAAAAAGCGTTACGGCGATCACCTTTCGGACGAGATCAAGGAGCGGCTCCAGTTTGAGCTGGATACCATCAAGAACATGGGATACCCCGGTTATTTCCTGATCGTGCAGGATTTCATTAATGCCGCGAGAGAGATGGAGGTAGCCGTCGGCCCGGGCCGTGGCTCAGCGGCGGGTTCAGCGGTAGCCTACTGTCTTCGCATCACCGACATCGATCCGCTGGAATACAACCTCCTGTTTGAGCGTTTCCTCAACCCCGACCGTATCTCGATGCCCGATATCGATATCGATTTCGACGACGAGGGAAGGGGCAAGGTGTTGCGTTGGGTAACACAAAAATACGGGAGCGAAAAGGTGGCACATATTATCACCTATGGTACGATGGCCACCAAGTCGTCTATCCGCGATGTGGCAAGGGTTCATAAGCTTCCCCTATCGGAATCGAACCGTCTAGCCAAGCTGGTTCCTGACCGCCTTCCCAACGGGAAAAAAATCACCTTAAAAAACGCGATTGAACATGTGCCGGAACTTCAAGAGGCAGCCAGCAGCAGCGACCCCCTGGTGCGAGATACCTTGCGGTACGCGAACATGCTCGAAGGAAACGTACGCAGTACCGGTGTGCACGCCTGTGGGGTAATTATTGGGCAGAGCGATATTTCTGACGTGGTGCCGATCAGTACCGCGGAGGACAAAGAGACGAAAGAGAAGCTGTTAGTCACCCAATACGAGGGGTCGGTGATCGAGGAGACGGGGTTGATCAAGATGGACTTCTTGGGACTCAAGACCCTCTCTATCATCAAAGACGCGCTGGTTAATATCGAGATTAACCGGGGTATCAAAATAGATATCGACGCGATTGATATGAACGATGAAAAAACGTATCAACTCTACTGCAATGGACAAACTACCGGTACCTTCCAGTTCGAGTCAGCCGGTATGCAGAAATACCTCAAGGAATTACAACCTAGCAAATTCGAGGACCTTATCGCGATGAACGCGCTCTACCGGCCGGGGCCGATGGAATATATCCCCAGCTTTATTGCTCGTAAACATGGACGGGAAAAGATCACCTACGACCTGCCCATCATGGAAGAGTACCTGAGTGAAACGTACGGGATCACCGTCTATCAGGAACAGGTCATGCTCCTGTCGCGCTTGATCGCGGGGTTCACCCGAGGCCAGTCGGACGAGTTGCGCAAGGCCATGGGCAAGAAGATGATCGACACGATGACGGCACTCAAAGAGAAATTCCTGACCGGTGGCAAGAAGAACGGCTACGAGGAGAAGGTGCTTAATAAGATATGGATAGACTGGGAGAAGTTCGCTTCCTACGCCTTCAACAAATCACATGCTACCTGCTATTCGTGGGTGGCCTACCAAACGGCATGGCTCAAGGCAAACTACCCGTCGGAATACATGGCCGCGGTGCTTTCAAACAACCTGAACAATATCACTGAAATCACCAAGTTCATGGACGAATGTAAGGCGATGGGCATTAACGTACTGAGCCCCGACGTGAACGAATCGCACCTAAAATTCTCGGTGAACCCCGAGGGGGATATCCGCTTCGGCATGGCAGCGATTAAAAGCGTGGGGCAGGCAGCGGTAACTGAAATCATAGAGGAGCGGGAGCGAAACGGGCATTACAAGGATATTTTTGATTTCGCGGAACGAGTAAACCTTTCAATCTGCACGAAAAAGAATATCGAGGCATTGGCGATCGCGGGCGGGTTTGATTCTCTCAAGGGGATTACGCGAGAACAGTTTTTTGCACAGAACAGTAAAGGTGAAGAGTTTATTGAAACACTCAACCGGTACGGCATCAAATACCAGCAAGACAAGCTAGGAGCGATGAACTCGCTGTTTGACGACGATACTTCTTTCCAGATCGCCCAACCCGAAATACCCCAGGCGACCCCGTGGTCGGATATGGAAAGGCTGAACAAAGAGCGGGAATTGATTGGCATCTACCTCTCTGCCCACCCGTTAGATGATTACGAGTTTATACTGAAGCACGTGTGCAATGCAAACTCTTTACGATTGCAAGACCTCGCCTCCCTCAATGGGTTAGAGATTACTTTCGGAGGGATGGTGGCCTCGGTACGAGAAGGCCAAACGCAGCGAGGCTCGCCATACACCATTTTCAAAATAGAAGATTATTACGGGAGCTACGAGATGGCGCTCTTTGGTGAGGACAGCGTGAATTTCGGCCGTTATGCACGGCAAGGCCTATCGATTTACATAATAGGAAGGGTGCAACCCAAACGGTATCGCCAGGATGAATTGGAGGTGAAAATATCTTCGATCAACCTACTTTCTGAAATAAAAGATAAACTGGTTTCCAAAATAACGCTCCAAATACCTCTCTCTGAACTGAATGACAACACGGTGGCAGAATTATCAGCACTGGTAAAAAACAATTCAGGAAATTCGTTGTTATATTTCAACGTCGTGGGCGAAGAAACGGGCGGGAGCATACGCCTATTTTCGAGACAAGAGAAAGTTAAGGTAGACAAGATGCTCATCGACCATCTAACGAACAATTTAGATATTGAATTCACGATAAACTAATTATAAAGAAATAGAACAATGGCTCTTCAAATTACAGACGCAACCGTGAATGAAGTGTTGCAAACAGATAAACTCGTGGTAATCGACTTTTGGGCAGAATGGTGTGGCCCCTGCAAGATGGTAGGCCCTATCATCGACGAAATCGGGGAAGACTACAAAGACAAGGTGGTGGTTGGGAAACTTGACGTTGATAGTAACGACGAAACCACCGCCAAGTACGGCATCCGGAATATTCCCACCGTTTTATTTATCAAAAACGGTGAAGTGGTGGACAAGGTAGTGGGTGCCGGGCCCAAAACAATGTTTACCGATAAAATCGACAAATTGGTGTAAACCCACCGCGATACGGGAACATAAAGCGGGGGAAAGGCTAAAATCATTTACTAGCCTTTTCCCCGCTTTGCAGATATAAAACAGCCGGCCATCAATCATAAAGAAAGGGGAAACAAGCGAAGGAAAAAACAAAAAGGCATCCCAACCTATTATGGGATGCCGATTAAAGCAGGATGCTTGCCTTAGTACTCGTCCTCGTTGAAAAAGAAATCCTCTTTGCTTGGATAGTCGGGCCAGATATCTTCGATAGATTCAAAAATCTCGCCTTCTTCCTCAATCTCTTGTAAATTTTCAATCAACTCCAACGGTGCGCCCGACCGCTGTGCGTAATCAATTAATTCATCTTTTGTAGCGGGCCAAGGAGCATCCTCTAATTTTGATGCCAATTCAAGTGTCCAATACATTGATTAATCCTTTCTTTTTATTATACCTGACTATTATTCATTAACTTTTCGATGGGCTATGGCATAGCTCAATTTTTTCGCAAATGTATAAAAACTTTTTATATATCGCCCTGTTCCCAAAAAATTTCTTCCGACGTTTTGATGTTTTCATACCTAGAAAGCACGAAAAAGTAGTCTGACAAACGATTTAAGAAAATCAAGACCTCTTCAGACACAGGATATTCCTCGGCAACACGATACGCTGCTCGCTCGGCACGTCGGGCAATGGTGCGACAAATATGCGCTCTGGATGCCGGCTCGTTTCCGCCCGGCAGCACGAATCGCTTAAGGGGAGGTAGCGTACTGTCGATTTCATCAATCTGCCGCTCGATACGCTCTATATCACGCCGCGTGACAATGCTGGCTTGTTTAGGCTCCTTGCTTTCTGTTTCCGTGGCCAAATATGATCCAATAGTGAATAACTTATGCTGGAGAAAACGTAAAAAATCGCCGTGCCTCTGCTCTTCGATCGCGACATGCAGCCAACCAATATGGCTATTCAACTCGTCCACCGTACCGTACGATTCCAGGCGAAGGTGAGTCTTGGATACTCGCGTACCTCCTACCAAAGCGGTAGTTCCTTTATCGCCGGTTTTCGTGTAGATTATACTTTTTTTCATACCATTATTTCATAAAACAAACAAACTGTGCCCTCCAACGAGCCGAGACAATATATGGAAAATAATCGGATATACGCTTCCCCCTTTATACAGAGAATTTTTTCGTACATGCATGATCACACCCAATAGTGAAACGGAGTCAATCCTGGCCATGGGAACACTATTCCCGCTCCTTCGTTGTTGAACGTAACATACGCTCTTTCCTCATTAACGATCGACTTCCAAAATTGTTTCCCGCTCCCTCTTCGTATAGGATGGATTACCCAGAAAGTATCGCTGTGCCCCAGCTTAAGCAGTGTATCAACAGATGGAAGATCATTCCCCCCCGTGTAAACGAAGATTGCATCGAAAGGCCCTTCCCTTGGATCGGGGACTGATTGTCGCCAGCACGGCTTCGGGGGGGCATTTAACCTATTCTGGAGCAATATCCGTGCCACATCTAGCGAATCTTGATTTGCCTCCACACAGGTCAAGCGGCTCGCGGGAGCCGCTGCCGATAAAAAAAGGGTGTTTATTCCTTGGCCGGAATGGATCTCCAATATATTCTTGGGTTTAAAGTGGTTTACAAGGCGAAACGAAAGATGGTTAAAGGGGGTCACTCGCGCGGAATTCAGGTTGTTTTCTTTAAGTAGATCCGGGATATCATAAAACGCGTAATACGCGTGGGGGGAATGGATCACTTTAGTGATCAACTCAAAGGCAAAAGGGGAATGGACACCGTGCCCTTTCGACCGCTTTTTTCGTATCAACCACTTGGGAAGCATGCGAAACATCGAGAAAATTTATTGCTGAATAAGTGCCACAACATACGCGGTAATCCCCTCTTCGCGGCCCACGAAACCCATCTTCTCAGAGGTGGTGGCTTTAATAGAGATATCAGATTTATCTACTCCCATCACTTTCGCGAGCTTCTCTTGCATTTTCGGGATGTAAGGGTTAATCTTGGGTTTTTCTGCACACACCGTGGCGTCGATATTCCCCAATACATACCCATGCTCTCGGAGTAAATCCATTGTTTTCTCAAGCAAAAGGGTGCTTCGTATCTCTTTATACTCTGCCGAAGTGTCGGGGAAATGAAAGCCAATATCACGGAGGTTGGCTGCACCCAGCAGCGCGTCGCAGATAGCATGAATCAACACATCCGCGTCGGAGTGTCCATCCAAGCCCACGCGATAATCCAATTTTACTCCTCCCAGCCAGAGCTCCTTCCCCTCTTTCAAGCGGTGCATATCGTACCCGAATCCTACACGTATCTTCATCTTAAAAAAACAACGTTCTTAAACCATCGATATCAAATCCCAGCGAAACACGTAATGTTTGATCCATCGGATTGGATTGAGTAACAGAGACCAGGTATGCTGCATCCACTTGAAACCCGCGTGAACGAAAACCGGCACCAAACGCCATATAGCGTCGATTTCCTTTGTATTCATTCTCGTGGTGATATCCCGTGCGGAGAGAAAATTGATTGTCGTAGGTGTACTCGACACCCGCCGACCACATGATTTCTTGGAGCTCTTCTTTAAAACCTCCCGGGGCATCGCCAAACGATTGAAAGGCTCCTCCGATAGAGGAGATGTTATAGTAATCCCTCATACGTTGCTCCGTTTCTTCACCTGCTTCACCTTCAATTGGCAGGGGGGGAGTGGGTACTAACAGTTTATTCAAATCGAGGCTCAACGAAAGCGTGTTTTTCGTGTCGAAAGGATATCCTAAAGAGGCCCCAATTCGCATGTTTGCCGGCAAAAACATGGAGGTAGTACCTCCATCGTAAGATATTTTAGTTCCAATATTCGAAAAGTTGAAGCCGAGCCCCAGGAGTGCTTCCGAACGCCCCAGGTGAAAATAGGATTCGTTATACCCGGCGATATCCACGGCGAATGCATTTCCGGGCGTAGTTTCATCGTCCCCCGTTGAGTAGTCTGCTCGAATATAGCGCATCGTTACAGCTCCTGAAAAGGTTTCTGAAAGATTCCGAGAATAGGCCACATCCAACGCAAGTTCGTGAGGGCCCACCGACTGCCAAAACTTACCCGACGGATCCGGTACATCAACACTTCCTAACGTGAAGTAACGCAGTGAGGCGCTAATCGCGTTTGCATCGCCCGTTCCAAACTTACGGTAACCGGAAGCGTAGAGCATATGAATGCCTCCTACTAGCTTACTCAGCCATGGAGTGTAGGAAAAAGCGAATCCTCCTTCACTGCCTATGAACGGATATTTGGCCGCGTTCCAATGTTGCGAATAAACATCAGGCATACTGGATGCGCCGATATCGCCCATGCCGCCCCCTCTCGCGTCGGGGGCTATTTGCAAGGAAGGCATCGCCACCGGTAAGGGATTATAATCTTGGGCGAGGGTGGGCGTTATAAGTCCCACGATAAACATGAAAACCAGTACACTACCTCTTATTCTACTCATAATCGATCGATATTCTTTGAAAGAGCCCGGATCACTTCACTTTAAAATCAAGCAATTTCTGGTGCTGAATATACCCCTGAAGATGGTCGCCTATCTTCACCGGCCCTACTCCCGCGGGAGTACCCGTAAACAAGATATCGCCTATTTTCAGGGTAAAGAAGCGGCTAATATACGAAATTATTTTATCCACGTTCCAGATCATCTCCCTTGTATTTCCTTCTTGAACCTTTTCTCCGTTAATATTCAAATGGAAGTGGATATTATCGACACCCCCAAACTCTGACAGGGGAACAAACGTGCCGATAGCCGCGGAGTTGTCAAAACCTTTGGCGATCTCCCAGGGAAGGCCTTGTTCTTTTTGTTTCCTCTGTATGTCGCGTGCCGTGAAGTCGATCCCCACCGTCACCTCATTATAGTATCGATGCGCGAATCGCTCCTCGATATTTTTCCCGAGTCGGTTTATCCGAACCACCACTTCCGTTTCGTAGTGAATTTCTTCCGAGAAATCGGGGAGAAAAAAGGGTTTCCCCTCTTTAAGGAGGGCAGTATCTGGCTTCATAAAAAGCACGGGATCGCTCTCCTCGAACATACGCTCCATCTCGATATTATGGGACATATAATTGAGCCCTATCGCGAATATTTTCATACAGCTTCTATTCTCGATTTAGCCATTGAGGCGGTTAAACATAACAGCCAAGTGCGCGTAAAGAGAGGTGTTCTGCAAGACCACTCCAGCAGGAACGCGGATACGGAAAGGGGTAAAGTTCCATATCCCTTTAATTCCTCCCTCGATCATATAGTCAGAGACCTCTTGCGCAAACCCGGGAGGAACGGTTAAAACCCCTATCTCGGCTTTCATCTCTCTGTTTCTCTCAACAAATTCGTCGGAATGAAAAACCGGAATATGATGTATTTTTTTATTGACCAAAGAACTCTTTACATCAAAACCGGCAATAATTTTCAACCCGTATTGTTCCAACCCGGAATCCGAAAGCAGGGCCGCTCCTAAGCTTCCCACTCCAAATACGACCGCCTTATGTGATTTCGTGAAACCGAGGAACGTCTCCAATACCTGAATGAGCTCGTCCACGTCGTAACCGACTCGTGTTTTCCCGTTGATATCCACGTAAGACAAATCTTTCGCTATTTGAGAAGCGGAGACATCTATTTTTTTAGCTATCTGAGTAGATGACACGATGCTCTCCCCTTGGCTCTTCAACAATTTCACGTACGATAAGTACCAAGGGAGCCTACGAAGTGCCGGCTCGGGTATTTTTATGGAACTGGACCGATCTAACATCTATTTTCCCGTAAAAATTAATGAACAGTCAAAGATAGGTTTTTTTTCGGACTGTTTTTTGAATTTTAATCTATATTTAAAGATAGTTTTCTGTAATCTTCGTCTCTTTCGTGGGCTAAGCAGGCAATCAATACTCCTTGAAACATTGTAAATCAATTTCTCAAGCCTGTAACATCGCTCAGCACGGCTCGCACGGAGCCCAATTTTAAACTGGTATCGATAACAACCGGGAGGCGGTTTGCATCATTAGTCAAGGAAGCTTTCAAGGCCTCTTTCTGGTTGGTAAAAGCATCATCGTGAATGGTCATCGAAATATTGACCACCTCGTATTTCTGCCCATTATTCGCTTTAATGGTAGATGTTCCAAGGTAATTCACGTACATGTTCACTGCTCTTTTCCCGGAAATGAATTGGATATATTTTCTGTCGCCGTATTGCATTCCGGTCAAATCGAGGTTACGAACGAAAGCCAGAACCGAGAGGTAATCGTAGGTACACTGATCGGTGGTAACTACTTCATCAAAACTCTCTTCACCGTTCCAATGGCGAATTGCCCGTATACTTATTTCGTTGCCACTGTAGGTGTACGATTGCCTCTCCACGGAATAATCTTTCCCTTCCTGCGCCTCTTTCGTGAAAAGTAAAGGGCGAAGATCTTTGTCGATATAGGAGGTGAGTGTATCCAGTACCGTGTAAAAAGTTCCTGCCAGTCCCGAGGTATTGAGTAGCATCACCATTTTGTACGCGTTCTCACCCCTGTAATTGGCATCCGTGACGGAGAGTGACCCTCTTCCGGCACGCGCGTTGAGTATCCCTAAATTAAAATAGAGGTCGTACTGAATCTCCTCTCCATTTTGGAATGCCGTATTAACAATTTCACATTGCGCGCTTAATGAAGGCAGCCACATAGTGAAAAACAGCAAAAGAAGTGTCGTTCTGGTTCTTTTTTTATTCATTAATCTTTTGTTTGGGTTTGTATAGCCATTTCTGTACCCGTGGTACGGATCTTCTGTACCGTGGTGCGGATCTATCGCATACCCCCGGGACGTTGCAGGGATCCTGTCGATCCTCCTCCACCTCCCATCCCCGAGAAGGGCGAACTTTGCTGTCCTTGTTGTTGTTGCCTCTCTCTTTCCAGGTTAGGGTTTCGTTGTTTTCTCTCCTCCGGTTTATTCGTTGTAATCTCCATCGGTTTTTGCTTATTCAACGGTGCGGAGCGAACATCCCAGCTTTCGCTATGATCGGAATAGGCACGGATCACGAAGTTACCGGGGTAGTAAAACACCTCCTCCGGCTGTCGGTTCTCTTCGAAGTTTCCGGTGGTCCAAACGCCATCGCCATTCGCGTCGACCACCAAGCGTGCATACACGTCGCCCGGGAGAAGATCCTGAAAACGAACCGTGTTTGCTTTGACATCACTTCTTCGGAAAGGTTTACCCTTGTTGTCCAGCAGTTCCACGAAGGCCTCTTCCTCTTCCTCCAGCCCCGAGATCGTTATTTCAAGGTTCCCATATTGATCCAATGGTTTCACCGTGAACTCCTGTTCAAACGTGTTATTCCAAAGGCCGTAATAACTGTTTATTGCTGCCGAGTCGACCCGTACTCGATACCTTGCACCCGGCTCCCACCGGGGGCGTAAAACAAACCTTCGGGGATTCAAAGAGTCGGCTTCCATTCGGAAGGGGATAGGTTCATAAAGCGAATCCACCGCTATCGACAATTCTACAAGGGTCGAATCGAAATGAATCACCGGTTGTTCAAACTCAAACCGGATCGGATTGTACAGCTCGAAAGTAGATTGCACGTTGCTATTGATTCCTAGGAATCGTATAGGGGCCTCTTCTCCCTCCTCCTCTTTTTTCTGTTGATCCCTCTCTCGCCTCGATCGCCGCAGGGTGAAGTTAAGCGTGTCGGTGGCAATATAATTTTGATTCAGGGAGTCAGTACGAATATAATTAAGCTGCATGCGCAGCGAATCTTGTTGATACACGAGCGAGTCGGTGATCCATAGCGTGAGCGTGTCATTCCCCACACTACGCTCCATCACGTACCAATCCTCTTCTCTTTTTTCCTGATCCAATAAAAAGAAGGTAGGCATATCGGTGGGAGCCGCGAAAAAGAGTTCCAGTTTATGCTCTTCGGTCCGTTCATCTTTTTGCAGGTATTGTCGTTGAAAATCAGACAAGAAATTGCGTAAAAGCAAATCGTCCGGCAGAAAACGGGTATAATGTATTGTTCGGATTGTATCGACGGTAAGGCTATCCACGAAAAGCGTGTCTTGCCGTACGGCCGGCGCGGTGGAGGGTATCACCGTTGTATCCATGAATGCAATCGATTCCAGTGGGTTATCGTACATGTAATCGCGGTTCAAATCGTTCAGGGCAAACACCCTGTACTCCCCAGGTGCCATTCCTCGCACGGTGAATTTACCCCGGGAATCGGTTCTTGATATTCGCTCGAACGGCACTTTCGTGAAGGCCGTATCGTCGAAATTAGAGTGAATCCCCACGTAGATGCCGGAAACCGGTTCAAGATCCTCGGCATTCAGTACCGTGCCTGATACCGCGAGCGTGTCGAGCTGATCTCCGGTAGAAAAAGAGTAGACAAAGTTTTCCAAGGGATTTCCCTCGTTATTGTCCACAATTGCATCGGTGAAGTCGATCGTATAGGTGGTTTCTTCGAGCAGCTCGTCGTTTAGCTCCACCACAGCCCTTCGTCCGATTGAGCGAATTACCGGCATGGTTTGTTGAGGGGGGGTAATAATCACTTTCTCGTTGGGACTCTCTATTTTGATGTTTTCGTCAAACTCTATCTCAATCCGTGAGGGAGTCGCGTTTAAGGTGTTAAAATCGGGATATGCCCGTACCACCTTTGGTGGATCCACGTCGTAAGCTCCTCCCGTGGGTGCGGCCATATTCGCGCATGAATGTACCGCGACACCCAGCAGGCACGAAAGAAACAGAGATAAAAAAAATGAAATAATCTTCTTGAGCATGATCACTTTGTATGATTTACATTGCCATTCACTCACGATGATAGTATAGGCCGAAGCCTCCTATCGTATGCAAAAGTACAAATTAATTTGCTTCATGGCTCATTCCGGTACCTGTTTGTGAAGAGGAGAGCAACGCGTGCCCGATTCTACAAGAGAGACATTCGCGCTTATCGCAATACTCCTTTTTAAGTTGTATAATCGCCTGCGTGTCGAATGCATTGTGTGCAACAACCCCTGCCTCTTCGAATGTTCTTACTATCCTGTTTTTCTCGGGTTTCATCAACTCCAAAAAATAAAGTGCCCGGTCGGTATAACTGTCATCCGAAACACTTTTACCGTACGCGAACAGTATCGGGACCACCGTGTTAATTATAATAATTTCGAGAGATGGGCGACCGAGCTTCTTAGGGGTACTCTTCGATTTTCTTCCGAACCCGTAATGAGTTTGCCAGTAGAGTGACGGCTCCGTTTGAAAAAGTTCCATCACTCGTTTACAATCATTTTCTTGCACCACTGCCGAGAAAAGCCGCCCGGAAGAGTGAAGCAATGAGGCCAGTTGTGCCAGCCGCAATTCAGGGAAGGAGCGAGGCCGTACTCGCGATCTTTTAAAGAGGAATCCCTCCAGGTTTTTCAACGAATATTTCTTTTTCAAGAAAGCATACTCCTCCCTTAACATAGCATGATACGGATCGTTTTCAAACGAATGATCAAGGAGCCCCGCCTGTCCAAACAACAGTGCTTCCACGTGCAGTATATCCACGCGATGCTTCAATACGTACTTAAAAGGCAGCGAGATTGCCAGACGTTCGAAAGCATCGGCATTCACTCCAAAGCCAAAGTTTCGCGAGAGCATCACGTAAAACACCTCATCCCACGAGTGATTGAAACGTTTCAAGAGAGTCTGCACGTCCTTTGTTTTTCGTTCCAACCGCTCCGTCGTAAGACGAGTAAGGAAAGTTCGGATCAGCCCTTTCGGCAGCGTCCCAAGTTGGTGTTTACACGGTAGGCCTCTATCGCTATAAAGCAGGAAGTTTGCACTCTCCCTGAGTTTATCGGGCACCGTTATCCGGCACTGTGCCACTGTTTGCCCCGCCTCATTCACGATCTCCTGATTCACCTTCTCCGACAAATGAAGGATTACCGAGTTATACGCCTTGTCGCGGTGGTGCCCGTGCGCCATCCAGTCGCTCGACGCCAGATGTATTTCCACATTCCCGGCCCAGAGCTGCCCTCCTATTTTAATTTTCGCGTTAAAAAAATCGGGGCCGGCATCTCTATTTTGGATTCCCGGGTCAATCACCTCAACCACCCGTCCGTTGGTAGTAATTAAGCAATCAACCGGGTACAACTTATATTTCCATAGGTATTGCAACAGTTGTTCGTCGTGTATCATAGATATCGGGCATGAAAATCAAATTTAGGGCTAATTATCGAAAATGCCAAAAAGCAACCTGTAAAGTAGCTGAAAATTGGGATGAGTATGAGGGATTTTATGTACATTTGCACGGGATCAGGTTATTTAGGTTAGTTATATTTTGCAGACGAAGAAAGAATTAGACTTCCGGACAAAGAAGATCAGCAAGCTTGTTTGGGACTACGCGTTGCCGGGCATTGTGGGAACAATGGTCAACGTGCTATACAACGTGGTCGACCGGATATTTATCGGACAGGGAGTGGGTGCGTTGGCTATCGCGGGCCTAGCCATCACGTTTCCGGTGATCAACCTCACCTCTTCATTGGGCATGCTGGTCGGTTCCGGCGCGGCCTCCCGTATCTCCATCAGCCTTGGAAAGAAAGATCATGACACTGCAGAAAAAATCCTAGGGAACTCCCTGCTTCTCACCATAATACTCAACGCGGTATTTATCACGTTGTTCTTAATTTATCTCGATCCGATCCTTGTCGCTTTTGGAGCAAGCGAGCTCACCCTTCCTTACGCGCGTGGTTATCTTGAGATTGTACTCTTGGGGAATATTTTCGTGAGCCTATGTTACAACTTCAACGCGATGATGCGGGCCTCCGGTTATCCGAAAAAGGCCATGATTACCATGTTAATTGGCGCGGCACTTAACGTGATTCTCACCCCGCTTTTCCTTTTCGGTTTTAACCTGGGCATGCCGGGAGTGGCTTGGTCCACGGTAATTTCGATGTTTATTGGCATGCTGTTCGTGATGAATCACTTCACTCGCCGGAGCAGCGTTATTCGAATACGTTGGAAAAACGTACGCCTTGATCGAAAGATCGTCCTCTCCATCCTTTCCATCGGCTTGTCACCCTTTAGCATGCAAGTAGCCGCTTCGGGTGTGGCAGTACTTATGAACACCTCGCTGATGCGCTATGGATGTGACTTGGCCGTTGGTGCTTACGGCATTTTTAACACCATTATGATGCTCCTGCTTATGTCGGTTATGGGATTGAATCAGGGTACACAGCCCATTATCGGGTACAACTACGGTGCACGTGATTTTAAGCGGGTACGCGAAACCTTCTACTACTCCGCCAAGGTAGCCACAATTATCACCACTACCGGCTTCCTCGTGGGGCAACTGTTCCCGCGGCTACTCTCTTACGCGTTCACTTCCGACCCGGAGCTCCTCGATATTACGGAGAGAGGTATTCGTTTTGGAGTGGCCGCTTTACCCTTGGTAGGTATTCAGATCGTTGCCTCCAGTTTTTTCCAGAGCCTGGGGTATGCCGCTAAGTCCATCATACAAAGTCTCAGCCGCCAGCTAATTTTTTTAGTGCCGGGCCTCCTTATCTTTCCTCGATTTTGGGGATTGGATGGAGTTTGGGTAGCCATCCCCGTATCCGATACACTCGCCACGATGTTATCTATTTACCTGCTCACCATTCAGATGCGGCTACTAAAGCGGATGGAGGAAGAGGAGAAATCTTCGAGAAAACCGGGGAGCGGATAAAGTGTCATTCGCCCGCGCCATATTTTCGCTCTTCATGGCCGAAAATCGATAAAATTTATGTAGATTTGCAAAGCTAGATAGGATCAATCATCAATTTATAAATAGAATCATTATATGAAGAAAGTAGTCTTGATTCGCCACGGCGAAAGCGTATGGAATAAAGAGAACCGTTTTACCGGGTGGACCGATGTGGACCTTACCGAAAAAGGAGTTGAAGAGGCCCACAAGGCTGGAAAATACCTTAAGAAAGAAGGATTTCGTTTCGAAAAAGCATACACCTCATATTTAAAGCGTGCGGTTAAAACACTGAACGTGGTGCTCGACGAAATGGATCTGGATTGGATCCCGGTGGAGAAGACCTGGCGTTTGAACGAGAAACATTACGGGATGCTGCAGGGTTTGAATAAGGCCGAAACAGCAGCCAAGTATGGCGATGAGCAAGTGCACGTGTGGCGCCGTAGCTACGACGTACCTCCTACTCCTCTCGACAAAGAGGATGAGCGTTCACCCTTTCAGGATGATCGTTACAAGGAAGTAAATGAAAAAGAACTTCCCCTTACCGAGGCATTAAAAGATACGGTAGAGCGAATTCTCCCTTACTGGAACAACACCATTGTGCCGGAAATGAAAGATTACAACGAAGTAATTGTAGCTGCACACGGGAATAGTTTACGCGGTATTATCAAACACCTGAAAAATATTTCGGATGAAGATATCGTGAGTTTGAACCTGCCCACCGCCGTTCCTTATGTCTTCGAATTCGATGACGATATGAACCTGCAAAAGGATTATTTTTTAGGCGATCCTGAAGAGATTAAAAAGCTCATGGAAGCGGTAGCGAACCAAGGGAAAACAAAGTAATCAGCTTGGGTTAGGGAGCATTTGGCCTCCTCCTAAAACTAAAAAAACGGGCGCCGAAATAGAGATCGGTGTCCGTTTTCATTTATTTACTCACAATTTAAAGAAGTTCACTTGCGTTAAACATTTTCTCGCAACGGTATAATCCAAGTAAACTCGTCTTCTACCCATTGCTTAACGAAAGTGCTCCTTTAAGTCTACAGGGCTCATGTTCATAGCGGCGATCACCCCGTTCTCGCCGATTAAGTAGTTTCGGAAACCTTTATCGAGGTTAAACTTCTTGTAAAGTTTCGAACCTGTTCCATTTATTTCGCGAAAGAGCGAAACAGTCTCCATGCCATCGAGCGCCAGCGTCCGTTCTACCACATTACGGTTTTCGTCAAACGAAACAGAAAGGAAAGCCACATCTGCATCTATCATCTTTAAAGTGTTGTGCAGTTGCACATTGGCAGCTCGCGATTGAGCATCGTAAGATGCCCAAAAATTGACCACTACTTTTTTGCCTTTGTAATCGTGCAGCTGATGCCTGTTTCCTTCCAAATCCGTCAAAACGACATCTGGAATCATCTCGCCGGGATAATAACCCGCGAAAGGCACGCTCACATTCACCGATGTTGCTAATAACGCGAATGTTATGGTTACAGCAAGGCAAAATTTCACGTACTTCATAAAAAAAATTTTGATTAGTAATTGGGTTGTTGCCCTACGCCACGTAGGACTGTAAACCCCTTAACTTGAACGACTTTTCGCTAAAAGTCGAAATTGTAGCCTGCAAAAGTACGTCGCATTTTTGGATTGCAAAATATTTTGGCCAAAAAGTTTCCTTTCAAATGTTAAACATTCCAATCTCCCGACCACTAAAGACTGTATATCACACACTTGCAGAAAAGAACGATTCCACGGC
>LSQX01337498.1_pt1 | contig 16029 bp, 20 predicted proteins | sample 654561 | NCBI WGS metagenome assembly LSQX01 (sample SAMN04489861, study PRJNA283612) | anaerobic digester metagenome | isolation source: 4 biogas reactors fed with cattle manure at either 37C or 55C with and... | place: Denmark: Kongens Lyngby | collected 2014 | reverse complement strand
TTGCAGCGATCCAGACGCCTGCTATAAGGGGAAGGATATTGAGGGGCGTCTTACCGAAGAAGCCGAAGCCTATCATGGTAAAGATGGCTGCAATGGTTGGCCCAGACAGGCTTATGGTTGCAAAAAATACAATAGTAAGGCCGATTAGGCCAACAAGGGCTGCATTGAACATGGCAGGGCCTGTCCCGGCCTGGGTAAAGTCATTGATCAGGCGAGCACCCCTGATCTGGAGGTGCAGAAAGCCTTGCAGTGTCGTTACAGGTCCATCCAGTGCCAATCCAGCCACTGCCAATCCCAAGATAAAGATAAGCATGATCGTATATAGGCTTTTTTCGGTGCGTTCCATACAGGGCCCCTTCTCGTATGCGATCGGATAGTCTCATGCTAAAGGTTAATGAATTGTTGCACAAGAAGTTTTACTAAAGGAGACCAAAGGAATCAAAGAGGAAAGGATCACTGACTCTGCATTCACCCTAGTGAAATGCAGTTCCTCCCTTTTTCTTTGCTTTGGTACATCAACTGATCGGCAATATTGATGATCAGGTCTTTTGGGACAGGCTTGACAACAATGACTGATCCGATCGAGACCGTAACTTGGATGGTATTTCCCTCCACCAGCAAGGATGATGATTCAACGAGCATTCGTATTCGTTCGGAGACTTGCTCCAGATACTTGCTTCCTATAGATGAGAAAACTACAAGGAATTCATCTCCTCCCCATCGTGCAACAAGATCATCGGCGCGTACAGCATTCACCATGCTTTTTGCCGTCATCTGTAGTATCCGATCCCCCATACCGTGACCATAGGTGTCATTAACTGTCTTGAAATTGTCGATATCGATCAAAGCTACTGCAAATGGGGCCTGGAACTTTTCTAACTCTACCAATTTGTTGGAGAGGAAGTTTTCTGCATATCTTCTATTTGAGAGTCTTGTAAGCTGGTCTGTCATAGCGAGGATCTTAAGTTCCTCTATATCCCCTAAATCATGCTGCAAATCAGAGGGGGTCTCTTTCTCAGAGAACAGTTCGATTGCCCCGATGATTTTCCCCTTGTCAGACATGGGAAATGTCCGCACTACTACAGGGACCCTGTGACCATCTTTATGGTGCAAATACACCGAGGCCTCACGTCTGATGCTATCTTCTATGGTATTATGAAGGGGGCACCCCTCTATGCACAGGTGTGTGCCTGCATCGTCAACATGATTGAGGATATTATCGTAACAATGGCTGTCGAGGACTTCCGATGCAGAAAATCCTGTTATCTCTTCTGCATAGTCGTTCCAGAAGGTAATTTTGCGATTTGTGTCTACAAAGTAGACCCCTTCCTTGATACATTGCAAAATCTCTTTATAGACCAAGCCCTTAGGTAGTTTTTCCATATTCCTTTCCAGCTCCCCTGTTTGCTGTACTAAGATTGAGGTCTCACCTCAGGAATGTCAACTGAGAATCGAAGTATGGACTGAAGTTTGTTTTGTTTTTACTACAGAGAGTGGGAAGATATAGAAAATTTGAGGCGTTTGTCTGGCAAGACCAGGATTGAATAACAGTTTCCAAAAAAACGGACTATAGATTTTCCATCGTGTACTGCCTGACTGTCGCGCAGACGACTAAGTACGGCAGGGTGTGGGGCCATCTCTTCTATGAAGCAGTAAGGAAGGAGCGTGATGTGGTCCACCTGATGGAGACCCTCAAGAAATGCAAGGTCGAACTTGAGGATGAGAACCTGCTCAAGAGTCATGAATCTTTGTACAAGCGGTATTTTGAGGTTAGGATACCCCCATCCCCATGCGGGGAAGGAATATCCTACTCAAGAATGAGGCGGTGGATGACTACATCAGCGGGTAAAGTGCCTATTGGATGTTCCTGTCGACCAATGAGAAGGATACTGCCAAGCCCCTTGCCCAGTATCGTACCTGCAATGACATCGAGCTACATTTTGACGACATGAAGAACTTCATGGACTGCAACCGTATCAGGATCCCTTCGGATGATGTGATGCAGGGGTGGATTTTCATCAACTTCCTGGCAGCTATCCCTACCAAGGAAAGGCTGACCTGCGATCTGTTCGACATCAAGTATGACCGGAAGAGAAAGATGGTAAATGACGATAGGGATAGGGTGAGTATCGACGAAGATGAAGAGGCCTAGGTACAAAAAGTTGGGAATTTGGATAGAAAAGAGCGTTATCCACTTATTGTCATTCAAGGACACCATTGTTTTTTTGTCTGTACAATACCAGTGGAGGAGAGGGAAGAAGAGGGCTGTATATGGGTGAAGGTGCTGCCTTGATTACATACCACCCCCATCTTTCCTCCCTATTACAGGGGTTTTTCTGTGGAGGGGGGGCGGTTTCTTCGGATCAGCATTTCCCAAAAGAAAATTAAAGCGATTCCTCATTGGTGAATACCCTCTCATACTTATCAGGCAAAGTCTTGTAGATGGTATCCAAATCCTTCATGACGAACCCTGTATTCCAATCGTTGTTCTTGTAATGTGCACAGGTACCACAAGAAGATGAGAGTACTCGTGGTACCGGTGCAAGTCTGCACTCAATGTGATTCTTCCTTGCATTCTTGAGGAACTGTACAGCTCCGTATTGGCTATGGAAGGTAGCTATAAACTGAGTCATCGTTTCTCCATTTCCAATTTCCAACCATACTCGGTTGCGTGTGCAACCACATCATATTTCATCGCCTTTGCAAACCTGCTCACATTTTCCTTGGCTGCGATATTGTCGACAAGAACAGTCAGTTTCCTCTCTTTTTTGTCAACTACCTTTTTTGTCTCAATGACAGGTTGAGGACAGGAAAGCCCCCGAGCATCAATTTCCATTTTCCGCCTCCTTCTTCTGTGAATGGATGATCGCCAATGCAATGATTGTAATCACTGCAAATCCAAGAATCGTAGCTATCTTGCCGCCAATGGTTGGCCCTTTGGCAGAGGAAGCTAACGCAAAATTGTGAGATATTGCGGCCCCTGCTAACATCCCCAGCACACTCATTGCACTATCGCAATTTCCTTCTGCAGAAAGAATGGTCTGTCTGAGCGGACATCCGCCTAGAAGTACCGATCCATATCCAACCAGTGCCATACCCAAGAAATTCCATGCCGAATTGGTGTGGGCGACGCTCTGTCCTTCGAAGCCCAATACAAAATTACCGGTAATCAGATTCATGATCAATGCCGATACAAAAACCATGACCAGCCCATTAAGCAATGTGGTGTCTCTGAATAGAAAGACATCACGGATACCTCCAGCCATGCAGAATCGGTTGCGTTGGGCAAGAGCTCCAACGAGGAGCCCGCCTGCAAGCGAAATGATTATGGGAGCATGTAGGCTTCCTGGTCCGGATGTGCTGAATTTGAGTAGGGATGGAATGAAGAGCAGTATTAGTAGGATAGCGAGTAAGATCCCTCCTATTGCTCCACCTTCAACCTTGGATTGCTTGTAGCTTCTTCCAAGGGTGAATCCCCGGTTCAAAAGCAAAGATCCTGCAATGATACCAGCTATAAAGCCGAATACGGCCACTAACGCATTCAAATCCCCACCAGCGAGCCGCAGTACCATCCTAAACGNNGGAAAACCAAGGCCCCAATCATTACGAAGAACGAGATGATGAAGCGGAAAACCGGGCTGGATCCTCCTCTGGGCCTGAACTCCTTTCTGATGATGCTGATAAGCATTGCCCCAAAGAATAATCCGATGATTTCAGGCCTTGCATACTGCACTACAGCGGCATTATGCAACGATAGCGCCCCGGCAATGTCCCTGTAAAAGCAAGCGATGCAGAATCCCATATTCGTCGGATTCCCCATCATGACGAGCAAAACCGAGATGATTCCAGTGATCGACCCAGCAATGATGAGCGATGTTTTTTCTTTTGAGATGTTCATGATACCTCCTTATCATTAGATTATAACCGTTGCATATTGAAAAATACAATGGTAATTTTTGCTTTTTCATGGTAGCCTTAAAATATGAATACTATCTATCTTGATAATGGGGCTACTTCCTGGCCCAAGGCCCCGACAGTGGCAACTGCCGTTGCATCGTTCATTACAGATCACGCGGTGAATATCGGAAGGGGCGGCTATGATCGTGCCTATGATACTGCGGGGCGGATACAGGAATGTAGAGATAAGTTAGGAACCATTTTTGGAGCACCTGACAGTAGGAATGTCACCTTCAGCCTTAATGTGACCCATGCCCTGAATACTCTAATCTCTGGATTGTTTACTTGTGAGGACCATGTGCTGGTAAGCGGCATGGAGCACAATGCGGTCATGCGTCCCTTGAAGCAGCTTGGGATTTCTTATTCCCTCATTCCCTGCACCCAAGAAGGGTTTCTCAAGCTTGAGACGATTCCTGCACTCATCACCCGTCGGACGAAAGCAATCATCATCTTGCAAGCCTCAAATGTCACTGGAACCATCCAACCAGTACGTAGCGTTGTGGCAATTGCAAAGAAGTATGGCCTCCAGGTAATTATCGATGCTGCCCAGTTACCACTCTCTTCAACTCTCTCTGTAGTGGGCGATGGAATTGATGTAATCGCCTTTACTGGCCATAAGAGTCTGCTTGGACCACAGGGTGTTGGGGGACTGATCCTGTCAAATCAGATTGCAGACAGCCTCAAACCCTGGGCTGCCGGTGGTACCGGTAGCAAAAGTGACCTGCTGGAGATGCCAGACTTCCTTCCCGACAAGTTAGAGGCGGGAACACAGAATCTTCCGGGAATTATCGGTCTTTCAGCTGCCTTGGATTATATAGAGGAGAACAAGTCCATAATCATCAAGCAAGAATATGAGCTCACTGAGCATCTGCTTTCGTATTTTCTTTCTGACACACGTATCAAGGTGATAGGTCCTAAGGATATGGTAGAACGTACCAGTGTGATCAGTGTGGACTTTCCAACCTTGGACAATGCCCAAGTTGCCTATGAGCTGTTTCTTGATGCCGGGATTGAGACCAGGGTTGGTCTGCATTGTGCCCCGACAGCCCATCAGAGTGTTGGTACCTTCCCCAGAGGCACCGTACGCTTCAGTCTGGGCTATGCAACAACCGAACAGGAAATCAGGGAGACCATCGAGTCCTGCAAACGAGTCTTGGACGGTATGCCAGTCCAGTAAAGAATGATTGCAAGGATCAAGACTGTATTAGCAAATTTTGAACCCTGTAAATTTCGAAAAGAAGGAAGAATCCATGAACGAAGTCAAACTAACTCAAATGGTAAAGACAAGTGGTTGTGCAGCAAAGCTGCCTCCTGGGGCCCTTCATCAGGTTCTTGATAGCTTGCCTGTTATGCATAGCCCTGATCTGGTGGGTGGCTATGAAGGTAGTGATGATGCCTTTGTCTACAAGTTGCCAGCATCCGATGACATGGAGATGTTGCAGACTGTTGATTTCTTTCCTCCTATGGTTGACGACCCTTATCTGTTTGGACAAGTGGCAGCAGCGAATGCTCTCAGTGATATATATGCAATGGGGGGGGAGCCCAAGGTTGCTTTAAACCTCGTCTGTTTCCCCACCTGCCTTGAGCTATCAGTCTTGCGTGAAATTCTTCTTGGTGGACAAAGTAAGGTTGCCGAGGCAGGGGCTGTCATAGCAGGGGGGCATACTATTAGCGACCCAACCCCCAAATATGGGTTGTGTGTAACGGGATTTGCCCCTAGGGGTAAGGTTTGGGCAAACAGTGGTTCCCAAGTAGGGGATTTGTTGGTTTTGACCAAGACTTTGGGTGTGGGAATTATCAATACAGCGGTCAAGGCAGGACTTGCCAGTGATATTGCAGCTAAAAAAGCCATTGAGAGTATGATCCTTTTGAACAAGTTAGCCCGAGATACAGCGATGCCTTTCTGTGTCAATGCGGCTACCGATATCACCGGATTTTCCCTAATTGGTCATGCAACCGAGATGGCGGTGGCTTCAGGAGTCAGTTTTACCTTGCACCCATCGAAGCTACCTGTCTTTGAGGAAGCCTTGGAGTATGCCCGACTGGGCATGAACCCTGAAGGGCTCTACAGCAATAGGGAGTATTTGGAACAGAATGTGAGCGTTCAGATGCCTCTGGCACAAGAAAATCTTGATGTGCTTTATGACCCTCAAACCTCAGGGGGCTTACTGTTGAGTATGCCAGAAAAGGATGCTGTTGCTTATAGTCGGGCTACCGGGTATGCCATTATTGGTGAAGTGGGGCCTGTAGACGAGTATCCCATACATGTTTGTCTGTGAAGGTTGTCTGACTGGAGTCTTCTAGCTAGGATAAGTATTTGAATAGTTCTGCACCCCAGTTGAAAAGGCAGTACTATTCTTACATTCCCGCATATTGCTGAACCAGTATTTTTCAATAATGGGTTGTTCTCCTTGTCAGAAGGATCCCCTATATCATGAGAACTCCTCTCTTGCCGTGAGGCAGGAGAGGGGGCATTCATTCAATCATTTTCTTCATTCCATCCCTACACGATATGGCTTCAAAAGTTCTAGAACCGAATATCCAGATCCCCACTCACTGTCCCCAGCTTGACCACCGTTCGCTTGTTACCCGTGCTGGCAAGAGCTGGAGAACCCCCCTGCCTTTGGTTGTTGAAGAGGATGGATCCGCTTACCTTGGTGGCATGAATATCCAGATCCTCAGTCTTGCTCAAATCCAGCTCCAGTTCCCCACTGGTGGTGGAGCCTTCCAGGCTACCTTGGGGGAGGATATGGACCAAGCCCTCTATATCCCCGCTGGTTGTGTGCAGCGAGAGGGTCTTGCCTTCCAGAGTGCCGACTTCGAAATCACCACTGGTGGATGCAAAGGTAAGCTTGCCATCGCTTTTTGCAGAGTATCCGCTGATATCACCACTAATCGTCTTTATGTGGAGATTTTCAGAACTGGTAAGATTGAGCATATCCACATCACCGTTGATGCTGTTGATGTGGATATCCCTCCCCTCAAAGTCCTGCATAAAGAGAATATCCCCGCTGGTTGTCTTGATCTCCAGCCGGTCAATCTGGGCTTGGGGTAAGGTGACCATTAAAGGAGTTGCCTGGCTGCTGAAAAAATTAAGGAAGCCTCTGGAGAGGGGGGAGACAACAATGGACAACTCTTTGCCACTTTTTACCGCCTTTAGGTTTTTCTTATCGTTCTCTCCGATGCTTACCAAGCCTTCTCTAGCCTTTGGGTCCACCGCGAGGACGATATCAGAGCTTACAGTGGTGATTGTCAATGAGTCCGATGCCGCAAAGGAGAAGGATTGTTCAGATCGGTTCTCCTTGCCACGCTTCTGCCAGACAAAGTCCATGGAAAAAAGAATGGCAATAAAGCTGATCAGGATGATAAGGAAAATTTTGTTGGCCTTGGTATCCCTGAGCATGTTATTTCCCTTCGTGGAACCTGTCGTCCCAGTCACGTTCCTTGTTGAACATGTCGTTTTCCATCTTCTCGACCTTTTTCTTCAGACGGTCATATTCAGCTTGCAAATCCTCATCACTGCGATGGTTTGTGTTCGTCTTGTAGTGCTCGCCTTCAAAGGTCTGAGCCCCCGGGTTCATCGGAATCATCAGAGCTGCTCCCAGATAGATGAGAGCCCCAGGGAAGACCCCCGTAGAGAGTACGACCAGGAATATGATGAGTCTTACCATATCAGGGTTCAGGTCACGCCACTCTGCCAAGCCGGTCGCCACTCCGAAGATTTTCCCTCTTGGGGATCTGTAGAGTTTTTTTGTTGCCATACCAATCATTCCTTATTTTCCTTTTCTTCAGCCATTTTACGGCTTTTCATAATCGTTTCAATATTATCAAGTCGCTGCTGAAGGTCTTCAATGCCTCTCTTCAGCAACTCTCTCTGGCTTTCATGATTGGGCTCTGCCATCGGAGGAAATCCAGCATCTTTTGATCGATTCTTTTTCTTATGTTTCATGTTGTATCCACTGTAGGTCCCTGGTGGATATCCACTCTCCATCTCCCGCATCCTCAGAGCCGCATCCATCTCCCTTTTCCTCATCTTGAACTTCTCATCTATGGAAGAGATGATGATGATAAAAGCGAAGATGACTATCAGGATAAATACTGCTTCCATTCAATGCTCCCTTCTCTGTCAGAGTCCTGCACGTTTGCGAAGGGCTGCAATTTCAGCATCGATGTCATCCATCTCTTCCAGGTCCTTGAACTTTTTATCAAGCGAACTGGTGTCATAGTTGTTCAGGTCATTGTTTGCCTTCATCCGGTCAATCTTCTCTTCCATGTCTGAGAAACGATCATGGGTCGCCGCTTCAGCAGCACGCCTCAGGGTTTCTTGTGCAGCCTGCTCTTCTTGAGCCCTTTTGGCCCTTTCAACCATCATTTTGTACTTTTGTTTGACCGATATGAGTTTGTCTTCTATCTGGTTGATCTCATCCTTGCTGACCTTGATTGTCTCATCGGCAACCTTCAGGTCCTGGGCAAGTTGCTCCATCGCCTCAAGGGATGTTTTCTTCTCAAGAAGCGCTTCCCTTGCAAGGTCCTCCCGGTTTTTGCTTATCGCCAGTTCGGCTCTGCTTTGCCAACGCTTGACTGCATTCTGCTGTTCCTTGTAGGTCCGCTCGGTCTTGGCCCTGCTAGCCATCTTGGCTGCACAGGAGCTCTTGAGTTCGATCAGCGTATCTTCCATCTCCTGCATCATCAGCTTGATCATCTTCTCAGGGTCTTCAGCCTTATCGAGAAGCGAGTTGATGTTAGCATTAACAATATCTAAGAATCTTGAAAAAACTCCCATAGTATTCTCCTTAGGTAGTAGTACCACCTGGTGTTCTATATATCAATATGCACAAAGCATGCCAATTGTCTTCTTGAGAGAAAAATTGCCCGCACAGACCATAGTTCCTCTTTTCCTTCCTTATTCCCAGGTTGTATGCTATCGTAATGTTGGTAAAACCTACCAACTATGGTACTTTTTACCAAGGGAGGGGAGCTTGATGGAACACGTCCAGTCTGGATATAGTCAGCAGTTGCTCGGAGAGAGTGAGGTTTTCCTTGACTTTCAAGGTCAGCTCAGTCGTGCCGCCAAGGTCAACCGATCGGTCCTTTTGGTAGGTGAAAGGGGAAGTGGAAAGGAAGGGGCCGCACGCAGGCTTCACTTCCTTTCCCCCCGTTGGCAGCATGCCCTGGTGACGGTCAACTGTGCAGCCCTTCCTCCCTCTCTCATTGAAACTGAGCTGTTCGGATATGAGCAAGGTGCCTTTACAGGAGCTCAAAAGACCCGGAAGGGACGATTTGAAGAGGCAGAGGGAGGCACCCTTTTCCTTGATGAGATAGGTCTCATACCTCTTGAGGTCCAGGAGAAGATTCTCAGGGCTGTTGAGTACGGAACCTTTGAAAGGGTAGGCTCCTCTGTCACCCACGAAGTCGATGTTAGAATCATTGGGGCTACCAATACCGATCTTCCCCAGCTCTGTAAGGAGGGCAAGTTCAAAGAGGACCTCTTGGACAGGCTCTCCTTTGAGGTGCTGTTCCTTCCTCCCCTAAGGAAACGAGAGGAGGACATCATGCTCCTCGCCAACTATTTTGCCTCAAAGATGGCCTTGGAATGCGGAAAGAGCGATATGCCAAGGTTCAGCCCCCAGGTTGTAGAGCACCTCAAAGAGTATAGCTGGCCGGGGAACGTCCGGGAGCTGAAGAATGTGGTGGAGAGGGCTGTCTATCGTAGCGATTCCCCAACGATCGAAGAGGTTCAGTTCGATCCGTTTTCCAACCCCTATTCACCAGAGCCTCCTGAAACCAGGATTCCCGATAAAGAGCTTGATCTGGCCCGTTATGAACAGGCACGCGAAGAGCTTGAGCTCTCCTACTTGAGGAGTTCCCTTGAAAAGGGTAAAGGCAACCAGAAGGAAGCGGCCAAGTTGCTCAACCTTACCTACGACCAGTTCCGCGGGCTCTACCGCAAGTATAAGGATCAGTTGTAGATAATCCAAGAAAAGGAATTGAGCTGAAACCAGGGGGGAGAATTTCCACAAGTAATTTTTTAACTCTGTTTGCTACAAAAAAGAAACCTATCGGAGTTTTGTCATCCTTGCTTGTCCCAAATGTTGTATGGTATTTGGGACAACATTGGAGTTTCACATAAGATTCTTCAGGTCAGAAGTACACATTGCTAGCAGGAAAAAGAAGAACCAGGGACATTCTGAAATGCTCCTGGTTCTGAGTACGGTACACTACACTACCTATGATTGGTTACGATCCCTACACTGTTTGGACTCTCACGTCAAAACAAACTGTTCCTCTCTTTCCTATCTTCCGGGCATCAGGAGTGCTGCACCGAGGTAAGCAATCCCTATGGGAACAAACCCCACCTTGAACAGGAGGATCACTGCAATAATGCGTAAGGCAATGGCTGGAAGCCCTGACCAGTTTGCCAGGCCTTCGAAGACACCCAACACATAGCCTGTGTGCTCCCTATAGAGCTTATGTGTCTCTCGGCGTGGATATTCCATTATTTCTTCTCCTTCATGGAGGCTTTCAGCTTTTCAAGCTCTTCCTCGATGGCACTGTCGTTTTCCATCTTGTTGAACTCGTCGCTGGTGGAACTCTTGCCATGATAGCTTGCCATCTCCGCGTCGGCCTCCATGCGCTCAATCTTGCTCTCCAGTTCGCTGAACTTACGGGCAAGGTCTGTGCTGTCACTGCTTTGTAAGGTTCTGGCTACCTGTTTCTTCTCTTTTGCACTGGTTGCGCGCTGGACAAGAATTTTCTGCTTGTCCTTCACTTCCTTCAGCTTGTCTGCGATCTGGGTAAGCTGGACCTCTTGGCTGGTAAGAATGCTTTCCAGGTTGAGCAGTTGCTCGTCTATCAGGCGAATCCTCTCAATGCAGCTTTTCTTCTCTGAGAGGGCCTCCCTGGCCAGGTCTTCACGCTTATTGGTAACAGCAAGCCTTGCACGCTCTTCCCATCGTTCGATGGCTTTGGTCAGTTCGTTTTTCTCTGTGATCAGGCTAGCTTTTTCTGCTTTGCGTGCAGCTGCTGAAGAGCGGGCCTTGGTATGGGTGTCTTGCAGTTCCGTAATCATGAGATTGATCATCTTTGCGGGATCTTCGATTCTGTCGAGGACACTATTTACATTTGAATTAAAAATGTCTGCGATTCTTTTGAACACGTTCATTATGGTCTCCTTCCGCCTCTTGAGGGCTTTGTGTCGGTACGCTAATAACAATGCAGAAGGCGTGCCAACTTTCAGAAATACCTGTTTGCACACGTAAGGGGGAGGGTTTTCCCCTCCGCCAAGCTTCAAGGATTGAGAATTTCCAAATATTTGGTAAAAAATGCCAAATAAGTTGGATGATTTGACCAGTTTGATACAAAAACTATTTCCAAGGGAACAAAGAGCTTTTGGAAAGAAAACCCTTACCAGTATTTGAATGCATTGATCCTGTCCCCCTTATTTTCCCTATCCTTCTTGTACCCACCGGCGCAAGCGTGTAGACTCTCTTTCATGAGTACCTTATATATGGTAGCCACCCCCATAGGAAACCTGGATGACATCACCTACCGTGCAGTTCAGACCCTGCGAAGTGTTGATGTCATCGCCTGTGAGGATACACGGCACACACAGAACCTGTTGCAAAAGTTCGACATTCAGAAACGCCTCATTGCCTGCCATGCACACAATGAGAGCAACTCCGCCCAAGGCATCGTAGCACTTCTCGAAGCGGGAAATGATATAGCCTTTGTCAGTGACGCCGGGACTCCCGGTATCAGCGATCCCGGCCTCCGGGTCGTAAAGGCAGTGCGTGATGCTGGCTTTACGGTGGTACCCATCCCCGGGCCTTCTGCTGTCGCTACGTTGATTAGTGTGGCAGGGTATGTGGGAAAGAGCTTTACGTTTGAAGGTTTCCTCTCCCCCCGCAAGGGAAGGAGGACCAAACGCCTTACTGAACTGCTTGAACGCAATGAAGCTTTTGTCATCTACGAATCACCCTTTAGAATCGTCAAGACCCTTGGCGAAATAGCCGCTCTTGATCCATTGCGCCAGGTAGTGGTGGGACGTGAGATGACCAAGAAATTTGAAGAGTTTCTGGTAGGAAGTGCCGATGAGGTCTCAGCGATACTCTCTGGGAGGCAATCGATAAAAGGGGAGTTTGCCCTCTGCGTAGCTCCCATTGAGGCATCTGATACCGATGATAACGATAGCGAAGCTTAAGACACTCAAGGATCGCACTTGTGTGCGGAAGTGTGCCTCTCTTTTTCATGGGCAGGCCAAGAGAGTGCTTCAAGGCCATGAACCCGACTACAGGTATATGAGTGATCTCTGTTCGATGTTTTCTTCACCCCAGTTTCTTTCGGTTCTCAGTGAAGAACAGCTTGCAAGTATGAAAAGCTATGCCTCTTCGCTTCCATCCGCCTCGTTGTCCTCTCTTCCCTTTATCCTGGAAGACATGCACCATACTCTGCTCTCAGCTCTGGGCAGCGAACCCTCCGACTGGGACTTTGTTGACAGGGAGGGGGCATTGGACCTGTCCAAGCGTAAGGTTTTGCCGCACATCCTCATTTTGGACCGCCTGCGTTCTCCCTTCAATGTGGGATCGATCTTTCGTAGTGCCGATTCATTTGGCATTGAGCAGATATGGCTGGTGGAGGGGACAGCCTGCGTAACCCATCCCCGTTCTATCAAGAGTGCGAGAGGGTGTGTTGATACTGTTACCTATCGGTATTATTCGGAGGCAGCCCTAATCGAAAAGCTCCATTGCTCATCAATGCCCTTGTTTGCCCTTGAGCTGGGAGGAGAGGAGTTGGAAAGGTTCCCTTTCCCCCCTTCCGGAGCTGCCGTCATAGGCAGTGAGGAGATGGGGGTGAGCCCCGCCTTGCTGGCACTCTGTGATCAGAGCCTGGGAAGGGTCTCGATTGCCTTAGGGGGGACCAAAGGCTCGCTGAATGTCTCGGTGGCTTCGGGCATCATGCTGCAGAGATGGTACTCTAGGACCTGCTAGAGGTCACCGCCTGGTACATTTTCCTAAGCCTGTCCTCAATCTCAAAGTTGAAGTTCCCTGCACTGTAGTTGCCTTTGGCATTGCGTATGCCGACAGGCCTTCCTGTGAGGATACGCATCCCCTCATCAATAGTGGTGATCGGGTAGATGTGGAACTTTTTCTCCTTGATGGCTTCAAGGACTTCATAGGAGAGTATCAGGTTGCGAACATTCTGAATGGGGAGTATCACACCCTGCTTGCCGGATAGCCCGGTGGTAAGGCAGGTCCGATAGAATCCTTCTATCTTCTCGTTAATCCCTCCGACAGGCTGGATCATACCCATCTGGTTCACCGAACCTGTAACGGCTATATCCTGACGTACAGGCAGCTCACCTATTGCAGAAAGAAGAGCATACAGTTCCGAAGATGACGCGCTGTCCCCATCGATCTCAGCATAGGACTGCTCAAAGGCAATACCTGCATAGATGGAGAGTGGGAAGGTCCGGGCATAGTGCTTGCGCAGATACCCTTCCAATATCAAGAGACCCTTGTCGTGTATCTCGCCGCTGAGTCCAGCCTCATGCTCAATATTGACTATCCCTTCGCTTCCTGGGGCCACACTGGCGGTAATGACCGTCGGGGTGCCGAAGGAGGAGGCTCCCCTGTCCATCACAGCAAGACCGTTTACCACCCCGACCTTGGTCCCTGTCAGGCTGATGATCATCTCGCCGTTGAGGATCTCCTCGTTGATACGGGTCTCACTTATGCTGCTGAAGTAGTCACGTTCCTCATTCGCCCTGAGGATGAGAGCCTTATCGATGATTTCCTTGCTCTCTGCCTCAGCCCAGTAGTTGGCTTCGATGATGATGTCGTAAAGCTGGGAGAACTGGGTAGTGAGTTCCGTGCGGGATTCGGCATACCAGGAACTGTAGCGCAGTATCTGGGACAAGGCTGAATTGTCGAGAGGCCGGCAGCTGTTCCTTGTTGCAAAATCGTTCAGGTTCGCTATGGTTTTGGCGATATGTTCCTTGGTGGCTGGCATGGAGTAGTCAAACTGGGAAGAGACCTTGAAAAGATTCAGAAACCTCTCATCATGTTCGGTCAGCACATCGAAGGTATCCTCACTCCCCATGAGAATGACCTTTACCGGGATCTTGGTCATTTGGGGTCTGACAAGGCCTTTGCGCAGCTCCCCCTTGACCAGGAGGTCGGCCTGTAGGGCGAGGGCCGATGCATCGAGATACCGCTTTAGCGAATCCCAAAGGCCCTCCTCAGAGAGAAGCTCCTCTGCATTGATGACGATGAAGCCGCCTTCAGCCTCCAACAGGGAGCCTGCATGCAGGCCCAGGTGGGCGAAATCATGCTTGTCGTCGAGGGTGCCGAAGAGGTTGGAGAAGGTTGGGTAGTTCTCTATCACCAGCGGTCTTTTGCTTGTCTTGCTATGGTTGACCAGGAGGTTTACCCGATACTTGCGGGGAAAGGATTCCTTCTTGAGTTGTTCGTCGCTGAGGTGCTTGATGTGGGAAGCCTGACGTTTCAAATCAAAGAGGATGTGGTTGAACTGTACCGATAGGGTCGGGGTGTTGAACTCCCGTTGCAGATCTTGAAGAAGCGCGGTCGCCTTCTCTAGGAAAGTTGTGCGATCTTGGGCAAGGATTGTTATCTTCTGACTGAAAAGTTCCATTGCATCAGAGAATTTCTGACCCTCCTTGGGTGGGAAGGTGAGGGCAATGGGAGAGTCCGGTTGGAGGAAGTTGTAGGCATAGACGATGTCCCTCAAGACCGACGTATCAGACCTGAACTGCTCGACGCTTGCTTTTATCGCATCGAGCCTGCCGCTTCCCGAGTTTCCGCTGACAAAGAGGTTGTACCCCCCTTTCTGTATTGCAAGCCCCATCTCAAGTGAGCGCAATGCACGTGGCTGGCCCACAATGGTGGGGCTCACAGCAAGATTCCTGCACTCTTCTATGAGCGTTTCTGCATAATCAAAAGTAGCCTCCTCATAGGGAAGCCTCTGTATCTTCGTTACTTTTTCAACCATGTCCGAACTATAGGAGGTGGAACAAATCAAGTCAACTCTTTATACTAAGACCCATGAGACGAAATGAATTGGTTACATACCTAGACGAGTACCTTTCTACCGGGCTTTTTGCACCCTTCGACCCATCGCTCAACTCCCTGGTTGTCGGGGGACCTGACAAGGAGGTATCCAAGATAGCCTTCGCTGTCGATGCCTGCCAGAGGACCTTCGATTTGGCCCTTGAATGGGGAGCGGATATGCTCATCGTTCATCATGGCCTGTATTGGGGAAGACCCATGGCCGTGACAGGAGCGCATTACAGTCGCATCAAGACCCTGATTGAGGGGAATTTGGACCTCTATGTTGCACATCTTCCCCTTGATGCCCACCCGGCTGTCGGCAACAATGCCGTCATGGCTTCCCTGCTTGGGCTTTTGGAGATACAACCATTTGCACAGTTCAAGGGGGTGGACATCGGTTTGAAGGGAACACTTCCCAAGGCCCTTGGTGCAAAGGAAATCTCCGATCTCCTTGGCTTCACCAAGCCTGTCATCCTACCTTTCGGACCACCTGCGATCAGTAGTGTGGGCATTGTCAGCGGCGGAGCCAGCAGTGATGTGCATACTGCCCTTGCAGAGGGTCTGGACTGTTTTATCACCGGCGAGTGTGAACACCAGGTGTACAACGACTCTCTTGAGCAGGGCATCACCGTGATCGGGGGAGGCCACTACGAAAGCGAGGTTTTTGGGGTCCAAGCCCTTGCTGACCACCTTGCCTCTTTGTTCGGCTTGCAGATTCTCTTCCTCGATCATCCCACTGGTCTGTAGGAAAAGGGGAAAGAGTGTAGTATAGTGGCCCGTATGGAAAAAAAAGAACCAAGCAGGGCAACGCCTCTGTTGCTTACCCTTGCAATTGTTATTGCCGACCAGCTCTCCAAAGCCTGGATAGTTGCCCATATACCTGAAAACAGTATAGGGTTCCGGTTTCTTGGGGACTTTCTTGCTATTGTGCATGTGCGCAATACTGCCATCGCCTTCAGCATGGGAGTCGGATTGCCTATAGTGGTAAAGCTTGTGGGATTCATTT
>LSQX01206217.1_pt3 | contig 16029 bp, 15 predicted proteins | sample 654561 | NCBI WGS metagenome assembly LSQX01 (sample SAMN04489861, study PRJNA283612) | anaerobic digester metagenome | isolation source: 4 biogas reactors fed with cattle manure at either 37C or 55C with and... | place: Denmark: Kongens Lyngby | collected 2014 | reverse complement strand
TCCAATACTTCATCCCCTATGTGGTGGTGCGGCTGGTACGGGCCGGAGGGTGCATGGCGCGATCAGGACGGCAGTATCCGTGCCGGTTGTCTCACCAGATGAGATTGTAGGCTGGCGACCGCATGCGCCTGCGACCGGCACTGGTCCGCTGTCACCGCATCGCCACCGGGCGCAACACCTGCACAAGAACAGGCTGAAAGCCACCCGCAACTGAAGTGCGGGCCTCGTCCAGCGGCCACCTGCATGTATTGATGCGACAATCAGGCAATGGACACCCGACCGGTCGAAGCCCCACTCCATCCGCGCCTGTTCCGGATCATCGCTTCCGGTGAAACCGTTTCCCGTGACAGGCAGCGGCCGTCATGAGCGCGCAACTGGTCGATGCCTTCGGGCGGCGCTTCCCCTATCTGCGCCTGTCGCTGACCGAGGTCTGCAACTACCGGTGCAGCTATTGCCTGCCCAACGGCTATGCCGCCGATGGCCGGCCGCGCTTTCTGGAGCAGGACGAGATCGCCCGGCTGTTGCGCGCCTTCGCCGCGCTGGGCATGCGCAAGGTGCGCCTGACCGGCGGCGAACCCAGCGTGCGCAAGGATCTGCCATCGATCATCGAGACCGCAGCGGCCACGCCCGGTATCGAAAAGATCGCGCTCACCAGCAACGGCTGGAAGCTGCTGGACACGGTCGAAACCTGGCGGGCGGCGGGCCTGACCGCACTCAATGTGAGCCTGGATTCGCTTGATGCCGACCGTTTCCACGCCATCACCGGGCACATGCTGTTCGACAAGGTGTTCCAGGGCGTGGAGCGCGCGCTGACGCTGGGTTTCGATTCGGTCAAGCTCAATGCGGTGCTGATGCGCGGCGTCAACGACGACGAGTTGCCGGGCTGGTTCGACTACCTGCGCGAGCGCGACACCGCGATACGCTTCATCGAGCTGATGCAGACCGGCGACAACGCCGAGTTCTTCGCCCGCCACCATGTGCGTACCGAAGCGCTGGAACAGCAACTGCTCGACGGCGGCTGGGTGCTGCGCGAACGCGCGCCCGATGCCGGTCCGGCGCGCGAATACACCCACCCGGACTATCGCGGCCGGATCGGCATCATCGCGCCCTATTCGCGCGATTTCTGCACCGGCTGCAACCGCTTGCGGGTCACTGCGCGCGGTGATCTGAGGCTGTGCCTGTTCGGCAATTTCGGCACCCCGCTGCGACCGCTGCTCCAGTCCGACGACAGCCACGACGAGCTGACCGCACGCATCGCCACCCAACTCGGCCTCAAGGCCGCCGGCCACGGCCTGCATCAGGGCGATACCGGCCTGACCCCGCACCTGGCATCGATCGGAGGATGAATCACCCCATGAGCACGGAACCTGCCGCCTTCCACATGGCCGACATCCGCAGCAAACGACCCACGCGCCGGCGCGCGGTGGCGGTGGGCGAACTGCTGGCCGGGCCGCTGGCCTGGCCGATGATCGTCGAGCGCCGGCTGCCCAAGGGCGATGCGCTGGTCATGGCCGAAATCGCCGGCCTTCAGGGCGCCAAACAGGCCTCGGCGCTGATGCCGCTGTGCCATCCGCTGCCGCTGGAGCTGGTGCGCGTGCGCTGCGAGTCGATTCCCGAACGCCATGCCATCCGGGTCTATTGCGAATGCGCCACCGAGGCCCGCACCGGGGTGGAGATGGAAGCCCTGGCCGGCGCCAACGCGGCGCTGCTGACGTTGTACGACCTGAGCAAACCGGTGGAACCGGCACTGACGATCAGCGGCATCCGGCTGCTGTTCAAGGAAGGCGGCAAGAGCGGCCTGTGGCTCCATCCCGACGGCATGAGCGATGCCGAACGCGCGCATTACCGCCCGCGCGGGCCGGAACGCCTGGACGGCGTGCCCTGCGCGGTGCTCACCCTCAGCGACCGCGCCAGCCACGGCGAATACGAAGACCGCTCCGGGCCGGTACTGCACGACGGCCTGCGCGCGCTCGGCGCCGAACTGCGTGAAACCGACGTGCTGCCCGACGGCATCGAGCCACTGGCAACAAGGCTGCGGGCACTGGCCGCCGGCGGCGTGCGTCTGTGCCTGTGTACCGGCGGCACCGGCCTTGGCGCGCACGACCAGACCCCCGAAGCGCTGCGCCAGGTCGCCACGCGCCGGGTCGATGGCCTGGCGGAAATGATCCGCAGCCAAAGCGCCCTGCATACGCCGCTGGCCTGGCTGAGCCGGGCCGAAGCGGTGCTGGTGGACGACATGCTGGTACTGGCGCTGCCCGGCAGTCCGCGTGCCGCCAGCCAAAGCATGAACATCCTGGCCCCGGTACTGGCGCACGCACTGGCGATGGTCGACGGGAAACCGCATCCATGACCGCTTACGTCCAGGCCTTGGACACCATCGTCGGCCAGTGCACGCCACTGCCGGCCGAACGTATTCCGGCCTCCGACAGCCTCGGACGGATTCTGGCCAGCGCCGTGGTCAGTCCCGAAGACCTGCCGCCTTTCGCCAACTCGGCGATGGACGGCTTTGCACTGTACGCCGGCACGCAAACCCTGGCGGCCGGCACCGAATTCACGGTGGAAGGCAGCTGCGCCGCCGGCGATGGACAGGTGCGGGGCGGCGATGGCGCCTGGGAAATCATGACCGGCGCGCGGATGCCCGACGGTCTGGACACGATCGTGCCGGTGGAACAGGTCGACGTGCTGCAACACGATGCGCAGGGCCAGGCACAACGGATCCGGCTCAAGGCCGAAGTCAGGCCCGACCAGCACCTGCGCAAGCACGGCGAAGACGTGCAGCGCGGGGAACAGGTGGCCGCACCGGGCCAGATGCTGCGCGCCGCGCATCTGGCGCTGCTGGCCGCGCTGGGCGTCGCGGCAGTGGATGTCGTCCGGCAACCCCGCGTGGCCGTGATCAACACCGGGCGCGAACTGGTCACTGATCCGGCACAAGCGCTGCAACCGGGCCAGATCCGCGAGAGCAACAGCGCGCTGCTGGCCGCACAACTGGCCGCAGCCGGTGCCGACGTGGTGTGGCAGCAGGTGGTCGGCGATGAGCCGCAGGAATTTAAGGCCGCCGTGCAGGCGGCACTGGCTGCGGGTGCGGAAGTGCTGGTCAGCACCGGCGCGGTGTCGATGGGTCGCTACGATTTCGTACCCGACACCCTGCGCGCGCTGGGCGCCAGGATCCATTTCCACAAGGTACGCATCCGGCCCGGCAAACCGCTGCTGTTCGCCACGCTGCCCGGTGGGCAGCTGTATTTCGGACTGCCCGGCAATCCGGCCTCCAGTGCGGTCGGGCTGCGGTTTTTCGTTGAACCTGCACTGCGCAGGATGCTGGGGCTGGCACCGGAGCAACCATTGCGGGTGCCGCTGTCCACCGCGGCCGGCAAACCGGTGCCGCTGCGCCGGTTCCTGAAGGCCCGCCTGACCTGCGACGGGCAGGGACAGCTGCAGGCGCAGGTATTGTCCGGCCAGGAATCGTTCAAGATCGCACCGCTGCTGCGCAGCAATGCCTGGGTGGCGATCGATGAGGATGCCGGCGCAGTGCCGCTGGGCGCGCTGGTGGAAGTCCATGCCACCGGGCACCTGCAAGGGCTGCAACCGGAACTGTTGCTGGAGTGATGGCGTGATGAAGGTTGAAGTGAGTCTGTTCGGCGCATTCCGCGACCACGAGCCCGGCGCACAGGTGGTGCTGGAGCTGCCCGAAGGTGCACGGGTGGCCGAACTGCGCGCGGCCCTGCTCGACTATGCGCAGGCGCATTGGCCGGCGTTCCGTCCCGGCCTGTTGCAGCGTTCGGCGTTCGCCAGCGAAACCACCGTGCTGCGCGACAACGAACTATTGCCGGCCGATGGCCGCATGGCAGTGCTGCCGCCGGTGAGCGGAGGATGAGCATGTCCGGACAATCCACACATCATTGCGCGGTGGTCGATGCGGCGCAGGGAAAACTTGATCCGGCGGCGGCCATCGAATTCGTCTCCGATCCGGGTTTTGGCGGCATTGACATGTTCATCGGACGGATACGCAACCTCAATCACGGCAAGGTCGTCACCGGCATCAGCTACGACATGTTCGAGCCGCTGGCGCTGGCCGGCTTCCGCGCGATTGCCGAGCAGGTGCAGGCCGAGTTCGGCCCGCAGCTCAAGCTCTACATCGCCCATGCCAAGGGTCGGCTGGCGGTCGGTGATCTGGCGGTGGTGATCGCCGCCGGCACNNGCCTTCCGCGCCTGCCGCCAGGTGATCGAAGCGGTCAAGCACACCAGCCCGATCTGGAAGCAGGAACACTACGAGGACGGCGACAGCATCTGGAGCGAAGGCTGCTCGCTGTGCGAACCCCAGAATGCCGAAGACACCGCAGCGGCGCATCACGGGCATGAGCATCACTGACGCAGGCTGCACGGATGCTGGTTGGACCGGCGTGGTGCTGGCCGGTGGCCGCTCCTCGCGCATGGGCCGCGACAAGGCCCTGCTGCTGTGGCAGGGACAACCTCTGCTGCAACACATGCAATCGCTGCTGCAACAGGCCGGCGCGACGCGGGTCGTGGTCAGCGGCGACTACCCCGGTTTTGACGCGATTCCCGACGAGACCAGTGAACTCGGCCCGCTCGGCGGCATCGCCAGCATCGCCGCAGCACTGCCCGACGGCGTGCTGCTGCTGGTGCCGGTCGACATGCCGCTGCTGACGCCTCCGCTGCTGGCATCACTGGTCGCCGTCGAGGGCCGCTGCGTTTGCCATCCCGGCCACATGCTGCCGCTGCGCCTGCACCTGGACGACCACACCCGCGCATGGTTGCAACACGCCACGCAATTGCCGCAACGCGAACGCTCGGTACGCGCGATGCACGCCGCACTGGGAGGAATCCACGCCACGCTTCCAGCCGATGGCGAACGCCAACTGGTCAACTGCAACACGCCCGATGAATGGGCTGGGCTGGCGGGTGAAGGCGCAGGTCACGGCTGAAGCCCGCAGCGTCTTCCACGGCGATGCGGCCGGCTTCAGATGACTGCGCCTTGGATGACTGAATGTTGGGGTTCGCATCCGCTCACCACCAACCTATGGGCGGATCGCGGTGGGGTGGTTATCGGCAGCCCTGACCGCGATGGGGGTTCTCTGCGACGCTTCGGCGCGACGCGGGCTGACGCAGGGAAACCCGCCACAACATTCGAAGGCACGGAGTCTGAGGCAAGTCGCACAGGTCGTGGTGAGCATCGCGAACCGCGACGGCGGGATGCTCGACGGCGCCAATATCTGGCGGCCGCGGCGGATGAGCCTCCCGGGCTTCGGATATCAGGCTCGCATCCGCCCAAGGGCCACCTCAACCCGCCACATCCCAGCCGATGAACGCCCAGCGCCGTGCCGGCAGCAGTACCGGGTCGGTATCGGCGATCTGATCGAACCAGGTGCGCAGACGCCTGCTTTCCTCTTCGTCCAATTCGCCCAGCGACCAGTTCACCAGCCGCAGCAACTGGCCGAAATCCCGCACCGGTTCCGGCTCGCCGCTCTGGATGTAGTCGAGCCGGGGCTGGACGCCCATCGCATGCAGAATGTTGATGGCGTAGATGTAATCGGGTGCCCCGACAGCGTTGCGGCCCAGCAGCTGCGGGATTCGCGCATCCAGACTCTGGCTGCCGACGCGCTGGGTCAGGTAGACACGCTTGGCGGCCTTGGCGTTGAGCCGGGCCAGCGCGGCGGCCAGATCCGCCACCTGGGTGGAGCGCGAGGCGATCGCGATATCGCATACCGGAATATCCCGCCAATCGTCCTCCCAGGCGCACAGCCGTGCATCGATATTGCCGATGCCGCGTGCCTTCGCGTTTTCACGCAAGGCGCCGAGCATGCCGGAACTGAAATCCAGCGCGACCACCCGTTCCAGACGCTGCGCCAACGGCAATGCCAATGCACCCGAACCACAGCCGACATCGAGCACGCTGCGGCAATCGCTCAAGTCCATGCGCGCCAGGAACGCTTCGACGTAATCGCTGTGCGCCAGCGCATCCTTCGCCTTCGCGGCACGCGCATCCCACTGCGCAGCGGTCTTGCCCGAGCGGCCCGCCGCGGCCAGGTGCTCGCGGTACAGCTGGCGGAAATCGATGGCGTCGATGCCCATCAGCCGTTGTTCCGCGCGCGCTGCGCCGACCACTGTTCGAACCACGCCTGCAAGGCCTGTATTCGTGGCGGCAGTTCGGTACCGGTGCCGCCGGTGAAGCTGCGCCACTCTTCCAGATAGCGCGGGTTGATCACCGCCAGCACCGGGATCGAATCGGACAACAGCTCCAGCATCTCCGCGACCAACCCGCCGCCACTGGCTTCCAGCGTGCCGAAGCGGTTGACCATGACCAGATCCGCTCCCTCGGCACGCGCGCGGCGCAGCACGGCGCTGGCATCGGCCACGGCGGAAGGGCTCACGAGGCAGCCGCGCGCATTGGCTCCGCGCGGGTTCGAGATGTCGTAGCGGATGTTTTCATCGTCCAGATCGATGACCACCATCGGCCGGGGTTGGCCCGGTACGCGCGGTGGCTGGATCAGGCCGCGAACACGCCGACCGGACTGGCGCAGACTGGCCGCGAAGCGGGCCAGCAACGCATCGGCATCTTCGCTCCCGTCTTGGACGACAACCGCGAAGGGCAGCTTGTTGCTGGTCGCCGCAGTGGGCGGGGCGGAAACGGAATCGGGCATGTCGGCAGGCAGGATATGAAGACGAGTGGATGGCGCGCATCGGCATGGCACAGCCCCGGAGCCGGCCATGCGCGCATGCGGCTTCCCAGTGTAGCGGGACCGCTTGCCGCGCCGGTGTGGATGGCAGACGTCGCCACGAGTCTGCTTGCCGGTGTCCGTCTTGCCGCGTAGCCTCGTTGCGGTGAACAGGAAACAGGACAACCGCCCCTCCATCGCAGGCTCGGCCACGCGCTCCATCGAACGCTGGCGCAACGGCGTGATGCAGCCGTTGCACGATCACGTTGCCGAGGAGGTTCCGGTCGCCTTCGTCTACAACGACACGCCGTTCGCGGTGATGATGGCCACGCCCGCGGATCTGGAGGATTTCGCGACCGGCTTTGCCTTGAGCGAGGGTATTGTCGAGCACGCCGCCGAAGTCGTGGTCGAAAGCATCGAACACCTGCTGGAAGGCATCGAAATCCGCCTGCGGATTCCCGAATCCCGCGCGCAGGCGCTGGAAAGCAGGCGACGCAGCATGAGCGGCCGCAGCGGCTGCGGCATCTGCGGCAGCGAACTGCTGGAGTCGGCACTGCGCAACCCAGCCCCGGTTTGCGCCGATATCCGCATCGACACCACCGCGCTGCAACACGCCCTGCGCGGCTTGCGTGCCGGGCAGAAGATCAATGCACTGACCGGCGCCACCCACGCCGCCGGCTGGGCCAGCCTGGAGGGCGAACTGCAACTGGTGCGCGAGGATGTGGGCCGCCACAACGCGCTCGACAAGCTGATCGGCGCGATGCAGATGACAGGGTTGCGGCCAGAGGAAGGCTTCCTCGTGGTCACCAGCCGCGCCAGCTACGAAATGGCGATGAAGGCCGCCAGCGTCGGCATCGCGCTGATGGCGGCGATCTCCGCCCCAACCGCATTGGCGATCTCGCTGGCGCAGCGCTGCCAGCTCACCCTGATCGGTTTCGCGCGCGACGATGGCCACGCCGTCTACACCCATGCGCAACGGTTGCTGCCGGCTTCCGCCGCGCCCGCCAACCGGAGTGAAACACCATGAGCCGCAGCCTGGTACGACCTTATGCTGGCCCCGCCGGCGGCTGGGATTCACTGAAAAGCGTGATCGCGCACCTGGGCGAGCAGGACATCCGGATCAAGGGCGCGCGCACCCTGCTGCACGCCAACCAGCCCGATGGCTTTGACTGCCCCGGCTGCGCCTGGCCGGACCGGGACCACACCTCCACCTTCGAGTTCTGCGAAAACGGCGCCAAGGCCGTCGCCGCTGAGGCCACAAGCCACCGCGCCGGCCCGGAATTGTTCGAGAAATACAGTGTCACGCGGCTTTCCGGCTACAGCGACCACTGGCTCGAACAACAAGGCCGGCTCACCCACCCGATGCGTTACGACGCCGCCAGCGACCACTACCTGCCGGTGAGCTGGGACGACGCCTTCGCGCTGATCGCCGGACATCTCAACGCCCTGGATTCACCCGACGAGGCGATCTTCTACACCTCCGGGCGCACCTCCAACGAAGCCGCGTTCCTGTACCAGCTGTTCGTGCGCCGCTACGGCACCAACAATTTTCCGGACTGCTCCAACATGTGCCACGAGTCTTCCGGCAGCGCGATGAAGAAGCAGATCGGCGTCGGCAAGGGCACGGTGTCGCTGCACGATTTCGAGAAGGCCGATGCGATCCTCATCTTCGGCCAGAACCCCGGCACCAATCACCCGCGCATGCTGGGCGAACTGCGCGATGCGGCAAAGCGCGGCTGCCGCATCGTCTCGTTCAATCCGCTGCGCGAGCGCGGACTGGAGCGCTTTGCCGATCCGCAGGACAAGCTGGAAATGGCGCGGCGCGGTTCGACCCGGATTTCCTCGGACTATCTGCAAGTGAAGATCGGCGGCGATCTGGCGGCGGTCAAGGGCATGATCAAGCATGTGCTCGAACGCGATGCCGAGGCCGTCGCGCGCGGCGAAACCTCGCTGCTGGATCGGGACTTCATCGACCGCCACACCGCCGGCTTCGATGCCTTCGCCGCCGATGTGCGCGCCGAAGACTGGGACACCATCGTCGAAGAATCCGGCCTCACCCAAGCGCAGATCCGCCATGCCGGCGATATCTACCTGCGCGCCGGACGCGTGATCGCCTGCTGGGGCATGGGCATCACCCAGCACAAGCATTCGGTCGCCACGATCAACATGATCGTCAATCTGCTGTTGCTGCGCGGTCATCTGGGCCGTGAAGGTGCGGGTGCGTGCCCGGTGCGCGGGCACAGCAATGTGCAGGGCGACCGCACGATGATGATCTGGGAAAAGCCGCCGGCGGCGTTCCTGGACCGGCTGCAACAGGTGTTCGGCTTCGAGCCGCCGCGCCGCGAAGGCTACGACACCATCGGTGCCATCGAAGCGATGCTCGACGGCCGCGCCAGGGTCTTCTTCGGCATGGGCGGCAATTTCGCCATCGCCACACCGGACAGCGATGCCACCGCACGCGGGCTGCGGCGCTGCGATCTCACCGTCAACGTCACCACCAAACTCAACCGCAGTCATTTGATCCACGGCCGCGAGGCGCTGATCCTGCCCTGCCTTGGGCGCACCGAAATCGACATGCAGGCCAGCGGCCCGCAAGCGGTGACGGTGGAGGATTCGATGAGCATGGTGCACCTGTCCTCGGGAATAAATCCGCCCGCTTCCGACGAACTGCTGTCCGAACCGGCGATCGTCGCGCGGCTGGCACAGGCCACCCTGATGGCACCGGCGCATCCGGATGTGGCGGCCGGACGCACTTCGCCCGATACAGGCGATGGGAAAGAAGACGCCGCAAAAAGCAGGCCCGGCGATATCCCGTGGTTGTGGCTGGTCGAGGATTACGACCGCATCCGCGACCTGATCGCAAAGACCTTCGACGATTTCCACGATTTCAACCAGCGCGTGCGGGTCCCGGGCGGGTTCCGCCTGCCCAACGCCGCAGGCGAGCGGCGCTGGCTCACACCCGACGGCAAGGCCCACTTCATCGCCGCACCCGTGCCCACCGGCAACCCGATCCATCGCGCCCGCCAGAACGCCACGCAGCCGGTTTTCACGCTGGCCACGATCCGCTCGCACGACCAGTACAACACCACGGTGTACGGCCTCAACGACCGTTATCGCGGTGTGTTCGGCGAACGCCGCGTGCTGTTCATCCATGCCGATGACATCGCCGCACTGGGCATGAAGGCCGGTGAGCGGGTGGATCTGGAAAGCCTCGGCGAGGATGGCGTGAAGCGCGTGGCGAGGCACTTCCTGCTGGTGGAATACGACATCCCGCGCGGTTGCCTGGCCGCGTACTACCCGGAAACCAACCCGCTGGTGCCGCTCTCCAGCTACGCCGATGAATCGCGTACGCCCACCTCCAAATCGGTGCCGGTGATCATCACGCCGCACGCCGCGGATGCCACCCGCGCGCTCCATTCCCGCGACATCCCCGCACGTGTCGACTGATGCCGCTCTCATCGCCGCGCTGCTCGCGCAACTGGCGCAGGCACCGGAAGGCGCCTCGCTGCCGCGCCTGTGCAAGCGTCTGGACGTGCGCATGAGCGTATTGCTGCGCACCCTGGCCTGGATCGGCGAAGAACAGGTCGGCGGTGTGCGCGGGCCAGGCTGGGTGTGCACCCGCGAGGAAGGCGCACGCACGCTGGCGATGCTGACCGCGGCCGGCCGCACGGTGGTGGACGGGTTGAAGACCGAAAACGGCGACATCGCTTGAGCGGCGGCGGCCTTCAGGCTTTCGAGCGGACCCGGATGGCGGAAGGGAGTGGGAGTCGAACCCACCCGGGACAGGCTCGCTGCCCCAACAGGATTTGAAGTCCAGCCGCCCCACCGGAGACGATTCCCTTCCATTCGTGGCCGCGCGTCATCCGCTTCGGCCGGCCCAGTTTGCCCGCTGGAAGCCCAGCTTGCCATCACCTGTTCCACACCCGGATGACGGCGTCTGCCATCATCGGGCAACGGCGTAGGGTGGCATCCGCCGTGCGTCAGAACAGGATCAATATCTCTGCGCCCGGCCCGGCGCCGGCTGGGCCGCTCGCTACCGGCTTCATGTGTCGATCTGTCACCTGTGGAATGACGCCACTCAGGCACGCACCCGCCCTTCGGCCAGCTGCACCACCTGCTGGCCGAACATCCTCACATCCTCGGGGTCGTGGCTGATCAGCAGCAGCGGGATGCCGGTGTTGTCCAATACCGTTTCCAGTTCCTGCCGCAGAAGACCGCGCAAATCACGATCCAGCGCAGCGAAGGGTTCGTCCAGCAGCAGCGCCTGCGGCTGCGTCACCAGCGCCCGCGCCAAGGCCACGCGCTGCCGTTGTCCACCGGAAATCTGCGCCGGCAGGGAGTCGGCGAGATGGTCGATGCGGAAAGTCTGAAGCCACTGCTCCACCGCCTCGATGCGGGTGCCGCGCCGCGCATTCAGGCAGCGCTTGTTCAGACCGAAACCGACGTTCTGGCGCACATTCAAGTGCGGGAACAGCGCATAGTCCTGGAACACGTAGCCGATCCGGCGTTGCTGCGGCGGCAGCTCGATGTTCGCGCCGGCATCGAACAACGTCTGCCCATGCATCCGGATCGTGCCGCGCTCCGGGCGCAGCAATCCGGCGATGCTCTTCAGGGTCAGGCTCTTGCCCGCGCCGGAAGGGCCGAACAGCACCACGCGCGGTTGGGTGCAGGCCAGCGCCACCTGCAAGCGGAACTCGCGGCCGGCGGCGCGCAACTGGCGCTCGATGTCCAGTTCAAGCCACATCGTGCCTGCTCCCGCCAGAACGGCCGGCCAGTCGCGCCGCCAGCAGCAATACCGCAATGCAGACCAGCGAGGACACCAGCACCAGCACGTTGGCGCGGCCATCGTTGCCGGCCTGCACCGCTTCGTAGATGGCGATGGACAGGGTCTGGGTCTGCCCCGGAATGCTGCCGGCCACCATGATGGTGGCGCCGAATTCGCCCATCGCGCGTGCGAACGCCAGCAGCAGGCCGGCGAGAATGCCGCGCCAGGCCAGCGGCAGGCTCACCCGGAAAAACAGTGCCGTCTCCGACACGCCCAGGGTGCGCGCAGCCTGCTCCAGTTGCCGGTCAACGCCTTCAAACGCGGCACGCGCCGGCTTGAACACCAGCGGGAACGAGGCCACCGCCGCCGCGATCACCGCCGCCTGCCAGGTGAACACCAGATTGATGCCGAAGCTGTCCTGCAACCACGCCCCCAGCGGCCCGTTGCGACCCACCAGCACCAGCAGGTAATAGCCCAGCACCGTGGGCGGCAACACCAGTGGCAGGGTGAATACGGTATCCAGCAATTCACGGCCAGGAAAACGGCGTCGCGCCAGCAGCGCGCCGAACGCAACACCGAGCACGAGGTTGATCGCGGTGGCCCAGCCGGCCACCTTCAGCGACAACCACAGCGCGCTCCAGTCCAGATCCAGCATCGTATTCAGGGGTTGCCGAAACCGTGGCTGCGCAGGATGGTCTGACCCTGTTCCGAACGCACGAAGGCGATGAAGCGCCGCGCCTCCTCCGGCTCGCGGCTGGCCGCCACCATCGCCAGCGGATAACGGATGCCGCCCTCGACCGGCACCTGGAACGCGAGCCGCACATGCTCACGCACCGTGTGCGCATCGGTGGCATAGACGAACCCGGCATCCACCTCGCCGCGCGTCACGTAGTTCAGCGCCTGACGCACGTTCTGGGTCAGGATCGCGCGCGATTGCAGCGCCTCCCACAGCCCGGCCTGTTCCAGCGCACCCTTCGCATAGCGGCCCGCCGGCACGCTGTCCGGATGACCGATGGCCACGCGCTTGAACCCGTCTCCGGTCAGCTCGTCCAACGCGGCTGGTACTGCTATCGACGCCAGCGGCACCACCAGCCACAGGCTGTTGCTGGCGAACACGTGTCGCGTCTGCGGATCGATCAGGCCGTCGTCCTGCGCCCTGTCCATCGTGGCCTCGTCGGCGGAAGCCAGCACATCCACCGGCGCGCCGCGCGCGATTTGCTGCAGCAGCACCCCGGACGCGGCAAGATTCAGATGCACCTGCGTGCCCGGATGCGCGTCCTGATAGGCACTCGCGATCTCGCGAAAACTCTCGGTCAGACTGGCGGCAGCGGAAACCGTCAGTTCGGCAGCAGCGGCCGGAAGCGCCAGCAGCAGTGACAACAGCACCCAGAACCTTTTCATTTCACGATGACTCCCGAACAGCCCTGCGCCGGACTGCGCAGAAGCCGGTTACCGCGTCGGCGGCCTGCCTGTGATTTCCTGCCGACCATCCGGCGGAACCGGGATTGCGTTGGCGCATTCCAGAACCTGATCCGCCGCCCTCGTTGCCGGCCCTGCCAAACACTCGGGAGCCAGGAATTTCCAAGCGATCATCATGGCAAAAAACCATGCCTGCCGCGAACGCGGCTGCCGGTATTGCCGACACGTCCCCGCCCCTTCCGGGGAGCATTTTCACCTCGCATGCATTGTCTTTCGTGGCTGCATCCGCCTGCGCCGGCAACACCGTGTATGCCACAGACCCGTGAGCCGGAATGAGCGGACCCGGAACATCCCAAAGCGCCCTACCCATCAAACAAATCGCGCCGATGCGGGTTGATGCGGCGCAGATCGCCACGGCGCAGGGTGAGGCCGAGGCCGTCGAAGAAATCAAGGATCTGGATGGCGACCTTGCGGCCGTTGTCCATGCAATCGCGGAAGGCGGCAGCACCGAACCAGCCGTCATCGCTGCCGGCAGCCAGGTCTTTTGCGAAGCCGGCCATTTCGCGCACCACCTCGCGGGCGAAGAAGTGGTCGTGGGCGACCTGGTAGACCAAGCCCTGACGTTGCACCAATTTCAATATCCGGCGGATATCGCGTTCGTCGATGTCAAATTCATGAGCGAAATCGCGCACGCGCGGCGGGCGGAAACGGCCTTCGCCCAGCAGCCCGGGCTGGATCCGTTGCCAGACGAGAGCGTCGGCTTCGGCAAGCTGCACGACATGACCGGGCAGGCGCACGAAAGCGCCGTCCAGCACGATCTTTCCGGCATCGGCCTGTTGCTGCAGGAAGGCGAGGAAGGCGGGCTTGGTCAGACGCGGTTGCAGCAGCAAGCGCAGTTTTTCGCGGCCCAGACCGGCCAGATCGGGATGGGTTTCGTGGAAGTCGGCGAGCGTTGTACCCAGTTGCGTTTCCAACTCGGCCAAGTGCGCGACGGAAACGGCCAGTTCCTCGATCATCACTGCATTGCATTGCGCGCACAGGGCCGGGCCATCGTCCTGATCCAGCGCGCGATCACGCAGGAAAGCGGGCATGTCCACCGGCGCGACCGCCAGCAGGCCGGCCAGCGCGGTGGCAGGGTCGGTGTTGCGTGCCGCTTGCAGCCAGGCCAGCCGTTCGGGTGTGCCACGCTTGCGCGCCGGGGCGCGCAGGTCGATGAAATGGCCGCCGCCGATACTGCGGCTGGCCGAGGTGTCGCGCAGCACGAAACGGTCACCGACGCTGGCCGCGATCGGCCTTTCCAGCACGATCTGCACCAGCCCGGCCTGCCCCGGCTTCAGTTCGCCGGCCAGCGGCACGACCCGCGCCGGCACTTCGACCGCATGGCTGTGCAGATGCACCGGGAACCAAGTGGTGACCGGTTTGTTCTCGCTTCCCAGCACCCGCAGCACGGCATCGATACGGTCACTGGGCGCGTGCAGTGGCGGTGTCAGAATCAGATCGCCGCGATGGATCGCATCCTTGCCGACGCCCTCGCCCGCCAGATTCAAGGCGCAGCGCTGGCCGGCCACGCCGGATTCGGATTTGAGGTTCTGCGCATGGATGCCGCGCACCCGTGCCGGCAGGCCGAGCGGGCTGATCATTACGCCGTCACCGACCGTGACCTTGCCCGACAGCACCGTGCCGGTGACCACGGTGCCGGTGCCGGCCAGGGTGAAGCTGCGATCCACGGCGAAGCGGAACGGCCCGCTGGCCGCACGCGCCGGCAACTGTTGCGCAGCGCGGACCAGGGCGGCACGCAGCGCGTCGATGCCTTCGCCGGTGGTCGCCGATACCGGCATGATCGGCGCATCGGCCAATCCGGTGCCGGCCAGCGCTGCACGGATCTGCGCCTGCACCTGCGCACGCCGCCCGGAATCGGCGAGATCGGCCTTGGTCATCGCCACGATGCCGCCCGACAGGCCGAGCAGGTCGAGGATGGCCAGATGTTCCAGCGTCTGCGGCATTACTCCGTCGTCGGCGGCGACCACCAGCAGCGCGAAATCGATGCCGCCGGCACCGGCCAGCATGGTGCGCACCAGCCGTTCGTGGCCGGGCACATCCACGAAACCGGTGATGCCGCCTCCGCCAAGATCGGCATAGGCGAAACCCAGTTCGATGGTGATGCCGCGCGCCTTCTCCTCGCTCAGGCGGTCGCCGGCAATACCGGTCAGCGCCTTCACCAGCGCAGTTTTGCCGTGGTCGATATGGCCGGCGGTGCCGATGATCATGGGGCTGGTGTCCTGTTGCCGGTCAAATGTTGGCCAATGCTCCCGATCAGATGCTGGCAGCCGTCGGCTCCGCGCCGGTGGCGCTTGAGCCGACCTGCATTTTCCCGATTTCCGGTGCGTACATCACAGGTCGGTTCAAGCCGCGTAGCGGTGGAACCCACATTTTGACCGGCATTCGTGTGATACCGGATGCCTGTCACGGTGTCAGCGCGCGCAGTGCGTCGAGCAGGGTCACGTCGTCGTCGAGACAGCGCAGGTCGAGGATCAGTGCACCATCGCGGATGTGGCCGATGACGGGCATCGGCAGTGCGCGCAGCTGTGCCGAAAGACGGTCCGGCGCATCACCGCCTCCGCCGCTCAGGCGCAATCCGGCACTGGCAATGGTATCGACCGGCAATGCGCCGGAACCGGCCTGGCTGCGGCACTCGCAGACACTCACGCTGAAGCCATGCGCCGCCAGCAGCGCGCCCACCCGCGGTGCCAGACGTTCGGCCTGAGCCGCGATATCGGTCTGGCTGCGAGCCAGATGGCGCAATGTCGGCAGACGCTGCGCGAGCCGGTCCGGATCGCGGTACAGATGCAGTGTTGCTTCCAGCGCGGCGAGGCGGATCTTGTCCAGCCGCAGCGCGCGTTTGAGCGGGTTGCGGTTGATCGCCTCGACCAGTTCACGGCGACCGACGATGAAACCGGCCTGCGGTCCGCCGAGTAGCTTGTCGCCGGAGAAGGTCACCAGACCGGCGCCTTCGGCCACCGCTTCGGCCACGGTCGGCTCGCGGCGCAGCCCGTAGCGCGACAGATCCAGCAGCGAGCCGGAACCCAGATCGTTGAGCAGCGGCACGCCGCCCTTGTGCGCAATCCTCGCCAGTTCCGGCGCGGGCACTTCGGCAGTGAAGCCTTCGATCCGGTA
>LSQX01102686.1_pt1 | contig 16033 bp, 17 predicted proteins | sample 654561 | NCBI WGS metagenome assembly LSQX01 (sample SAMN04489861, study PRJNA283612) | anaerobic digester metagenome | isolation source: 4 biogas reactors fed with cattle manure at either 37C or 55C with and... | place: Denmark: Kongens Lyngby | collected 2014 | reverse complement strand
TCAACGGTTGGCTTAACAATGTGTTCACCAGGTTGAGCTCCCTTGAAGTCCATATTCAAATAAGGACCTTCGAAGTGAACGCCTAAGATTGAGGCACCCTTCGCTTGGTCTTCGTAGACACTCGCAATGTTTTCAAGAGCCTTCGTGAGCACTTCTTCGCTTTGGGTTACTGTTGTTGGTAGAAAGCTAGTGACGCCCTCTTCGACTAAACGGCTTTGTAACATGCGAAGACCTTCTGGGTCTGGGATATTGGAGTCATAACCGAAACCACCATGGATATGGATATCTATGAATCCTGGTACGATTCGATCATTGTTAAAATCCTGGTCAACCGCCTTGGTGCCATAACTATAAACTGCTTTAATTTTGCCTTCTTCTACTTCTAATTGCAGGGGTAGAAACTGAGTTGCCACCCATACACGTTTACTTTGTATAATCATAATTTTCTCCTGTGATAAGTTCCTTCTAATTATAACTCTTTTGAAGACTCTTTTCTATGTTGGAGAACAAATGATGGTTGGTTATTTTAATCGTTTCACATACTCAGAAGGCAAGACACTGTTCAAGTATCTACACATTCAGACACTGTAAGTTTGATGCTCTTCCTCTTGCAATTAATTTTCCAATATGGTATCCTAAACAAGCAATTGACAGAAGGGGGGTTACGGTATGTCAAGAGTATGCGCCGTATCCGGGAAGAAAGCCATGTCAGGTAACAATCGTTCACACTCACTTCGTGCAACACGACGTAAATGGAATGTAAACCTTCAAAAAGTAACGGTACTGGTTGATGGTAAACCTCAACAAATCCGTATTTCTGCCCGTGCACTTAAATCACTAAAAGCTCAAGGCTAAGTGATTAATCAACAAGCAAACAAAAAATAAAGCTGACTCAATCGAGATATCAGCTTTTTTTGTCGTTACTTTGAATGATAAGCAGTTGACCACTCATAAGATTTAGAGTGCACGAATCAGACAGGATCTCATTGCTTAAGGTGTACGTGTCCTCTGTATCAAGTACCTTATTAGACAAAGGATACTTAACACCCTCAATACTCAATAAGGAAGCACTCATCGCAAACAGTGAGAGGTATTTGAAACCATTTTTATCGAGTGTGTGCTCACCCTTCTTAAGAACATAGATTTTATTATTCTCATTGAGAAACACGAGTCGGCTGTCCCTTTGAAGATGCTTCATCATCGCAAACTGATGATCCAGACGACCACCAAGTCCACCATAGACATAGATTTTTTCATAGCCCTCTAGTCTCTCTAGAGCGGCCTCAAAATCCGATACATCCTTCATCTCAGGCAGTACGACCACCTCATCCGCGAAGCTCTCAATCAACGGTAAATTAGCTCTATCGATCGAGTCGAAATCACCAATCGCAAGTTTCATGGGATAGCCATGCCTCGCACAATAGAAGGCCCCATAATCGACACCAATGACATCACCCTGGAAGCGAATCACCTCACTAGGCGAAGGTTCCCTGACAACTACGGTACAAATTAAAGATTCCATAACTCATCTATTTTTTCAGTAACATCACCCTTGAAGATGTACGAACCCGCCACCAAGACATCCACACCAGCCTTCAAAGCAAGCTGTGCCGTCTCCGCATTGATTCCACCATCGACCTGAATCAGGTAATCAAACTCTAGCTCTTTACGCCAGCCATCCAAGGTGCGAATTTTATCCAGTGCGCCCTCTTGGAAGGATTGACCCCCAAAACCAGGCTCAACCGACATCACCAGTACCAGATCCACTAAACCTAGGACTTCTTTATAGGAATTCATATCCGTCTCAGGTTTCGAAGTAATACCCACACTCACATTTTTTGAATGCAAATAATCAATGAAGTCAATCATCTCATCGACCGACTTAAAGCACTCGCTATGGAAAGTAATACCATCCGCTCCCGCTTCAATAAACATGTCAGCATACTTAAGAGGATCCTCAATCATTAAATGGACATCCAGAAAGTGGTTCGACATCTTACGAAAACCCCTTAAGATATCAGGACCAAACGTTAGGTTAGGAACAAAATGACCATCCATGACATCATAGTGGATCCATTTCGCTTTGGACTCATTCAACTCCTGGACAGTTTCACTCAAGCGACTGTAATCCAGAGACAATACCGAAGGTGCAATAATACGCATTACGCTCTCTCCTTTTCAATAACTTCCAACACTTCAAGATAGTTTTCATAACGGATAGTAGAAACTTTTCCTTGTTTAACAGCCTCTTTAATCGCACAACCAGGTTCATTCTGGTGGATACAATCACGGAAGCGGCACGGCTCTTCAATCTGAAAATCAGGAATGCTCTGTGACAACTCCAAAGGATCCACACCACTGAAATCTAAAGACGAGAAACCCGGCGTATCCGCAATCCAACCACCATACAGCTCATGTAACTCCGTATGAGTAGTCGTGTGCTTCCCACGGCCCAAAGCCTCAGAAGTTTCCTGGGTTCTGATCTTTAGAGCCGAATCAATCCGATTCAGTAGCGTCGACTTCCCAACACCACTGTTCCCTGTCAACACAGAAACCTTATCCTTAAAGAGAGTCTCTAAGTCCGTTACCGGACGATCCTTACCAAACTCAAAGACCTGATAACCCGCCTGACGATAATCCGCAATCAACTCATGGACCGGATCATCATCCTCTATTAAATCCATTTTCGTTACAAACAGCACCGGCTTTATCTGTGCCAAAGAGACCAGGAAAATCAAACGATCCACCAACCCGCTCGCAAAACGCGGACGCACGGTCGACATCATAATCAACGCCTGATCAATGTTCGCAATCGCCGGCCTAGACAGCTCATTAAGACGGGGTTCAATCGATTGAATCACCCAGTGTTCACCAAGCTCTTCAACCTTCACAAAATCACCCGCAATCGGAGCTTTATCAAGACGAACCTTACCCATTGCTAAGGCTTCCACTCTCGTACCATCACTTAACAGTACTGTGTAGTGATTGGAAACCAACTTAATTATGCGCCCAATTATCACGAACCATTACCACTAGGTTCAGGTTCGGGAACATAGTTCACGATATCCTGAATCGCGACACTCAAAGCTTGAGCCACGGAATCCACTTCAGTCTGTGTAGCCGTCTTCTTGTTATTGACTCTCGTTGCGTTCTCATAAGCCAACTCCAAACGGTTAACCATTTCAGCCGGAGCCTCTGTCGTATTTATTTGGTCATAGCGCTCAATCATTGCGACTAACATGGTTCGATCCACGACTACGCGATCGGTCTTCTCCCAATACTTCAACTCAACAGTATTGCCCTCTTCTTGAACATAGCGTGAGCCAACCGTAGGATTGACCTCAATCACGGTCTCAAAAGAAATCTGAACAAACTCTTCATCCGTCAACGTATCAGAATTTTGAGGAATAAGTGTGACCACACCCCCTCTAGATTCAATAATAGCCTTCGCGCTTTCAATCGGTGAACCAATTACATCCGGTATCACAAACTCGACTGGTTTCGAAACAATAAGTTTCATTTCATAGGAAATCGAAGGATCAACTTTATCACCAGGATTCAATAGTTCTTGAGATAAGACCACGCCAGGCTCTCTTGAAGATTCCGCCGCATACTCAACTCTAATAGTCACCCGGGTATTCTCAAACAAGGCACGAACATCGCTCTCTAACCAGCCAGTATAGTCCTCAATTACCAAGAAGGTACCTTCAGAAACAATCAAGCGGATCAGTGAACCTTCAGCTGCTTCTTCATCAACCTCAGGGTTAGTCCTAATGACTAAGTCCTTCTCAATGTCTTCATGAAGCTCGTAAGTGACTCTCTCGGAGACCTCAAAGCCTGCCTCTTCAAGCAGCTCCGTAGCCTCTTCAATACTCAAGCCTTCCGTTGGCGGTATTTTAACCATGGCAGGATCGCCATTACCACCAAAGTAATCAATAGCGAAAATCGCTGCGATAATGACAACACAGGCAATAATAACCCCAATCAGAATCTGCTTTTTACGCTTTTCCTTTGGATTCTTCGACACCTTACTGGTCTTCTTTGCATCTATTTCGTCAAACACAAGCGTTTCCCCCTCGTCAGTACTCTTGAATACCACTTTACTAACATTTTTATAATCATCACTCAAGGCTACCTTGAGATCATCAAGCATATCCTGTGCACTCTGATATCGGAACGACCGATTCTTCGCTGTCGCTTTGATAATGATGTTCTCAATCGATTGCTCAATTGAATTATTAAACTCACGAACCGGACGAATCTCATCATTCAGATGTTTCAAGGCCACCTGTACCGCTCCATCACCCTTGTAAGGTACTTCACCGGTCAACATTTCATAGAAGACAATACCCAGTGAATAAATGTCCGACTGGCTAGTTGCCTGTTCCCCTCTAGCACACTCAGGCGCTAAATAATGAACCGACCCCATGACCGAATCGTGCTGCGTCAACTGAACCGAACCTTCCGTTGTCGCAATCCCAAAATCAGTTATCTTAACCGTTCCATCTGCCTTAATAAGGATGTTCTGAGGCTTGATATCGCGATGAATTACACCAGCCTTATGGGCCACAACGATTCCCTCAAGAATCTGTTCCATCAAAAAGATGGCCTCATTCTTCTCAATAGCGCCACGTTGTTGAATCAGCGACTTCAAGGTCGTACCCTTCACGTACTCCATGACAATGAAGTGGCGATTATCGCTCTGTCCAACATCATAGATGGTTACGATGGAAGGATGGTGCAGTTTACTAGCAGCGTCCGCTTCCCTCTTGAATCGCAATAAGGTAACCGGGTTATCCGAAAGATCGGCCTTCAATATTTTAATGGCACATTCACGCTTGAGGACCTTGTCAAATGCTAAATAGACATTCGCCATGCCACCCTCGCCAATGCGCTCAATTATTTGATATCTCTGTAGTTGTAATTCATTCTGTTCCATTTTAACCTCCTTGACTATCTCTATCAACGACAACCAATGTGATGTTGTCAGGACCACCGACTTTTTCAGCCTCATTCACCAAAGCAATTACTCTCTGGCGAACATTCAAGTGGGGATTATTAAGAACCTCAGTAATCTTGTCCTCTTCCACATAGCCATGGAGGCCATCCGTACAAAGCAAGAGCTGCTTATAAGGCAGTTTTATCTCATTCAAATCAATCCGTACTTTTTTATAAATACCAAGTGCATTCGTCACCGCATTCCTCAATGGATGTGTCTTCGCCTCAGAAGAAGTAATACTCCCCTTCATCACCATATCGAAAACCAACGAGTGATCACGGGAAACTTGCCGAAGGATATCCTCATGATCCACCAGATAGACCCTACTATCACCGATATTGAGATAAAGCGTCCCATACTCGCTAATAATAGCCGCCACCATCGTGGTAGACATGCCCTCGAATTCCTCACTCGAATGAGCCAAGTCATAAATCTTCTGGTTGATCTCACCAAGTGTGAGTCTCACCCATTCTTCAAGATTGTTTAATTTTGACACATCCGACATTTCATTAAAGTGCTTCACAAATTCTTCAACCGCGATCGAGGCAGCCACCTCTCCCGCATTCGAACCCCCCACGCCATCACAGACCACACAGCCTGTCAGGTTTTTGAGAGTAGGATGCTTGATAATCGCAAACCTATCCTGGTTGTTCGCCCTCACGAGTCCAATTGAAGATGTTCCATCAACTTGCATAGTCTAGCCCCTTCATTTTCTTAGCTCTCAGCTGACCACACGCGGCATCAATATCCTGACCCTGTTCACGGCGCAAGGTGCACTGAATCTTCCTTCTTTTTAAACGATCATAAAAAGCTAACTGAGATGATTTAGACGACTGCTTATAACCCTTCTCATCCACCGGATTATAAGGAATCAGATTGACATAAGCATTCAAATCACGAATCAGATCCGCTAACTCATTAGCCTGTTCAATTGAATCATTCACATTCTCAATCAAGATATATTCAAACGTTAAACGACGATTGTTCTTCGACAAGTAATATCTCAAACTATCCATCAAACTCTTAAGCGGATAGCGATTATTAATAGGCATCAATTGACTCCTCAACTCATCATTAGGAGCATGTAATGAGATTGCTAGATTAACCTGAGACTGCTCATCAGCAAAGCGCTTGATCGAAGGAACAACACCACAAGTAGAAATCGTAATATGGCGTGCACCAATCCCAAAACCATGGTCATCATTCGCAATATTGATAAAATCCATCACATTATCGTAATTATCAAAAGGCTCACCAATCCCCATTACTACAATATGGCTGATTCGCTTTTCTTCCCCATCAAGATCCCGTTGGGCCTGAAGTAGTTGAGCCACGATTTCACCACAACTCAAATCTCTTTGTTTCTTAAGAATGCCCGACGCACAAAAAGTACAACCCATGTTACAGCCGAGTTGTGAGGTCACGCAGATAGAATAACCATAGTCCTGACTCATTAATACTGTTTCCAGAAACAGACCATCCTGAGTCCTAAACAGGTACTTAATCGTACCATCGCTCGATACTTGCTTGTTCTCAAGTGCCAGTGCGCCCACCTCAAAAGACTCCCCAAGCTTAGCCTGTGTAGCTTTTGAAAGATTGCTCATATTCCCAAACTCCAGCTCACGATGCTTATAAAGCCACGCAAACAGCTGTTGAGCCTTAAATGGCTTCTGACCATGGTCTACTAACCAATCCATTAATCTTGTTCTTGTATAGTTCAGAATATTTTCCACTCTTAAATCACCCAATCTATCATACCATAATTAATCATACACTTTTTACTAAAAGTGCCATATAAAAACCATCACTATTATGCTCAGGAGGCAGTATAAGTTGTTCCCTCACTAAGACATAATTACCTGTACGCCTCAAAAATTTCTTAATTTGAAGCTCATTTTCTTTCCGATTTAATGTACACGTCGCATAGACTAATTGCCCACCCGGCTTCAGTAAGGTATCCACGTGATCCAAGATATCCGCTTGGAGCTGCTCTAAGCTATCCAAATCTTCTGGCTGAATACGAAAGCGCAAATCAGGCTTCCTTCTAAGCACGCCCAGTCCCGAACAGGGAACATCACACAGAATCGCATCAAAAGGTTCATCAACATAATTCGTCGCATCGCCTACGATACAGTTAACATTCTCAATTCCTAAGCGACCCATTAAATCCTGTGCCAGTTTAACACGATGCGGGTGAATATCCAACATCGTAATGTCAGCCTGTGGAAAACGGAGCGCCAACTGGGAACACTTCGTACCCGGAGCTCCACACGCATCCAGAATCCTACCGCTAATCTCATCAAACATTTCTACCACTTGTTGTGACGCCTTATCCTGAATCAGTAAGGCCCCACTTTCCAGCGCATCGCTCCCAAGTAGCTTACCACTACCCACGTAATACCCGTCTTGTTTGGTCAATTCATACTTTTCAATGGCCTCATCCTGATGAACTCTCACGTACAACGGCGCAATGGTATTGTTATGAGCCAACAATTTCATGGCCGCGACCTCTCCCAGTTGCTTCTTAAAGAGATTGACCATCCAACTGGGATGGGAATAACGAATGCTCAAGTCATCACTATCCTTAAGAGGATTTTGAATGACCTTCTTCAAGACTGCGTTCACTAACCCACTATAGCTGGGTTTAACTTCCTTAACAAGGTTTACCGCCTCATTCACATTGGCATAGTCCTCAACTGAATCCATCAGGAAATGTTGAACACAGCTCATGACCAAAATGATCTCCACTTCCAAGGGAACCTCCCTGACTAAAAACTCCTGGTACTGATACTTCATCCAGTCGTAGTTCTGTAAAGCATCGTTGACCAGGCGCGTCACAAAAGAGCGATCCTGAGGAGTCAGATTCGCCTCCTTGAGCCCTAGATTAAGGTATTGACCCTTCTTTAGTGTCGCATAGAGCAACTGGTATGCTTGGTGTCTTGCGTTCATGATGATATACTCACAGGATTTACATTAATCGAAACACGAACACCCTTCAGTTGCTTAAACAAAACCGCATGAAGGTCATAGAGTGTTTCTCTCATGAAATCCAGGTCCTTTCCTTTCAGGATAAGCCGCCGCCTTAACAGATTGCGTTGCATCCGTAGTACAGCTGGCCCCAACGTCGTGAATTCCTTATGCTTAACTAACTCCCTTTGATACCCGAAGACCACTTCATCCAGCACCGCTTCACTCTTATGAAGAAAGACCAGCTCAATCAGGTAGGAGTACGGTGGATAGCTTCCCATATGCCGATACTGCATCTCCCGCATAAAGAAACGCTTGTAGTCCTGCCTCAGCGCATATTGAATCGCATAATGATCAGGATTAAAGGTCTGGATATAAACATGACCCGCTAGATCGTGACGACCTGCCCTTCCGGATGCCTGAAGAATCAAAGAGAAGACACGCTCAGCACTGCTGAAATCCTCATGGAGTAAAGCAGCGTCTGGACTAATGATTCCCACACAGGTCACCAGTGGATTATCTAGACCCTTGGCAATCATTTGGGTGCCAATCAAAATATCCGCTTCATGGTTATTAAAGTCAGACAGCAGTTTCTGATGGGAGTTCTTACGGGTCGTAGTATCCCGATCCATCCTTAATAAGCGTGCCGTCGGTAAGTGTTTCGCAACGATTTCTTCCAACCGCTGTGTACCAAAACCCTTCATTTCCAATACCCGATTCCCACACTCCGGACAGTCCTGCCTAAACGAGACATGATCACAGGTGTGACAGCGAAAACTCTGATCAGCCTTGTGATAAGACAGGGTCGTTTCACAATTTGGACACATCAACACATGTCCACACTGACTGCACTTCATAATAGGCGCATAGGAGCGCCGATTCAGAAGCAGAATGCTCTGTTGGTGATTCTCTAAGGTATGCTTCAAGGCACCAATGAGCTCATTGGAGAGCGGTTGATAGCTCAACGTTCGTAGCTGGCTATTGGTATCGATCACCTTGATGATGGGTAAACTATTATTGATACGGCTAGGCAATTCAAGTAGTTGATAGTTACCCTTGATGGCCCGGGCATAGCTCTCCAGAGAGGGAGAGGCTGAACCCAACAACAAGGGACACCCATGGTTCTGGGCTCTCTTTAAAGCGATATCCCTCGCATGATAGAACGGCGTGCTTTCCTGCTTGAAGGAATCGTCATGTTCCTCATCCATAACAATGAGGCCCAACTCCTTAAAGGGCAAGAACACCGCTGAGCGTGTGCCTACCACGATGGAGACTTCTTCCCTTTGGACTCGTTGGTATTGTTCATATTTCTCTTGGGGGTTTAAGCCCGAATGGTAAATCCCGATGTCTTGGCCGAATCGCTTCTGAAAACGACTAATCATTTGCGGGGTTAGTGATATTTCCGGTACCAGAATGAGTACCTGTTTCCCACTGGCGAGCACACTGGCTGCCGCTTGTAAGTATATTTCCGTCTTACCTGAACCGGTAATCCCATGGAGCAGGTAGGTCTTATTAGAAGTTAAATCAATCTCACTCAGTACATCTTGTTGTTTCTGGGTGAGTTCAATATGGCTAGGTTTGATTTCAATGGCTCGTGGTTGGTAGCGTCTCTCCACTTCAAAACGTTCTAGCGCCCCTTTTTTGATGAGACTAGTAACGACACTCGATATTTTATTAGCTTCACTGAGGGGCATGCCCTCACCGATGGCCTCTATCATTTCCATTTGCTTGGGAGTGCTTGCCAGTTGGGGATCGACCACCCTTACCATGGTGACCAGTTGTTTCTTTTTGGCACTAGAAGAGGGTCGCAGCTGATTGGGGAGGATTGCTTGAAAACAGCGGATAATTGGATTGAGTGTCGTTTTTGACATCCAATTGCCCAGCTCCCACAATTCTTGATTGATGATGGGGGTGTCATCGACAACTCCGCTGATCGGCTTGGTACTAAAGCCCAGCTCTTCTCTTTCATAACTCTGTTTCACGAAGCCGATGCGGGTGGACTGTTGGACAGAGACAAAAACGCGAACTCCAGCATCTAGCAATTGCTCACTGTGGTAAGTCAGGACTTCGTTATGAAGAAACGGATCTTCTATGTACACGTCGACATAAATCATGTCCCTATTATACCATTATCATTGAAGAAAAAAACAATACCATAGTATTGCCTTTAATTGCCGATTTTAGCTGTTTCAGCGTGTCTTTTGATGACTAAAGCTATTAAATCCGCTGCTAATTGCGGGTCATCATTACAGATGACATATTTGTAATTTCCCATGGTTTTTAGCTCGCGTTCCGCCTTAGCCAGGCGCTGAAGGATAATTTCCTCAGGTTCTGAGCGACGACCGCGGATGCGTCTTTCCAATTCCTCGAAGTTTGGTGGCACAATAAAGATGGTCAAAGCATCTGGCATTTTCTCGCGAACTTCCAGAGCTCCCTGGACCTCAATCTCTAAAATGACGTTCTTTCCTTCATTACGCAACTTCTCAACATGCTCCTTGGGTGTTCCGTAATAGGAGCCTACAAACTCTGCATATTCGAGAAACTCATCGTTGTCGATAGCCCGTTTGAATTCTTCCTCTGTGACAAAGAAATAATCGACACCATCGACTTCTCCTGCGCGAGGTTGGCGAGTTGTCATTGAGATTGAAAAAGCAAGATTCAATTCGGGACGATCAAAGAACAGTTTTCTTATCGTGCCCTTGCCGACACCGCTAGGTCCGCTAAATACTATCAATAAACCCTTCTGCATAGACATACACACCTTCCTTTGATTGATATTCTAATTCCTGAGCCCTTGATTGTCAATTACATCCAGCCTTTCATCATCAATCAGGAGTATTCCTTCTTGTTTTTCGGCTAATGATAGGACTATTTTACCATTTTTAAAGAGGGCACCGCCACCCTTAGTAGACTCGTCATACGCATTGATCATTAACACCAGTGGTTTCAAGTGTTCAACGCAGGCGATGTTCCCCACTTTAAACACATGGCCATCGGACATATAAATAGGCCACAGCACCACATCGACACCGGATTCGTTGATCTTCTTGGCAATCGCCTCATCCCGCAGATCGTCACAGATGGTGGTCAAAAAACTCCGGTCCTTGTACTTAAAGATTTCTAACCCTTCACCCCTGGCATAGACTTCATTGTCTGAAGAGAAACTCTTGCTTTGGCGACGGTAATTGTTATAAACCAGACCATCGTCCCCAATGAACAAGTAGGATGAATAGATCTTATCGTCTTCTTTTTCAAAGTAGCCAAAGCTGATGGCAATCCGGTACTTGTGAGCCCACACTTGAAGCAGTCGTATCATGTTCGCATCCTGTTTTGTGCTCAGGCGGTAGTCTTCTTGGGGTTCGTATAGAAGCGAAGAAAAACCCTGCAAGAAGGACTCGCCAAAGCACAACACATCACATTGCGTGTGGTACTCCCTGATACAGCGTCTGATATGTAATAGATTCTGTTCAGGCTGGCCGCTAACTGTCTTGATACTCACTAATCCAAATCTCATGGTGACCACCTTAATCTAGTAATTCTTCAAATTCTTCGAGTACTCCTTGATAAAGCTTACTGTAATCTTCTGGTGAGATGTCCCTCATTTTCAAACGGTTATCCAACTCAGCGAGTTCCATCTTCTGAAACGTGCTCAGTTTTTTGAAAGGTCTTCTTTTTGTATTGGTTTGCTCTAAATTAATTACTTCTACCGGCTTCGTATTCTCTTGACCCTGATTAAAGGCCCCTTGACGGTATAAGTAGCCGATAAAACCAAACATCAACAAGATGGGAAGGACCCAAAAGAGCCTCAGAACAATGATAGCAACCACAAAGATTACCAGAATTCCGACGTTATTTGATTTCTTCAAAAACACCCCTCCTTTATTAAATTCAATTATACCCTATTTCGGAAACTTTCGCTTGCTTTATGGTAGAATACCAAGGAAAGGATGATGTTTATGGCGCTCGATGGCATAATACTCAATAACATTAATCACTACCTGCAACCCCTGTTACCTACTCGTATTAATAAAATAGCTCAAATATCACACAATGAAATCGTCTTTCAATGTTTCTCTCACCAGAAGATTGATCTTTTAATTTCCTGTGACTCAATCTCGAATCGACTCATGGTCACCCACCGTGATTTCAAAAGGGTCGATGAACCTAACCATTTCATAATGTTACTGAGGAAGCACTGTGAGAACGGCATCATTCAATCCAGTAAGCAAGTAGGTCTTGACCGCATTATTGAATGGACCATCACCAATCGCAATGATCTGGGAGATGTGGTCACCTTCAAAATCATGATCGAACTCATGGGCAAGTATGCGAACGTCATCTTGGTTAATGACGAAAACAAGATCGTGGATGCTTTTCATCGCATCCCTCCTTACGAGAACTCCAAGCGCATCATTTTCTCTGGCGCCAACTATACCTTACCCGAGATTCCTGATCGAAAGAATCCATTCAATGAAAGTGAGGTCAATCCCAACATCGACCTCAGTAAGCAGTTCCATGGCATTTCACCTCTGTTACAACGGGAGATCGATTTCCGGATGGAACATGGTGAAAGCTTTTCCGACATCATGAGCCTACTTTATAATCAGACCACCCTCTATCAAAGCCATGACCAGTTCCATAATATCCCCTTGACTCATCTTGGGAATACTTATGAAGCCATGGATCTGATGGAAGGTCTAGACAAGGTCTATGAAGACCAGGTCGCTAGATCTCGCCTCCAACAGCACACCGGAGACTTACTGAAACGGGTCAAGCGCGAACTGAAACGCCTTCAAAACAAACTACCAAAGCTTTCCAAACAATATTATGATGCGACTGACTATGAAATCTATAAGCTTAAGGGCGACTTGTTGTTGACGTATGGTCAGGGTATTAAGAGTGGTCAACAGAGTGTGACGCTTACCGATTTCAATGGTGAGCCCATCATTGTCGAACTGGATGAGAGATTCAATGGCATTGGCAATGCGAAGAAGTATTTCCAGCGTTACCATAAACTTAAAACCGGTCTGAAGTACATTCAGGAACAGATTGAACTGACGGAAAGAGAGATTGAATACCTGGAGGGAATCCTGGTTCAGATTGAACAAGGTTCCATTGACGAAGCAATAGAAATCCGTAAGGAACTCATTAACCATGGCTTGATTCGGGAGAATAAGAAACCCTCGAAGAAGCCGCCCAAACAACAGAAGCCACGACTTAAATCCTTTGACATCGATGGGGTTACGATCACGTATGGCCTGAACAATATCCAGAATGATTACCTGACGTTCAAGAAGGCCGAGAAGAACCAGTTATGGTTCCACATCAAGGATGGTGCTGGAAGCCACGTGGTGGCGGACGCTCGTGAATTGAGCGAAAGACAATTACGGTTTGCGGCGAACTTGGCGGCTTACTATTCTAAGTTTCGCCATTCCTCTTCCGTGGCCGTGAATTACACGTTAGTCAAGGAACTAAAAAAGATACCAAAAGCCCCTCTGGGCATGGTATCTCTTGGTAGCCATCAAACGATTTATATCGATCCGATTCCACCTGAGGACTTAGTTTAATTCAAAAGGGTACACCAGATTCCACTGTGCTCTGATGGTGTCCATGATTTCTAGGATTTCTAAGCTCTCAGCCATTGAGAATGAGGGCATTTCTAGCTCACCTTTATTAATGGTCTCAATCATTTCCAGAACCTGATACTCATAACCTGATATCTGTTGTGGAACAGCGATGGTTTCGATTAGCTCCTGCATTTCATCATAGATACTGAAGGACGACGGATTGGGGATATTATCCAGTTCGATTCGTCCTTTTTCATAGCTGAGCTGGGTCTTGGGATTCAAGATTCCATTCATGCTGGAAGCGAGGAGTCCAATCACCCCATTTTCGAAGGTTAATACGATGGTGTTCGATTCATCGACCCCCGTTTCATAGGGTGTCATGGAAGACTCTATCTTCGTGAGTTTTGAGTCCGCGAAGATTACCGCATTGTTAATAGGATAGATTCCTAGATCGAGCAGTGCACCTCCGGCCAGTTCTGGATCGACCATCCTCTGATCGTCCAGCTTACTGATACCAAGGGTTGAGACGACAAACTTAAGATCTCCTAAATGGTGATGCAATGCCGCCTTCTTGACCATTGAGATGAAGGGCATGTAGCGAATCCAGGTCGCATCAACCAGCAACACGCCTCTTTCTTTAGCTAGTTTATAGAGCTCCATTGCTTGATTGGCATTGACGGTGAGGGGCTTTTCACACAGCACATGGTGATTGTTCTCTAGTAACATCTTGGTGGCTGTGTAATGGCTGGAGTGGGGTGTGGCGACATAGATGATGTCGCTCAATGGATCGGCAGCGAGCTCCTTGTAATTGCCATAGGCTACCTCAAAGCCATACTCATCCCTGAAGGCTTCTGCTTTAGCGTGGGTTCGTGAAGCGACTGCGTATAGCTCTATTCCCTCTAGTTGTCTGATTGTTTTGGCCATCTCATGGGCAATGGAACCTGTCGCTAGGATTGAAAACTTAATCATAACTGACCTCCTGTAAATAGTGTCGGTATTTCTTCTGTATCGCAGCATAATTGGGACAGAGATTCTTCAGTGTCTCATAGAATGCCCTGGAGTGGTTCAACTCTTTCAGGTGAGCCATTTCATGGGCTACGACCATGTCAATAAACTCTTTGGGGTAGTGACTCAGACGGTTGGAAAAACTGAGGTCTCTCTGACTGGAACACCGACCATGACTCGCCGTCAGTTTCTTAATCGTGATTTTATTATACGACATTGGAATCTTCTGGGCACTCTCTTTGATTATCGCCAATAGTGAAGCCTTTTGAAGTTGTGTAAACTTTTTCTGATACACTGAATTACTCGCTTGGGGATGTACTCCCACATATACCGCATCACTAATAACCAAGGTATTCTTTCCTTCATGGCGAATGATGGGTAGCCACTCTCCGTACCACAAAAGTTTGTCGTCTGTTAGAAAATTAGGATACAGGATCTGATGGACCTTGTCTTGGAGCTCGATCCACTGTTGATTTGAGGCAATAAAAGACCGGATAGAGCCGGCAGTGGCGAATACGGGTACTTGGGCCACAATGTGTGGATAGCGAACACTTAAGCGAAATGAGCTGCGTTTCTCTTTCTTGATGATAATCTCCATAAGACTAGTCTATCAGAAAAAAGTCATGTATAATAGTGAAGAAAGAGGGAAATTATGAGTCAAATTAGTCAAGATCAAGTTATCGATTTAAGTATGAATATCATTAAGGACTCCAAGAGGCGCCTGTTGTTCTGGGATGCCAAAAGCAAGAAGGGCTACCAGATTAATCAAGGGGATATCAAATGGGTGAAGGCCTACCAGATGTCGTTTGTCATTGGGGTTTTAATTTTCACGGTGTTACAACTGTTACTTCCATCCATCGTAGCCTTCGTGGCCGCGGTCGTCGTTTACTTTGGGATAGCGTTCTACTTTGAACGTTTCTATTTTAAAAACAAGATCCCTTTCAAAGTACATGACAAGGATCTTGCTTTATTGGATTTGCCAGAAGTATTGAAACAAAAGCGTTCTTTAGAAATCTACAAGGTGCTCTTTGTGGTACTCCTTGGCCTGATTGAAATAGGAAAGGTCATTACCTTACCGCTCAGTGACCCACAGGCTTTTCTGACCTACGGCTTCTTAATAATCTTAGCGGTCGTGAGAGTCAATGTCTTACGCCTGGTTCACCAACGTTATAAACACTCCTTGAAGGCTTAGCCCTACGACAACATGACCTGTTTCTTAGAAATTGTGTAGGCATTGTTTTCAACACCCACTATTAATTGATCACCATCAGAGACTTCCTGAGCGATTATCATTCGCGCTAAGAGAGTCTCTATTTCTTTTTGGATGTGACGCTTCATTGGACGTGCACCATAGAGCGCATCTGTACCATATAACAGCACCCTGTTTTTAGCTTCTTCACTCAGCTCTATGGTTAGATTTTGTTGGCTCAATCGCGTATTCAACTCATTCATGAACTTGTCAGCAATTTGTCCCATAGCTGTTTGTGTTAAAGCA
>LSQX01119870.1_pt1 | contig 16034 bp, 13 predicted proteins | sample 654561 | NCBI WGS metagenome assembly LSQX01 (sample SAMN04489861, study PRJNA283612) | anaerobic digester metagenome | isolation source: 4 biogas reactors fed with cattle manure at either 37C or 55C with and... | place: Denmark: Kongens Lyngby | collected 2014 | reverse complement strand
GCATAAGCGATGCCGCCAGAGGCTTATTGATACCGCCGATTGCCGAAATAACATCCGTCCATTCAAGCATGGGCGTGCTCTCGCCTGACGGCTCTGGGCCAGACACGACCTCCGGCAATATTTCCGGTTCGGGCTCCGCTGCAATTGCGATATCCGGCTCGGGTTCTTCGGGCTGTACTTCCCGGACATCCGGTTTTATTTCCCGGCTGATTTCCGGCTCCGGCGCAGACGTTTTCACCTCAGGTATAACCTCAGGTTTTACCGTCCGCCTTTCGGGCTCCGGAGAGGAAACAGGTGCGCCTGTTTTCATTGCACTTTCAAGTCTTGCTATTCTTGCGAGTGCCGACGCCATGTCGGCTTTCAGCTCCGGCTTGCAGAGGGTTATGAGCGTAAGCTCCATCTCCGCACGCTGATTCTGAACTCTGCGCAGCTTTTCGGGAGTTCCTCCGAGAAGCCCTAACGCATATATTATTTCCTCATAAGTGAAGCCCTTCGCCGCCGCCTTTATTCTTTCAAGCTCGTCCGGTGTGCATACGATAAGCTCCTGAGGAGATGAAACCGCCTTTGCAATCATTATGTTGCGGAAGTGGTTTATAAGCTCATTGGCAAGCCGCTCCATATCACATGAGGATTTGTGAAGCGTATCAAGCAATTCAAGCGCCGCCGCCGTGTCGTGATTTTTAACGGCATCCGACATATCAAAGAGGTAATCGCGTCCGAGAAGCCCCGCCGCGCCTGTAACGACCTGGATATCCACAGCCTTGCCGTAGCCCGCGCACTGGTCGAGAATCGAAAGCGCATCACGCAGCGCACCGTCCGAAAGCCTTGCTATCATCATTGCGGCGTCCGGCTCAAGCTCTATGCCCTCCGCCTTCGCCACAACTCCCAGACGTGCGACTATATCCTCAGGGGGAATTCGGCGGAAATCAAACCGCTGACACCTTGAAAGAATGGTCGTGGGCAGCTTGTGAACCTCGGTGGTTGCAAGGATGAACAGAACATGTGCCGGCGGCTCCTCAAGCGTTTTGAGCAAAGCATTGAAGGCTCCTGACGAAAGCATGTGCACCTCGTCAATGATGTATACGCGGTATTTACAGCTTACGGGAGTAAAATTAGCTTCCTCCCTGAGGTCGCGCACATTGTCAACACTGTTATTACTCGCGGCATCTATTTCAACAACATCGAGAATTGCTCCGGAATCTATACCCCGGCATATTTCGCACTCATTGCAAGGGTCGCCGTTGACAGGATTCAGGCAATTGACCGCCTTGGCAAGAATTTTTGCACAGGTGGTTTTGCCTGTTCCCCTTGAGCCGGTGAACAGATATGCATGGGAAAGTCTGCCGGCGCGAAGCTCACCGAGCAACGTACCCGTTACAGCATCCTGCCCCGCAACATCAGAAAAAACACGCGGTCTCCATTTTCTGTAAAGAGCCTGATACACACCTTTCCCTCCTGATTCTGCACATTTCGAGAATTCCAGCCCACTCTCGGTCATACGGCGGGCAGGCGGACTGTGGCGCACAGTGCTTTCCGCTTAATGCTGCTCGGTTCCCCGCCTGACATGGTTCACGGCGCCCCGCCGCACAGAACCCACACGCCACATGACCAAAACAAAGTCTGTTCTCTAATGAATACATTATAATATATAGTTCATACAAATGCAAGACAATTTTTATCCGTCAGGGAAAAACCGTTAAAAAGAATTATAAATTTTTTCAATGGTTTTTATTATAATTTAACGAAAATTCGTTGACGGAAATGGAAAATTTTGATAAACTAATGCATGATAAAGCCTATCTGACTTTTTGCAAAGTTAAAATATGTAATAAATGAAAAATATTATATTTTTTCACCGTCAAGCACTCAGGGAGAGTACGGCTGCAAAATCAGGCTGATTCGAAAGTAAAAATATACACGGAGGAACAAGATGAGCAAATACGCATTATATTTTCACAGTGGTTCTCTAAATCACGGATGTGAGGCGATTGTGCGTTCGTCGGCAGAAATGATTAAAGAAAAGGACGAAAAAGCCAAAGTCAAGCTTTACACGTTTTCTTCCGAAGAAGATGATGCAGCAAATCTTACAGAGATTGATGAAATTGAGGAGTTCAAGTTCAATGCCGGAAGGGCTTCTTCGTTCCCCTTATTTTCTATCAATCGGCTTATGCTTGCAATATACAGTAGAATTTCTCAAACAAAGGCTGATGAATTTTATTATTCATTCTCATGCAAAAACCCTACACTCAGGCAAAGTGATGTTTACCTCTCCATAGGCGGGGATAATTATTGTTACGGTGATGTCAGCCCGGTTGTCGCCCTGAACAGATTGCTTAAAAGGATGGGCAAAAAAATTGTTCTCTGGGGCTGCTCAATAGGGGAGAATGATTTGACGCCGCAAAAAGTGAAAGACCTCAAAAGATATGACTTAATTATAGCAAGAGAGAGCATTACATACGAAACCCTTAAAAAAGCGGGTATTACAAAAAATATCAAGCTTTGCGCAGACCCTGCCTTTACACTAAATGCCGAATATCTGCCTCTTCCCGAGGGGTTTATAGAGAATAAAACCATAGGCCTCAACATCAGTCCGTTGATAATGAGGTTTGAAAAAAAGAACAATGAGGGAATCGGCATGAAATCAATGAAAAACCTCATCGTTTATATTTTGGAGCAGACAGATTACAATATTGCTTTTATCCCTCATGTTGCATCTTCACACAGCAACGATATGCAGCCCTTGTCGCTGCTCCACAATATGTATAAAGATACAGGCAGAACGGTTTTGCTTTCCAACAACCTTAACGCCATGCAGCTAAAGGGATATATAGCAAGGTGCCGTGCTTTTGTGGGGTCAAGAGCGCACGCCGCAATAGCCTCATATTCCTCAAAGGTGCCGACTCTTGTTTTAGGATACAGTGTCAAGGCAAAGGGCATGGCAAGGGATATTTTCGGAAGTGAGGAAGGGCTTGTTCTGCCAATTCAGGAGTTGAGAGATGAAAACGAGCTGAAAAACGCCTTTATTAATCTCCTTGAAAGGGAGGAGGAATACAGGCAGAAGCTCTCTGAGGTTATGCCCGATTATATTAAGAGGGCAAAGAGTGCTGCCGACCATTTGTTGACTCTTTAATAAAAAGAAATGAAAAATTTTTTGTTAGCAATTTGGAATTATTTGTTTGATTTAAAAAACAGAATTTGGAACGGGGCTTTGGTTGCTTTTAGTTTTGTTTACAGAAAAGCAGCCAGGCCTCTTGTTGTTAAAGGCATTGACGATACAATTGAATATATTATTAAAAATAAATGCTCCGTGAGCCGCTTTGGGGACGGAGAAATAAAGCTTGCGGCGGGAAAAAGTATATCCTTCCAAAAGGCGTCCTCATTTGTTACCGAAAAAATGAGGGAGGTACTGGGCAGCGATTCAAATGGGCATATTGTTGCTGTGGCAGATGTTTTTTCGGGCTGCGCTGATATGACCGAAGAGGCACGTGCGCACTGGAAAAAGCACCTGGCAAGATACACAAGAACATGGTATAGGCATACAAAAAAGGGCAAGGTCTATTACAATGCTTTTATGAGCAGGCCATATATGTCCTTTGCAGATAAAGGCTCCTGCAAAAAAACCTTTGCTTTGCTTAAAAAGATATGGGAAGGGCAGGATATTGTTTTCATCGAAGGCGAAAAAAGCAGGCTGGGCGTGGGTAATGATTTGTTTGATAATGCAAAATCCATACAAAGAATTTTAGGGCCCGCAACAGATGCCTTTGATAAATATAACGAGCTGCTTGAATATGCAAAGAGAGTTGATAAAGCAAGGCTGTTAATTCTGGCTCTCGGCCCCTGCGCAACTGCTCTCTCCTACGACCTGCATCTGCTGGGCTACCGTGCGATTGACCTTGGACATGCGGATATTGAATATGAATGGTTTTTGCAGGGTGCAACCGAAAAAACCCCTGTGAAAAATAAATTTGTCAACGAAGCGGGTGCCGGCAAGGATGTAGGCGATTTGAATGACAGTGTCTATCTATCGCAAATAATTGCAAGGGTGGGGTTAGATGATTAAAGCCAGCTTCATAGTCCCTGTATATAAAGTCGAAAAATACCTCAGGGAATGTGTTGATTCAATTCTTGCACAGACACTTGAAAGCTTTGAATTGCTCCTGGTCGATGACGGCTCGCCCGATAACTGCCCCGAAATCTGTGATGAATACGCTGAAAAAGACAGCAGGGTAAGGGTCTTTCACAAGGAGAACGGGGGAGTTTCCTCCGCTCGCAATGTAGGGATAGCCGGCGCACGGGGCAAATATATCTGTTTTATTGATAGTGATGATTTTATTTCCGGGGACTTTGCCCAAGGGCTTTTCAATGCAGCTGAAAAATATGGTGCGGATATTGTGCAGGGCGGGATTTCCTATTGCTCCGAAGACGGGGAGACAAAATATGAGGAAAAATCGAGACTTCCCCTTGACACTGTGATTTCCCACAGTCAGGTATGCGCTCTTTTTGATGAAATGAGCAGCAAGTGCCTGGCTCTTTATTGCTGGAGAAATATGTTCAGGCGGGATTTCCTAATAAACAATAGTATTAAATTCGATGAGAGCTTAAAAATCGGTGAGGACTCTGTTTTCAACGAACAGGCACTCCTGCTCGCCTCAATCGTTACGGCTATTGATAGCTGTAATTATTATTATCGAAGCAGAGAAGACAGCGCAATGAATATAAAATATAAAAAGGATTATGACCGAATTCTGAATCTTCAGTGGAAAAGAAAAATCGAGCTTTATGAAAAATACTGCGAAAGCCCGTCGGAGCGTTTTTATGAGGACATTGCAAAATACTGCATTGAGGCCCTTTTGCCCTCACTTCTTAAAAACATATATAATAATCCTGTCAAGGCTAAGTACAGGCAGGCAAAAAAAGTCTTTGCACTTGAAATGTTCAAACGCTCCTTTGAGGATTTTGATATTAATAAAATCCGCTCAAAATCACTGGACTGGCTAATGTTTTTGATGATAAAAAACGGGCATTGGCTTTTTGCACATCTGCTTTGCAAATACGTTTTGTTTAGAAACTAATTGATAAACAAACCCAATAACCCCTTTTTCAAGTCAAATAATGACGAAAAAGGGGTTAATTTGTTTTTGTTCCTGTATTATTTTAGTATTGTGAAGATGATACAGGCACTCAAACTGTCCCATATGAATAGACTTTATTCAGGAGGGATAATTATGGAGACTTGCACCAAAAGGTTTTTTCTCGGGGCAAACACGCCACAGGGTTTTTATTCCCTGTTTGACGAGCTATACAGCCCGAAAAACGGCTGGAAGCTTTATATTATCAAGGGAGGGCCGGGCACAGGCAAATCCGGCTTTATTAAGGAGGCGGCAGAGAGAATTGAGAAGGAAGGCTATGAGGTTGAGAGAATACACTGCTCCTCCGACCCCTCTTCCCTGGACGCTGTAATTATTCCGCAGCTCAAGGCAAGCGTTGCAGACGGCACAGCTCCTCATGTGCTGGAACCGAAATATCCGGGAGCTGTGGAGGAAATAATAAACCTAGGAGAATGCTGGGACTCCGAAAAGCTCAAAGCCGACTCGTCGAAAATAATCGAGCTTACAGACAACAACTCGGCCTGCCACCGCCGCTGCATAAGGTTTCTCGAGGCGGCAGCTTCTTTAAAAGGCGATGTCAGAAGGATAGCCTATACTCACACGGATGAAGTGAAAATAGACCGCTATGCCTCACGCATTGCATCAAGGGAATTCGGCTCGCCGAGAGGGAGAGTCGGCAGGGAGAGCCGCCGCTTTGTCAGTGCCGTGACTCCCATCGGAATTGACACCTTTTATGACACATTCGAGAAGCTCTGCGACAATATTATGGTGGTTGACGACGAATATTCAGCAGCGTCAGTTCTCCTTGCAGATAAGCTGAGAAGCTACGCCCTGGGGCTTGGCCTTGATGTAATCAGCTGCCTTTGCCCCCTTGCTCCGTCCCTGGGTGCGGAACACATAATTATCCCTGAAATCAGATATGCCGTTTTTACATCCAACAGCTATCATGATGACCAGTTTCTCAATGTCAAAACAATTCATGCATCAAGGTTCATGGATACAAACGGACTTAGAGAGAGCCGCCACAGAATAGCCTTCAACAGAAAAACGCAGGGTGAGCTGATTGACGAATCAATCAATGCACTAATTAATGCAAAGCATATCCATGACGAGCTGGAAAAGCACTATATTTCCTCCATGGATTTTGAAAAGGTCATGAACAAGAGCAAAGAGCTTGCCGAAAAAATCCTTGAAAATGATGCCTGAGAATAAGGCGCAAAAAACCCCGATGAAAGGACATCGGGGTTTTGACTTGTTTATTTATACATCGGGCCGTAGGCTGCACAGGCTCTGAAATCCGCACTTTCCAAATTCTTTGTGCCGAATGCGGACCATGAATGAGGCCTGTAGATATTGCAGTCGTCAATGTTGTGCATTGAAACCGGGATTCGCAGCATGCTGGCAAGGGTTATCAAATCCTTGCCAATATGGCCGTAGGTCAGGGAGCCGTGATTTGCTCCCCAGTTTGCCATGACGGAATAGACATCCTTAAAAGCGTCGTTTGCGTCTGTTCTCGGTGCGAACCAGGTTGTCGGCCATGTCGGGTCGGTGCGCAAATCGAGCTTTTTATGAACCTCGTCGGGAAGAACAACCGTGTAGCCCTCCGCAATCTGAAGGGCGGGACCGAGTCCATCAATAATATTCAAGCGAATCATCGTTACGGGCATTTCCGCCAAGGTTTTGAAATGAGAGGAATACCCGCCGCCGCGGAAATAGCCCTTGTCACCCGGGCACCAGTCTGTAACCTTGAGCATATTATCTATATCCTCATTAGTTACCTTCCACCAGGGCTTGATTACGGGGTTCCCGTTTTCATCCTTTTGAACTCCCGTTGCATCAAGGGCAGCCGCGCCGGAATTTATAAGGTGAATGAAACCGTCGGCAGCCTTGCCTTCGGGCTTCCAGCCGGTCACACGCTCAATTGCTTCGGGACTCCAATATGTTCTCACATCGGCAAAAATGCTTGCAGTGCCGGTCAGGAGCTTGCCAAAAAGCATTGAAACGCCATTGAGGCCATCGTTTTCGGTTGCAAAGGAAATGGGCTCTTTTTTGCCGTTCCAGTCAAAGCTGGAGTTAAGAATCGCCTCAGTAAAATCGCCGTTGGGCATATAGTCAGTCCACTGCCTCTGCCCCTGGAAGCCGCCTAAAATGGCGTTTTTGCCAAGAGCCTCCTCATGCCAGCCATGCGTGAGAATTCCGTTTTGACCCTTTGCGGCCTCTGAGGGGGTGACACTGTCAAGCTTCTCGTTGCCAAGCATAATGTCACGGCAAATAAGAGTCATTTTGACAACGAACTCCCACTCCCAGTCTTTTCTCTCTCTTGAGGACGGCTTTTCGTTTTTGTCGAACCCTTCGGGGCAGTGCTCCTTAACCCATTTAAGAGCCTTTTTGAATTCATCCTTATCATATATTTCAAGGTCAACCCTGCGGCGCACCTCGGACATATCAACCCATTCCGGGCGAAGACCCAAATAATCCTGCATAAATCCGGCATTGCAGTAGGAGCCGGCAATACCCATTGAAACTGAGCCAATTCCGACATAGGATTTGCCCTTTATTTGACCCACGGTAATTGCGCAGCGGGCAAAGCGAAGGAGCTTTTCCTTGACATCCTCGGGTATGCTTGCATCCTCAACATCCTGAACATCGTGGCCGTAGATTGAAAATGCGGGCAATCCCCTTTGAGCGTGAGCAGCAAGCACAGCCGCAAGATAAACCGCACCGGGGCGTTGCGTTGCGTTGAAGCCCCATACAGCCTTTATTGTTGTTGGGTCATAGTCCATTGTCTCGCTGCCGTAGCACCAGCAGGGAGTCACGGAGAGCGTGGCGCAGACATTCTTGTTCGAAAAATATTCGGCACACTTCGCTGCCTCGGCACCGCCGCCGATTGTGCAGGGTGAAATAACGCACTCGGCAGGACTTGCATCGGAATAGAACACATTTGCCTCTATTAACTCCTTAGCTGCCCTTGCCAGGGACATTGTCTTTTCTTCAAGGCTCTCACGCACGCCACCCCAGCGCCCGTCAATAATAGGCCTTATACCGATTCTAGCTTTTGACATTAAAATCATTCCTTTCAGTCATTAAAACAATATTTCAACATATCTGATATATGCTCTATCCCATTCGTCTGTTTTTTCAGGAAAATATTCGGTAACACTTTCGCTCAACGCAATTATTTCCCTTGCCCGAGATATATTTTCAATATCTCCCCGTGCCAGGAGCTGAACCGCTATATTGCCTAGCACCGTTGCCTCAACAGGTCCCGCAAGCACTTTGCGGTTGCATGAGCCGGCAGTCATGCGGCAGAGCAGAGTGTCTTTAACTCCTCCGCCTATAATATGTATGGCGGGGTAATCCTTCCCCGTGCAGTCTCTGAGCTTTTCAAAGGTTAGCCTGTACTTTAATGCAAGGCTTTCGTAGATGCAGCGCATGACTTCACCTACCGACTGCGGAACATATTGACCCGTTTTTTCGCAAAAATCCCTGACCCGCTGCGGAATATTCCCGTGGGGAGTGAATTCGGGAGCGTCGGGGTCTATGAAGCATTTAAAAGGAGGTGCTTCAAGCGCCAGCCTTTCAAGCTCTGCATAGCTGTAATTCCGCCCACGGCGCTGCCAGTGCCTGCGGCTCTCCTGAATAAGCCAAAGGCCTGTGATGTTTTTGAGAAAACCCGTTATGTATCCGTAACCACCCTCGTTTGTCACATTCATTTCGATTGCTTTTTCGTTGACAATCGGGCTATTAAGCTCCGTGCCAAAAAGAGACCATGTGCCGCTGCTGATAAAGGCAAAATCCCCACTCCTTGCGGGCACTGCCGTTATGGCAGACTGAGTGTCATGGCCGCAGACTGATATTACATCAACAGGCTCAATGCCGCACTCCTCGCAAATCCCGCTGCGTATCTGCCCCATTACCGAGCCGGAAGGAACGATTTGGGTGAAAAGCCTTTCGGGAATGCCCAGTGTGCGCAGAATTTTCCCGGACCAGTTCCTTGTCTTTAAATCGATGAGCTGGGAGGTTGTCGCAATGGAATACTCCGTTGTTTTTGCTCCCGTAAGCATATATGCCAGAAGGTCGGGCATAAATAGCAGTTTATCCGCCCTGTCAAGAATATGCGGCCTGTTAAGCCTTAATGACAGCAGCTGAAAGGCGGTGTTGAGCTCCATGAACTGAATACCTGTCAGCCTATAGAACTCCTCTTTTGGCAGGAGCCTGAATGCCTCGTCAACCATGCCTTTTGTGCGGGCATCTCTGTAATGAACAGGGTTTTCGACAAGGCTTCCCTCGGAGTCAATAAGCCCGAAATCAACTCCCCAAGTGTCTATGCCGACACTTGAAAAACCACCCTGAGCCTGCGCTTTTATAAGCCCCTGCTTGATTTCATAAAAAAGACGCAGAACATCCCAGTAGATTGTGCCGTTGACCTCTACAGGGTCGTTTGTAAAGCGGTGGATTTCCTCAAGGGTAATTCTTTCACCGTCAAAGCTGCCCAGCATGGCACGCCCGCTGGAGGCGCCAAAATCAAAAGCCAGCACTCTTTTTGCATGGCTCATTGAACCACACCCTTTTTCAATATGATATTTGCATAGGTCGCTGTTTCGCCGGATGCAACAATGGCGTATGCACTCTTTGCCCTTGTATAAAAAGCATAACGCTCAACAAGCTCTATGGACTTTTCGCCTTCGTATTTATTAACTATCTTTTCATATTCGGTCCAGACCTCGGGGCGGTGCTCACTGTCGCCGTTATCCATGAGTGCCACAGGCTTTTCAACAAAGGTGTCGAGCGGCATGAGCTGAAGGACGGCATCAAGAATTTCGGGAACTCCATGCCCGTCAAGGCGAACAAATTTTTTAGAAATGGTTGCGGCGGCGATTGAGGCTGAGGGAAAATTCCCGTCGGCAATAACGATTTCATCACCGTGCCCCATTTCCATAAGGATTTTCAGAAGCTCGGGAGACAGAATCGGAGAGATATTTTTAAGCATTCTTTTTACTCCTTTTTGACTTGATTTTCTGATATTTTTCGGTCACAACAGGTGCCAGCGCCCTGACTATCAATATAGCCAGAATACCATAAATTATTCCTGCAACAATGCCTGCCATTACATCCGTGCAGTAGTGAACATGAACATATATTCTTGAAAAAGCGATAAGAGCCGCAAGCACAAACGCGAGAATATAAAGGCTCTTTTTCTTTGTCATTGTTATTGCTGTGGCGCAGGCAAACGCCGAGGAGGAGTGACCTGAGGGGAAGGAGAAGCTCGACGGCCTGCTGACTAAATCGGGATAGACGAAAACACCCTTCCATGCCTCAAGGTTGAAAGGACGGGGGCGGCAAAAAAGGTTTTTGAGCAGCATATCGTTGACTGCCATGTGAACAACCAACGCAGTGAGCACGGCAATGCCCGCAAGGCGAAATTTCTTTGTAAAAGTCAGGCAAAGGCCTGCCGCAATCCAGAAAACTCCCCCTTCGCCCAGATATGTAAGAAAGGTCATAATAACATCCAGCACGGGATTCCAAAGATAGTTCTCAACCCACTCAAAAACAGCCCAGTCAAAATTCAGAACAGCTTCCATTTCATACCCTCCCAAAGCATTACATCTATTATATATAAGAATACGGTAAAAAACAATGAATTATATGTAAAATAAAAGAATAATTGACGGAAAAAAGCAGCGGTATTCAAACCGCCGCTTTGAAAATATTAAAGAATCTCTTAAACGGGGAATCCGAGGAGGCTCACAACCGATTTGCACAGCTCAAAGAACAGCTTTACAAAAATCCCGAACGGACCGCCGTAAACATTGTAGATGAAATCGGCTCGAGGCCCCTCTCCGAACATATCCGTAAAGTTTACCGTATAGGTTTCGTAATTCCACGGGTCACTCTCGTCAAGGGTAATAACACGAAAGCCTCTGCTCCTGTTACCGTGTGCCTGAAAGCCTATGCCCGGGCTTTGGATAAGGTCAATGCCGTTATAGCTGCCAACAAAACAGTTGCTATGGTCATGACCGGTCACGACGCCCAGAACATCTCCTCTCTCGATAAAGGCAGTGAGTTCATGGGGGCTGTACTTTGTAACACGCGGATATCCGCTCAGGATTCCCGTTGCACGCTCGGGGTCAAGCTGCAATAGATAGGTCTTGCCGTTAAATTCGCGGGTTTCCTCCGTGGTACCCTCGTGTGCTTCAAGTAACAGCTCATAGGTCTGGGGTACCGGGAGGTGCTGAAACACAAGCGAAGGCACCAACCCGCCGTTTTCCGCCTCAAGCCGCTCACTTACGCAACTGTACCAATTAAGCTGGCTTTCGTTTATCGGCTCGTAGGAATCGTGGATTTTCGACTCCATGTGCGAGTCAATCATCCAGAGATTAAAAACGGTTTTGCTCCCATCCGAGCTTTTTATCTCAAGGTTGTGGTTGGCACAACCGAAAATATCCGGGTTCGGGTCATAGGCAAGGCAGCCGTCAAAGGTCTGATAATACGAAAGCTGGTATTCCTTGCTGAGCCTCTGACCGTCATGGTTGCCGAAAACGAGGGTGAATTTTTGCCCTCGTTCAACAAGCGGCGCAAGGAGATTGTCAATTGCTATCCTGCCTGTTAATTTGGTGCACTGCCCTGAAGTGTTGTCGCCCGTAAAGACAACGAGGTCGGGCTTGACAGTGTCGAGTGCATACTCCATTTCCATTATGGTTGCCACCCTCATGAAAATATCGTCCTGAACGTCCGCAAACTGCAGGATAACAAATTTGCCGTCATCATTAAACCGCAGATTGTCGCCCGAAGGGGCGGACGTATCGGCAAAGGCAAAGCTGCCCAAAGAAATAATAAGAGAAAATGCCATAAGAACGCTAAACAAATTTTTTGCCGCCTTTTTCATAATACTTCTCTCCTTATTGATTTTCTTTTTTATTATTATACTATGTATGGAAAATTATTCAATATGGAAAAAATCGACCTCGTCACACAATAACAGCTTTTGATTGACTGATTGGGTATAATGTAATATAATATTATGTTGTCGAAAAGGTTAATTCGGCACTGAAAAAATTTATGAAAAGGCTTTGCTTTTTCGGTCAGGAGTGTTTTCTTGTGGTAAAAGCCATTGTTGGAGCAAATTGGGGCGACGAGGGCAAGGGAAAAATCACCGATATGTTTGCGGGCGAGGCTGATATAGTTGTGCGTTTTCAGGGAGGAGCGAACGCCGGACATACAATTATAAACGAGTATGGCAAGTTTGCACTGCATCTTCTGCCATCGGGCGTCTGCAGCCCGAACGTAGTCAACATTATCGGCAACGGTGTTGCGCTCGACATTGAAAAGTTTGCAAAAGAGATTGAATCAGTCGTAAATGCAGGCGTGCCGAAGCCGAAAATTCTTGTCAGCGAGCGAGCTCAGATGATGATGCCCTTCCATATTCTTCTAGATACCTACGAGGAGGAGCGCCTTGCGCAAAGGCAGTTCGGCTCAACAAAAAGCGGCATTGCGCCCTTTTACTCTGACAAATACGCTAAAATCGGATTTCAGGTCAGTGACCTTTATGACGAGGAACACCTCAAAGAAAAGCTAAACAGAGTCTGCGAAGTCAAAAATCTGTTGCTTGAGCATGTTTATCACAAGCCTCTGCTTAATCCCGACGATATATTTGCGTCACTTATGAAGCACAGGGATATAATTGCGCCCTATGTTAGCGATACTGCAAAATATCTCAGGCAGGCAGTGAGAGAGGGTAAGAACATACTGCTTGAAGGTCAGCTCGGCTCTCTTAAAGACCCTGATTTCGGGATATATCCTATGACCACATCCTCCTCAACCCTTGCGGGCTACGGTGCAGTCGGCGCAGGAGTGCCGCCTTATGAAATAAAAGAAATAATTGCGGTTACAAAAGCATATTCAAGCGCAGTCGGCGCAGGCGAGTTTGTGAGCGAAATTTTCGGTGAAGAGGCCGCTCAGATGCGTGAGCACGGCGGGGATGCAGGCGAATACGGAGCTACCACAAAGAGGCCCAGAAGAATGGGCTGGTTCGACTGTGTTGCCACACGCTACGGCTGCGAGGTTCAGGGAGCGACTCAGGCGGTGCTCACGGCAATTGACTGCCTTTCATATCTCGACGAAATCAAGGTCTGTGTAGCATATGATATTGACGGCGAGATTACAAGGGATTTCCCCGTAACATCAAAGCTCAAGAAAGCTATGCCCGTTTATAAAACCCTGCCCGGCTTCAAATGCGATATCAGGGGAATAAAGGATTTTGACAAGCTGCCCGAAGAGGCGAAGAATTATGTTATTTTCATTGAAAAAGAAATAGAAACTCCCATAACAATGGTATCAAACGGTCCTCGCCGGGAGGAGATAATTTTCCGAAATATCAGATTCTGATTTAAAGAGGGGATATAAGTGTTTGAGAAAAATGCGGTCATTCTTTTTCAGGGCGACAGTATTACGGATGTCGGCAGGAGCAGGGAGGATGATAAAAAGCTAGGCAAAGGGTATCCATCAATTGTAAAAAAGCAGATTGATGATATGTGCCCCGAACTCGGCATTAGGGTGGTTAACAGGGGTATAAGCGGCAACAGGGCAATTGACCTTGTGAGTCGCTGGCAGGAGGACTGCATTGACCTTAACCCCGACTATGTGAGCATTCTCATCGGCGTAAACGACACATGGAGAAGATACGACCGAAATGACCCGACAAGCGACAGTGACTATAAGGAAAGATACAGATTCATCATTGAGGAAACGCTCAAAAAGACACAGGCGAAAATTCTACTGATGAACCCCTTTCTGCTCGAGGTCAGTCAAAAGGTAACACAGATGAGAGATGATCTCAAGGGCAAGCAAAGGGCAGTTAAGGAATTGGCAGACGAATATAATCTTAATTTCCTTGACTTGGATTTTGCTTTTAAAGTGGCGTCACTGTTCAAAAACAGTACATATTTTTCACAAGACGGAGTTCATCCCACAAAAAACGGGCATAAGCTCATTGCAAAGCTTTGGCTCGAGGCGTGGGACGAGTAGGATAAGAAAAAACAGGCTGCCCGATGCGGCCTGTTTTTCATATTATCTCAATCTCCAGCCCTTTCATGACAGCAAGTGCTTTTTTATGGAGACGGGCGTTTCCGCTTGCCGTGCAGGAGGAGTCAACAACTATCCTTGCCTGCGGCAGTGCAGTTTTTGCCAGCACTGCGTTTGAAATAACACATATATTTGAAACCAGCCCGACTATTTCGACATTATCATATTCTCCGACTCTCAGGCAATCAGCAAGCTCCAGACTGCCGTAGGAGGCCTTTTCAAAAATACGCCTTGCATAGGAGAAATACCTTGAAACCTCCTGCGGCGCACCTAAGAATTCGCCCTCCCTGTCAGGCTCAGCTGTTACGGCATAGGCAACACCACTGTCAAGAGTGAAAAACAAGTCGGCATTTTCGGCAATGCATTTATTTATTTTTTCCGTTACTCGGTTTTTCATTTTTTCGGCGGGTTTTATGCCGAGACAATCACCTATATATTTGACTTGAAAATCCACAACAACAAGTGCTTTTTTCATTGAAATACCCCGAAATTGATGTTTTGGTCTGTAGGCAGTTATTATTTGCACTGTTTTGTTAAACATTCAAAAAGCAGGGCAAGCTGATTCATTTGCAGGCTCTCTGCTCTGGTATTTTCACTCATGCCCGCTTCTCTCAACGCCGCCGTCACAGCCTCCTTTGGCAGGGAAAGCCCGGAGCTCAGTGCGTTTGCCGCCGTTTTTCTTCTTTGGCCGAATGACGCACGGATAAATCGGAAAAACTCCTTTTCGTCATGAACCTCAACGGGGGGCTTATTTCTAATATCAAGCCTTATAACTGCGCTGTCAACATTCGGTGCGGGCATAAAAGAGCCCCTTGAAACATTGAAAAGGAGGCTCGCCTGCGAATAGTAATTGACTGCGGCAGTCACCGCCCCCGCCTGACGGCTTCCGACCTGAGCCGTCAGCCTCAATGCCGCCTCTCTCTGCACCATAACCGTTATGCTTTCAACAGGCAGCCTGCTCTCGAGCAGGTGCATAATTACCGGAGAGGTTATATAATAGGGCAGGTTTGCGCATACGGCGACTTTTAAGGAACCGAAGTGTTCTTCGATAATTTTTCGCAAATCCACCTTCAGAACATCGGCGTTTATTACCTTGATATTGTCAAAATCACTCAGGGTTTCGTTTAACACAGGCATAAGGCGGCTGTCAAGCTCAATGCAGACAACCTTTTTTGCCCTCTTTGCAAGCTCTGAGGTCAGCACACCTATCCCAGGCCCGATTTCAATTACGCCCGTTTCATCGTCCACACCGCTTTCGAGGGCCATTCTCGGGCAGACGGTTGGGTTAATCAGAAAATTCTGCCCCAGCGATTTTGAGAATCTAAAGCCGTGCCGGCCGAGAATATCCCTGATAACCCCGATGTCGGATAAAGAATTCATATTTTTCTCCCAAAAATTGATTGATTTTTTTTGCAAATAATTTATAATACAATATTGTAATGCATTGTGGAGGTATATACATGAAAATTTTGGTTACAGGTGGAGCGGGCTTCATAGGCTCTCACACCTGTGTCGAGCTACTTAATGAAGGATATGAAGTTATTATACTTGATAACTTATGCAACAGCAATAGCGAGGCATTGAAAAGAATAAAAGAGATAACCGGAAAGGGCTTCAAGTTCTACGAGTGCGACATAAGGGATTTGGAGGGGCTTGAGGAAATTTTTGATGAAAACAAAATAGATGCGGTGATACACTTTGCGGGGCTCAAGGCTGTGGGCGAGAGCTGCAAAAAGCCGCTTGAATACTATAACAACAATGTTTACGGTACGATTGTCTTATGTGAAGCAATGAGAAATGCCGGCTGCAAAAGAATTGTTTTCAGCTCCTCCGCAACCGTTTACG
>LSQX01133528.1_pt1 | contig 16035 bp, 16 predicted proteins | sample 654561 | NCBI WGS metagenome assembly LSQX01 (sample SAMN04489861, study PRJNA283612) | anaerobic digester metagenome | isolation source: 4 biogas reactors fed with cattle manure at either 37C or 55C with and... | place: Denmark: Kongens Lyngby | collected 2014 | reverse complement strand
AGATCTGCCCGGCTGCCCGGAGTAAGCAAGGGAACTGGTATGCCGAGTATTCGACACGGATTCGTTACGGTCTTCCTAATTACATCATCCAATGTGACTGTTCGCTCTGTTACGGCATTCATCAGGAGAGGAAGCATCGTTTCAACACCCGGGACTCCCGACGGTGCTGCGGCGGAGAATGGCTGCGACTTCTCCAGAATTGTATGCGGGGCATGGTCGGAGGCAATCACGGGGATTTTTGCGAAGTTTTGGATGAGATGCAGTCGCTCCTTTTTTGAACGGAGCGGCGGATTCATTTTCCAGAAGGTATTTTCCGGATCCGTATCTTCATAGGACAAAAAAAGATGATGGGGCGCGACTTCGAAACTGCCTTTGATTGCTTCGAATGCTTCGGCGCCGCTGACATGACAGATGTGCAGTTTTGCATTTGCCGGAGCGAGATCCTGCACAAGCCGGATGGTTTCTCTCTCTCCGGATATCGGACGTGAACGGGAATGCTCGGCAAGGGAATGAATCTCTCCGGGAATAACTTCTTCCGCATGTACGGTCACCAGCATGTTCTGATCAGCGATAGTTTTCAGTGAATTCCGGATCACCTCAACCGTGAGGGCGCTGCCGTAACTAGATGGAGCTGCAAACATCTCGCCAAACGCAAGAACTCCAGCCTCCGTGAGGCCCGGGATATCTGCATGTTCGGTAACCGACCCGTTGATGCCGAAGTGACAGAAGGATTCCTTGATGGCCAGATCGGCTCTCTTCTGAAAGTTTTCTACGGTTTCAATCGGGGGGATGGTGTTTGGCTGGTCAATGACCGTAGCTACTCCTCCTGCTGCCGCCGCCTGTGTACCCGTTTTCCAGGTCTCTTTTGCCGCTTGAGGCCCGTCACGCATATGGACATGCATGTCAGTAGCGGCAGGTATGCAGAGCCGGTTTCTGCAGTTAATTACTCTCTCTGCATCTCCGGAACTTCCAATGTGGGTGATGATCCCCTGATCTATAGTGATGTCTGCGATCCTTCCGTCAGGCATCCGTGCATTTGAAAGAACCAGCTCAGACATATTTCAGCAAACTCTGGGGACTGGATCACCAAGCGGCGGTTCGATAAACCGTTCGCCGCCGATCCTTGTCTGCATGACAACTCCGGATCCTTCGACCACTTCGCCGATGATCGCAGCATTTTTCCCGTAGGGGTGTTTTTTCAGGGCGGCAAGCACGCGGTCTGCCGCCTCTGGGGCGACACCCATGACACATTTTCCTTCGTTTGCGACCTGCAGAGGATCAATTCCGAGCAGTGATCCAGCTGAGGCAACGCTTTCCCTGATGGGGACGGCGTCCTCGCTCACGACGACTTTTACGCCGGCTTTGCGTGCCATCTCGTTGATACACGCCGCAAAACCTCCACGGGTCGGATCCTTCATTGCGTGAATGTTATCTGTTCCGGCCGCCTTCATCGCCGCATCGATCATCTTCCAGAGCGGGGCAACGTCGGACTTCAGCTGATCGCCAAGATCGAAACCTTCTCTAAAGGAAACGATGGCGAGTCCGTGATCGCCGAGCGTACCGGATACGATGATCTTGTCTCCGACAGAGAGATTTTTGTCACGAATCAGGAACCCTTCGTCCTCAATCACGCCGACCCCTGCCGTATTGATCACGATCCCGTCCAGACTCCCCTTCTCTACAACTTTCGTGTCTCCGGTGATGATCGAAGCGCCGACTTCGCCCAAGGCTTCATCCATCGAAGCAACGATCTTTTCGAGATCGGTGATGGGGAATCCTTCTTCAATGACCATTGCACAGGTCAGGGCGATCGGCCGTGCGCCCATCACGGAAAGATCATTGACCGTTCCTGAGACCGCGACCCTGCCGATGTTCCCTCCGGGGAAAAAGATCGGTTTGACCACGTGCGAGTCGGTCGTTAAAACGACGGTTTTTCCGCCGACGGTGAAGGTCGATCCGTCATCCAGTGATTCAAGTCCTATTCCGCCGGCATTATTGTTTTTGAATGCCGTGAGCGTCTGGAGAAGTTCTCCCATGACCTCCCCGCCGGCTCCGTGCATCATATTTACTTCAGTATCTTTTTTCATGCTGATTCACCTGTTTCGATCTCAAGATTCTTGACGACGATCTCTCTTCCCTGGACCATATGGGGCAGTTTCCCGCAGTTGGGACATACAAAGATCTCCGGCCCCTTATACCCGCAGGCACACTCGGCTATCGGGAGAATTGTGTTAAAAACGAGTTTTGTCTCTGCAAAGATCGGGTCGTCGGTGATAAAAGTCCGGAACATGAACTCCACCTGATCGGGGTTTACCATCGCCATGGATCCGACATCCACATAAATGGTTTTTACCAGTTTTGCGTGATTCTCTTCGGCAGCCCGCTTTGAGGTCACATAAACGTCATAGGCAATGCCGGATTCATGCATGGTCCGCTTCTTCCATCGCTTTGTAGACTTCTTTAAACAGTTCCCGCGTTTCCAAACCTTCCTCGCGCGAAAGCCGCTGAATGGCAAATCCTACATGTACAAGAACGAACTCGCCGACTTTTACGTCAACCAGATCGATGCGGACCTCCTGCTGGAGTTCGCCGTAATCAACGAGTGCGACATTTCCGTCGCGGATTTCTAGAATTTCTGCGGGAACTGCAATACACATATGAAAGTATATTGGTCGATAAGAGTGATAAAGAAAGCGAAAAGAGACCGGTTCAAAATGGCGCCGAGAGGGAGATTTGAACTCCCGAGGTATTACTACCAGAGGCTTTCAAGGCCACCGCCTTTCCGGACTAGACTATCTCGGCTCCGGACCTTATGATATTTGTCGTTGAGGTAAAAATAGGTTGTGTGTTGTTGAACGTATGAATCGATCGTTCACTCGGTGAGTATTTTTTGGAATATCTTCCCGTCTTTTGCTATCCAAAGCTCTGCTGATTCAACGGCCTGTCGAACGAGCTCGTTCATGTCCAGCTTTTCTTCTTCAGTGTCGATCAGGTCCTGTGCGGAGCGGGTTGCCGGTTTTTTTGGGACCGCGAGGCATCCGGTATTGCCGGGACTTTCGTGATAGGTCCCGATTTTCCTGGATATTGCTATGGTCTCTTCCTTGTCATAGGTGAGAAGCGGTCTCAGAATCGGAAGTTTGATAGATGCGGTGATCACACCCATGTTCTGCAGTGTCTGGGATGCTACCTGTCCGAGATTCTCTCCCGAGACGACCGCCTCCATTTTATTCAGCTCAGCTACGCCTTCTGCTACCCGCATCATGAATCTTTTACAGAAGAGGCAGGTATAATGCCGGTCGCACGAAGTCGTCATCGCATCGAAAAACGGTTCAAGGTTCACGATCCAGAGCGGAAGGCCCCGCCCGGGACACCATGTGGAAAGGATTCTGACATTATCCATGGCGAGATCCCGCGTTGCAGGCCCCGCCCATCTTCCCCCATCCATAAATACGCCGGAAATGACCACGCCTCTGCGCATCATCAGCCATGCGGCAACCGGCGAATCGATGCCTGCTGAAAGAAGAGCTACTGCCCGGCCGGCTGTCCCGAGAGGAAGTCCGCCCTGTCCCGCGATCCGTTCGTCGTACACAATTCCGCCGTATTCCCGTGCCTCGACAAAGATCTCATACTCAGGATCATCCAGATCGACGACGAAATCCGGGATCTTTTCCCAGATCACATCGGCAATCATGCCGGCAAGCTGCTGACTGGTAAACCCGCTCACATGCTGGCGTCGTGCCCGGACCGCAAACCGCATACCGGATTTGAGTTTTTTCTCGGCAAACTTCAGGGCCGTTTTTGCCATGTCTTCCGGTAGGTTAGTGGTAGTCTCGCAGATACTGACATCAACGATTCCAAATATCCTCGATACAACCGGCGCGATTCTTGCGGCATCGCCGAATATCAGGAGTCTTCCCCGGTATTCTTCTAACGTATATGGGATCTCCTGCGTATCCAGAGCGGCTTTGATATTCCGCGTTAGCGCGAGCATGAACTGTTTTTTCACCGGTTCGCTCTTGAGCCAGAGTTCTCCGATCCTGACCATTACTGCTCTATTTTGCTCCATGTTTGTGAACCTCCTGTTTTGTATTCAGAAAACGATATTGTGGAAAACCCGAAGGTCTTCAGATCATCCGTGTATAATTCTGCATTGGCCATCTCATTTTTTTCGGTTTCGATGACGGCACGTCCTGAAGATAGGCGTACCCTCAACATCCCTATAATTCCTTTTTTCCGCAGAAATGCTTCAGCATCTGCGATCTTTTTCAGGTCGTCTTCTGTGATCTCTTCGCCGAATGGTATCCGCGTGGCGAGACACGATGATGAGGGAATTACCGGGACACCAAGCTTTTTTGCGAGTGCGTATATCTCTTTTTTTCCGATTCCTGCCAGTGCAAACGGGCTGACGATTCCAAGTTCCTTGAGGGCTTTTCTTCCGGGCCGTTCTTCTGCTGCATCATCTGCATGTGTCCCGTCACACACTGTTCTGCCGTCGGCAGCTTCGAGTATTTTTTTCATGATGAGTTTTTTGCAGATATAACACCGATCCTGCGGATTGAACCGCAGGTTTTCTTCGGATAAAACAGACACGTCGATAACCGTCCAGTTGACCCCGAGTCTGCGGGCGAAATGCTCCGCTCTCGTGACTTCGTCTGGAGGAGTGAACTCTGATCTGATGGTGGCTGCACAGACCGGAAGCCCTTCTTTAACGAATGCCGCAAGAAGGGTCATACTGTCGGTTCCGCCGGAAAGAGCTACCAAAGCAGGTGAATATTCTCTTAGGATCTCGGATAGCGTCATCGTTGTTCAAGTACCCGGAGTTTTCTGACCGCATGGGAGCTTTTTGCAAAGTATGCCGAAAGGAAAAAGGTGAATTCAGGAGACCATATATCTTCGTTTTTGAGTATAGTGTATCCTTCCTCCATCGAGATCCTGACATGTTTTCCAATCGACCCGGAGAGGATCATCTGCTTGTCTGCCAGAAGATCCGATGCATGTCTGTATTTGCGTTCAACTTCGGTATAATACCGGTCATCACTGATCCAAGGTCCGGCAAAGGGATTTTCCCGAAGATATTTGTCCACGAATTTGTCTGCGTTGTCGTGTACCCAAACCGGGGGTCCGTTTCGAAGCGTGATCGCCGGCAGGTCGGCGACCAGCAGTTCGAAGAGGATAAGGCAGTGATCTGCCCCCATAGCCACCTCAGTCCGGTGAACGTGGAAGTCTTCGGCGGTCAGCTGATTTCTGATGGACTCCATCGTTTTTCTCAACTGAGGAACGACGGTGTCGGGGACATATGCGGGTGTTTTGAATGACAATGCCAGCATTGCTGTCTTTCTCTTCTCCAGCGTTTCTGCGAACTCCTCTTTTGAAATCGAGGTGGGGGAATCTGGAATGAAGTAGCAGGAATCGGGTCTCGCACAGTAGTCTCTGGCGAGTTCCATGAATTCGGAGAACCGCGTGGGGGTCAGTGCCGCAGCTACGTTTCTGGATTTATCGGTCGGGTCAATGACGATTAATGGTTCGGAGAATAGTTTTCGAATCGTTTTTTTGTCGGGATAGAATTCCTCGATATCGATGACTTCTCCGTAGCGGAATTTAGCAGCGGCCTGAAGCAGCGCGTTGAATCCACCGTATGCAAGGACAAGCAGTTCGCAGAGGTATCCGGAGAATCCTCCGGTCATATGATCCGATCCGTATACGCCGCCTCCTTTTGCAAACTGTTTCATAAGGAGCACGTCGTCCTGAAGGCCGCCTATTCGGTCAAGCAGATATCGTGTGTGGAATGGGGTTCGGTCAACGGCGCATTTCATCTCGGCGGTGGATTCTACGTGATAACAGGGGACCAGGTCCACATCGAACCCTTCGATAACGGCATTCAGGTATGGGTGTTCTGCGTATTTTTCCTCGGATGATCCGTTGAATTTATCCACGACGCTGTATGCAGCGGCAAGTCCTTTTTCCTGCAGTTCTTCCCTTGAAAGGGTAGGGGGAAACAGCATGAAAATATCTATGTCTTTGTCGCCCCGCACCCATGTTCCGCGGGCCACTGATCCCGTCATCATGGCCGGAACGCCGGCGATCTCTCTCACGGCTTCGATGAGTTTTTGTCCCATCTCAAGAACTTCGCGCCGCTCCTCTTCCGTGGGCCGGATATTTTGTAATACTTCCTCCTCAATTGGATTTCTCATAACTTCACCCGGGCAAGTGTTTTATATATGGATCCCCGTGGGGTTAATGTGCTCTGTTTTAGGAGGAGTTCTTCTATCATGCATGTACCAAATTCAGCATTGCTCAGCGCATCCGTTTTTTCCTGGAGATCCGGTGCGTACTCCTTGATCCGGGCAAGGGTAATGTGAGGGGAGAACGGGCGTGCTTCTTTGGGATACCCAAGCGGGAGCAGAAGTCCGTCGATCTGTCTTGCAATATCTGCACAGCATCCCTGATCGGTAACTTCAGATTTGATGACCCGCCGTCCAAACGTACTGACCCGTGCTGCCTGCAGCTGGAACGGGGCGCTCTTCACTTTTTCCAGAGCTCCCGCGATTTTCGGGATTTTTGTCTCAGGAATCTCTCCAAGAAACTTCAGGGTTATATGCATTTGATCCGATTTCGGCAGAGTCAGTCGTGCCTCCGACCCGCGAAGCGACATCCCGACCATCTCCAGCCTATCTCTTATCTCCTTTGCAGGTTCAACTGCAATAAATACCCGTGCCATTCTTGGAGAATATTTGCATCTCATGCATTATGATAGTTACATTCGTTCTGTACATCCGGCACCCACCATTCTATAACCTCATAACACGCATATGTATGAAGAATGGAGGAAACTAAAACATTCGCGGAGTTCGCTATCTCTGAAGAACTACTTCAGGCGATAGGCGACATGGGATTTGAGGAGCCGACACCTATCCAGGCAATGGCAATACCACAGATTCTTGATGGGAAAGATGTAACGGGGCAGGCTCAGACGGGAACGGGAAAAACGGCAGCGTTTGGGATTCCAATTATTGAACGGCTTGATCCAGATAACAAAAATGTACAGGCACTTGTCCTGTCGCCAACAAGGGAACTTGCAATACAGACCGCCGAGGAATTTTCCCGGCTGATGAAATATAAAAAAGGACTGAATGTAGTCCCAATCTACGGCGGACAGCCGATTGAACGTCAGCTTCGTGCACTTAAAGGCACGGTGCAGGTCGTCATCGGAACCCCGGGTCGTGTCATTGATCATATTAAACGCGGAACCCTTCACCTCGACTCTGTCAGCATGTTCATTCTTGATGAGGCTGATCAGATGCTCGACATGGGATTCCGTGATGATATCGAGGATATTTTCCGCGATACACCCAAAGACCGGCAGACAATTCTGTTTTCGGCAACTATGCCGCAGCCGATTCTGGACATTACCCGCAGGTTCCAGCATGATCCTCAGTTCCTGAAGATCACCCGCAAGGAACTTACGGTTCCCCAGATCGAACAGACGTATATCGAGGTCAGAGAACGCGACAAACTCGAAGCACTCTGTCGTACTCTTGATATGAACAACCCCGAACTTGCACTCGTGTTCTGTAACACGAAGAGAACGGTGGATGATCTCATGAGCCGGATGCAGGCGCGCGGATACTTTGTGGAAGCTCTCCATGGAGATATGAAGCAGCAGCAGCGGGACCGTGTCATGGCACGCTTCCGGTCTGGTTCCATTGATGTTCTGATCGCAACGGATGTTGCAGCCCGCGGCATTGATGTCGATGATGTGGATATCGTTTTCAATTACGATGTTCCCCAGGATGTCGAGTATTATGTCCACCGGATCGGCAGAACTGCCCGTGCCGGCAGGACCGGGAAATCCGTGACGTTTGTTGCTCCGCGTGAGATTTACAAACTTCGGGATATCCAGCGGTATGCCAAGATCCAGATCGCCAAGACCCCTCTGCCGACGCTGGATGATGTTGCCGAGATGAAGCAGCAGATTTTCCTTGACAAAGTCCGGGACATCATGGCCGCCGGAAATCTTGAGCTTTATCTGCCCCTTGTCGAGCAGCTTCTTGAAACAGAGACCGAGGCTGACTCCGAGTCTGCCGCCGAAGTGACGAGTATTCAGGTTGCTGCAGCTCTTCTCAAGATGCATCTTGACAGCGGTAAAAACGCCGCTCAGAGTGAAGAGATTAAGCCTCTCCAGCCATCCCCCTCGATCTCGGAGACGTTCACGCCCGGGACCGTTGAGAACAGCGGTGCCGAGCCTGGCATGGTCAGATTCCGGATTTCGCTTGGTAAGAACCAGCAGATCCGTCCAAAGGATATCGTCGGCGCCTTTGCAGGCGAGTGCGACATTCCCGGCTCTTCAATTGGAAGAATCGATCTTTACAATAACTACTCCTACGTAGATGTCCCCTTAGAGCATGCAAATCTTGTCGCCGAAGTCATGGGTTCCAAGACCATTCGCGGTCAGGAACTTGAGATTTCCATCGCAGCACCGCGTACTCCTGAAGAAGAGGAACATGAGCGGGATCGGGACAAAGGCGGAGACCGGCGCGGAGGTTCCTCCGGATACCGCAGTGGTGATCGTAACTCCGGCAGCGGTGAACGCCGCAGTTATAACAACAACCGCGGGTCCTACGGAAGCCGCGGCGGCAGCAACTATCGAAGCGGCGATCGTGGTTCAGGCAGCGGTGAGCGCCGCAGCTATGGAAATTCCGGAAGCGGCGACCGAAGAAGTTTCAGCCGTGGAAGCGGTGATCGGAGTTCCTCCAGAAGGGATTCCAGTCATGGTTTCTACGGAAGAGACTGATCATCTCTTTTTTTATCTCTCTTCTCTAGGGTATCAGTGAGGATACCTTCATTATTTCTAAGCACGTATATGTACAGAGTTTTCAAGGATATTCCTGAAGAAACTATCCGGTCTTCTGTGAAGCCGGAGGTCTGCGGGAAGGACAAGAATACTTGCCGGGACTCACCTCCCCTGAGTCTTGTCCAGAGTGCAGTGAACCTCAAAAAAGGTGAAAAAACATGGATTTCAACTTATCTTTAAGAAGAGCAATGAAAACCGGCGAGGTAACCCTCGGCCAGAACTCTGTGGAGAAAATCGTTGCTGAGAACAAAGCAGAACTCGTCATCATCGCAAAGAATGCTCCGGCAAAAGTCCGTGCATTCATTGCTGCAAACGAAAACGTCCCCCTTTATGAGTTTGACGGCAGCTCCCGTCAGCTTGGAAAAGAATGCGGTAGAGATCACATGATCAGCGTCCTTGCGATCGTCAACGCTGGCGAGTCTGATATCCTCTCCCTTAAGAGTGAATAAATATGAGTGAGATAACTATTTCCGAAGACGCCATGCGTATGATTGCCCAGTTTGAGAATCTCACCGGTGCAGGCGCAAGAGACTGTGTTGTCGATGATAAATTCGGCCGGATCCTCTTCGTCATCAACCCCGGAGAGATGGGACTTGCAATCGGAAAGAAGGGTGCCAGCATCAAGAAGGCATCTGACGCTTTCGGTAAGAAGGTCGAGGTCGTTGAATACAATCCGGACAAGGTTCAGTTTATCAGAAACTGCTTCCTTCCAGTCCATGTCCAGACCGTCACCTTCGAAGAAGATGAAGAGGAAAACACCGAAGTTGCCTACATCGAGGTTGCAGATACCGATCGCGGTCTTGCAATTGGAAAAGAAGGCAGAAACATCATCAAAGCAAAGAAACTTGCTTTCCGCCAGTTTGATATCGCCAACGTCGAACTCAAACAGGAAGAGGAAGAAGAATCTGAAGAGGATGAGTTATAATCTCATCTCATTTTTAGAGATATATTATTGGGCGTGTTGATTCGCCAAAAATTGAAACTGTTTTACTTTTCAGGATGTTTTTCCTGATATGCTGCTTCAGGACCCATAGCGAGCAGTTCCTCAAGCGTATTTACATTCCTGAAACTTTCAAGGTCGGGGTCGATCGTTCGAAACATCTCGGGCGGGATCCGTTTTGTATTCAAGGTATTTACCATGTCCCGGAGTGACAGGGATTCATGTTCTGCAACGTAGGTTCTCAGTGCCGATACCCGATAGACTGCATGGAGCGGTTCAAGGTCGGTGTTTTCCCATTCCGGAATGATGGCATCATATGGTCCGATATTCTCAAAAAGATATTGTACAATCGGTTTGTGGATCGTGGGCATATCACAGGCCGAGATGAACACCAGTTCGCCGAGAATTTCGTCAAGTCCAGAAGAAATCCCTCCAATAGGTCCAAGCCCGGGTTTTTTGTCCCAGGTACATCTGACGAGTTCCGGGAGGCCGGCAAAATGCTCGGTTTGCTTTTCATTTTTTGCAACGATGACGATTTCATCAACGAGCCCTTCGAAGGTCATCACGAGCCGCGAGATAAAGGAACATCCCCTATATGAAAAAAAATACTTTTCGCGTCCGTTAACTCGCCGTGCTTCCCCGCCTGCGAGAATCATCGCAGAACGCTTTACCGACATGAGAGTTCCTCTTTGAAATGTGTCAAATTGACGATCGTTTCATTCACCGGGGTAGGGATGTCGTGTTTTTTTCCAAGGGACACTATCGCCCTGTTGATGTAATCAACCTCGGTTTTGCGCCCGGCTGCAATGTCCTGATACATCGAGGAGAAATGCGCGGCCGTTGGAGGAATTTTCGCCGTCTTCAGGAATGACAGATATTCATCCGCAGTTGTTTGTGCCAGAACGACATTTTCTGCGCGTGAGACCTCAAAGGCTTCGTGAACAATCCGAGTGATTATGTTCCAGGCCGGCTCTTTTAAAAGATCTCCATACGGGCATTCCATGATTGCGCCAAGAGGATTCAGCGAACAGCTGTACAATGCCTTTGACCAAATAATTCCTCGGATATTGTCGGTGGCGTTCGCCCGCATGCCTGCTTTTTTGAAGAGTTCAGCAAGGAGTTCCGCTTTTCTATCAACTCCCCCCGGATATCTTCCAAAGGCCGTGACTCCGCCGTCAACGGATACGAACACCGCATTGTCTGCTTTCCATTCAAATCCGGTTATGATCATTGCGCCAAGGACATTGTTGGTATATTCGGCAATTATCTCTTCATTTCCGATACCGTTTTGGAGACTCACGACCTCGGCTTCACCGAACAGATGATTATACGTTTCGCAGATTTCCCGCGTGGCGGCAGCCTTGGTGGATATTATGATATAATCCCAGACACCTTCAGGGGGAGTTACTCCGCAGGGGAACCGGAACGTTTCCGTCCCCCAGATTCCTGTTAGAAAAAACCCATCCTTTTCAATAGATGTGCTGCATCTTTCCCGGCACACTGCAAAAACGTCAGCATATCTCGATAATTTTGCGGCGACTGACAGTCCAACTGCCCCGGCACCAAGTATTAATATTCTCATTTGTTCTTAGTATGTTGTTTCTAAACCACATTAAAAGCAGGGTTTTCCTGATGGGTTTGCCGCCCTATTGCCTGATACAATACTTGTACTTTTCTAGCGTAAAAATATACTGTAAGTTTTTTAAAAGCACGTATTGGATATTTTTTTGGATTGAATTATCTTTTACATTACGATTAATTGATTATGGAGATACGCCAACATATATCCATGCAGAAAAAGCTGATTATGTTTTTGATGGCACTTCTTGTCTGTGTCATGGTAGTTTTTACCGCAGGATGTACCGATACGGGAAGTGATAACGCTACCGTGGAGATTCTCTATACCGGAGCCGGAACCATGCCTGGTCTTCTCGCAACCGGTCAGATCGACGGATACATCAACTGGCAGCCTTTCATTGCCGTTGCCTTAGAGGGTGACATTGGAAAAGTGGTATCCTACAGTCAGGATCTCCCGCCGAAAGGAACGTGGACCGATCATACCTGCTGTGTGTTCGGCGCCAATTCCAAGGCATTGGAAAATCCGGATGCTGCAGCAAGCCTTTCGGCTCTGATGATTCTTGGAAACAAGTATATCAATGACAACCCGGACAATGCCGCAGCTTTGACTGCAGATTGGCTTTTCTCCAGTCAGAACATGACTTACGGAAATGTGATCGTCAGTTCAACCGATGTGATGAAGACCTCGATCCCGACGATCAAGTTCTCCAGCGAAGTTACTGAATCATGGATGGACAGCAATGAGGCATTTATCCTTTCCCAGCGTGAACTTGGCCTCGTTACTGCAAAACTCGCCACGACATCCAAGGCTGAGTCTGCAGCGCTCCTTTACGACTTTGGTCCGTATGATTCAGCAGTTAAACAGATCGAGAGCGGAACATTCATCACGCCTGCTGCGACCTCGACCATCTCGATTGGGTATCTGCCAAGCGATCACGATGCGCCTTTGTTTGTTCTTTTGAAGGACTGGGAGTACTTCAAGAGTGCCTACAACTGTTATCTGAAACCTGTCACGGAGAAAACCGGAAAGATCACGGACGCAGAACTCTACATCAACGGTCAGAAGGTTGCCAATGTCAAACTCATCGAAGGAACCGGCGGACCTCAGCTGATGACGCTTCTCCAGCAGAATGCAATTCAGTATGCACTCGCCGGCACCCCGCCGTTTATCAGTGCAGTCGATAAGAGTACCGGTGATATGGGTCTCAAGATCCTCTCGCCCCTTATGCTTGAAGGTTCAGGACTTGTGGTATCGTCCTCTTCCCCGGCAAATGACTGGGACGGGTTTGTTGCCTGGATCAAAGCACGCAGCGCCGAAGGTAAAAATGTGGTTCTTGGTGACCCTCAGCTCGGCTCTATCCAGGATGTTCAGCTGAAGGCCGCTCTTGAATCGGCCGGTATTGCCTACGTGGTGAAATCCGCGTAGACTAACTCACATTTTTTTGCTTTTCTTTGTATGTCTCATGTTCTCTACCTGCAGGGCAAATACTTCATCCCGATCTAAAACAAGTAACACATTTGATATCCTGCAAAATCTACATACATAAACGAGGATGGTGAGCTCCAAAGATCATGAAATGGTACATTAAGCTGATACTTCCGGCACTTGTCCTTGTAGTGTGGGAAGTTGCAGCAATTCTGATGAACAATGCATACATCCTTCCTCGGGTGGAAACCGTTCTCGCTGTGTTCACAACCCCGTTTGCCGATCTTTACGGTTGCGGAAGTCTTGTGGAAAACAGTTGGGTCAGTATTTACCGGGTAACCCTTGGTTTCGTCATCGCCTGTCTGCTTGCCGTCCCTCTGGGAATCATTCTCGGCAGATATCCCGTTCTTGAACAGTTTTCAGACAGTCTTATCCAGATCCTGCGCCCTATTCCTCCGATGGCCTGGGTGCCTTTGTCCCTGGCCTGGTTTGGTATGGGTCTTACGCCGATCCTGTTTATTATTGTGATCGGCTGCATATTCCCGATTCTTGTCAATACTATTGATGGTGTGAAAAGGGTGAAGAAAAGCTGGGTTGAAACTGCTAAGATTTATCAGGCAAATGAACGCCAGATTATCACCAAGGTCATTGTTCCGGCCGCAGGGCCTGCAATATGGAATGGTCTTCGTGTCGGTTTCGGCATTGCGTGGATGAGCGTTGTCGCTGCGGAAATGATGCCTGGGACCGTCTCGGGTCTTGGGTATCTCATCATGTATACCTATAACTGGGGTCAGGTCCAGATGGTTATTGCCGGCATGATTGCCATAGGGATCATCGGCATTGCTATGGACCAGTTCTTCCAGTATGTTCTGCGGAAGAAGTTTGCCTGGGAGGTGCTTGACAAATGACAGACTGGGATAAAGTATGGGTAAAAGTGGAAGATGCTACAAAAACCTTCTCTTCCCGGAAAGGTGACGTTACTGCGCTGGAACATGTCAATCTTGAGGTTCACGACGGGCAGTTCGTCTGCCTCCTCGGACCCTCGGGATGCGGGAAGACCACCCTTCTCCGGATGATCGGAGGACTTGATGTTCCAACAAGCGGGACCGTCTCCATCGATGGAAAAATCGTGGACGGGCCGTCGCCGAAGATGACGATGGTGTTCCAGGAATACTCGCTTTATCCGTGGCGCACCGTCGCGGAGAATGTGGGTTTTGGTTTGGAAATGATCGGTGTTCCCAAAGAGGAGCGGATCGCCGAAGTCAACAGGCGTCTTGCTCTGGTTGGGCTGACCGGATTTGGCGATAATTATCCTTACGAGCTGTCCGGCGGTATGCGCCAGCGGGCGGCCGTTGCCAGGGCACTTGCGACCGATCCTGCGGTTATGCTGATGGACGAACCCTTTGGCGCGCTTGATGCGCAGACGAGGAATAAAATGCAGCGTGAGCTTCTCCAGATCTGGGAAGAAACGAAAAAGACGATCCTTTTCGTTACGCACAGCGTTGATGAGGCAGTTTATCTTTCGGACAAAATTGTCATTCTCACCCCGCGTCCGGGAAGAATTTACGAAATATATCCAAATCCACTGCCAAGACCGCGTGATAGAACAAGTATTGAGTTTGCTAAACTCAGAAAAGATGTTCTCGCTGAAATTGAGAAATTAGAGGGGGAGAATAAGAACCTTTAATATGGTTTCCAACCAACCTAATTTGCACATTTAAGAGAGCTAGGAGTAATTAAAAATGGTAAGAAAGCCAGCACGAATGTATAATAAGCTCGCCAAGAAGGCCTACTGCCGCCGTGAATACATGGGCGGTGTGCCGGGTCTTAAGGTTGTAACGTTTGATATGGGAAATCTCTCCGATGAGTTCCCGGTTGCAATCCATCTTGAAGCGCTTGAAGGATGCCAGATCCGTCACACGGCAATGGAAGCTGCCCGTATCAACATGAACAGACGTCTGATGAAAGATGTCGGAAAAAACAATTTCCACTTAAAGATCAGAACATACCCCCACCATGTTCTCCGTGAACATAAACAGGCAACCGGAGCCGGCGCAGACCGTGTTTCCGAGGGTATGAGACTTGCATTCGGTAAAGCAGTCGGAACTGCGGCCCGTGTTTCACCAAGACAGCGTGTTTTCACCGTCTGGACAACCCCGCAGTATGTCGATCAGGCAAAGGATGCACTCCTCCACAGCGGATACAAACTCCCGACTCCGGTCCGGGTAATCGTTGAGAACTAAGGCTTTTTGCCAAAGCTCTCAATTTATCATACTTTTTTTCAAAAAAAGTCTCTTATTCAGAAAATAGTGGTTTTGGGAATATTCGGCAGCAAAGCGGCAGGCATCAGGTTTTATGATGATGCCTTTCCTGCATGCCGCTAAACACCATATCATGTTAGAAGAACATATCCAGAGTCGTCTTTCGTGACTTGGTCGGATCGAATTCGTCCCAGTCCCAGCCAAGTGCATCGAAAATTCTGTTCAGGGGTGCCTGGATCGTTTTTTCAAGCATCGTTTCCCAGTCAATTTCGAACGCCCCCTCCGGAACCTGATCCGGATATTCAAAGCAGAGTACATCCGTATCCGGATATTTTTCGGGCATATATGTCCGCTTGATGTAAAGCCGCTTGGGCTTGCTGCCGCGTTTGAAGTCGGTCCCAAGATACGTATTCGAGTAGATAGCTCCTCGTCCGTGCGAATCCAGATGAGCGTAATCCGCAAGAGACTTGTTTATTCCGCTTGGGATGCCTGCCTTTTCAAGCGGACATTTCCCCTCACGATACAGAGACAGAACCTCGGGCAGATATTTTTTCACATCTTCCCTGCCGTTTCCTTTCAGGATCATTTCCAGAACACGTTCCTGTACTTCGCGGGTGATCTGTGCCGAGTCTGATCTCTTCATCTCAAATCCGGTTATATCGATTTTATCGACATCCTGCCCCTCTTTCCAGATCAGATGCCCTGCATACCGCTTCTTGGCTCCGCCCTGGAAAAATCTCCGGTAGATCTTCTCGAACTTGATCGAGAAGAAGTTCGTATCCGCGCCGAGAGTCTCCTCTGCAAACGAAAGGTAGCTTGCATTGAGTTCCTCCTCGAGTTCGTGGGCGATTTTCATCGTATCGTCAAGAGACGTGAACGGGATCTGCACAAAACACGAATCCGTATCGCCGTATATCACGTCATATCCGCGTCTGGTGATAACGAGTTTCGTGTGCTGAATGATCGCGCGGCCGACCGA
>LSQX01400150.1_pt1 | contig 16041 bp, 14 predicted proteins | sample 654561 | NCBI WGS metagenome assembly LSQX01 (sample SAMN04489861, study PRJNA283612) | anaerobic digester metagenome | isolation source: 4 biogas reactors fed with cattle manure at either 37C or 55C with and... | place: Denmark: Kongens Lyngby | collected 2014 | reverse complement strand
GGTTTATTAGTAAATATGCAAAAGGATGCATGGATAATAGAGCGGAGGATTTTTATTATGAAAAAGTTTACACTGGTTATTGTAGTTGTGCTTATGGCAACATTAATTTCGGTACTTAATGTTTTTGGTGAAATGCCACTTCGGATAGTTGTAAACGGGGAAAGATTGTATTTTCCTGATGCACAGCCATTCATAGATGCAAATGGAAGAACGCAGACACCGGCAAGGTTTATAGGTGAAGAACTTGGTGCAACAGTAACATGGGATGGTACAGTACAGAAAGCAACTTTTGTTAAGGATAGTAAGAAGTTAATTCTTTACATAGGAAAGAAAGAGTATGAACTTGATGGAAAGATGCTACAGATGGACACAGCTGCACTGTTACAAGATGGCAGAACATTTGTGCCAGCCAGATACGTAGCTGAAGCGTTTGGTGCGACTGTAAGTTGGGACAGTGCGGTTAGGACAGTTTATGTTGATATAGCAAAAGTTGTTAGTACACCAGAACCTACATTTACGCCAGAGTCTACAGTTAAACCTGCTGAGGGACTTACTGAGGCAGATAAAAGAGCTATAGCTGATAGATTTAGAGAGTGGCATGATTTTGACTTAAAGGGCGATAAAAAAAATATATTCAACTATCTTTCGTCTGAATATAAAGCTAGGAAAAATATAGAGACTTATGAAGATATTGTTTTCCCTCTATATGAGGAAGGCGAGTATTTTCCTTATAATGATTACAGTTATATGTACATAAGTAGTGCTGTTAAATTTGCAAAAGAAAGATCGGGATACACTAATGATAGTGATTTTATAGTTTTATGTTTTTTTGCTGATTATGACAATAAGCATTATAAAGTGATGTATGGTTTGTTCGATAACAAAATTGACAATAAAGTAGCATACGCTTATGGTTATGAATTGGTTGTAAAAGAGAATGACAATTGGTTTTTTGACAATGTTGGTGGATATGTTGAAATAAGCGAACATTTTTATAGAAGTGAATGTTATTAAATAAGTTGAGAGGGGTTACCAATTAGATATGAATAAAAGATGGATTTTAATAATTTTTACATCTATACTTTTAATCAGTTTTATATATTCTTGTTTTTATTGTCCGTTATCTTATGCTGAGTTTGTAAAAGATGATGCACCCGATGAACCTAAAATATTTGAAAGAAAAGATAGTACTATTGAAATTATTACATCTGAGAGTGAAGTGGAAAAATACAGGAAAGATCCGATTGGAACACAAAGAATTATTAAAATAAATGAGGATCATATTATAGTTCATAGATTTTATCAACTATGGGAAGCTACTTGTCAGCATGTAGCACATGATGAGTGGAATGAGTACAAAATATACAAAAATGGTGATGAAGTTATAGATGGAAGAGGGTGCATAACATACCACCAATTTCCCGAAGAGTCCTACGACCCTGATAATCACAAGTGGGGAGAATGGGAACTGATAGAAACAAAGGAAGCGACTGCTATTGAAGAAGGGTTCAAGAAATATGAAAGGTCATGTACCAGAGGAAAAGGCTACTGGGCCAGTAGGGGAGAGTGTGGTGTAAAAGAATACAAAATAGAAACGACAGATAACGAGGATATCAGTGTTGAATTTGAAGAGCTGATATCTAGTGCCGTGGAAGGTGATGAAGTTTTAGTAGGAGTGAATATTAAATCAAGCTATGATACGGAACTAAGAAATGTACCATTCAAATGGGAAACTACAAGGGAAGATGGAAAGGCTGTAGATGCTGATTTCATTGGACATGAAGAGATAGAAGAAGGTAATGTGGATATACCGGCAAATGGTGAGCGAATTCTCTATATATCCTTCAATATGCCTGATTGTGATGTGAATATAAAGTTTGAGATAAACAAAGACGGAACAAGCCCTCCAGAGAAAGAACTCGAAAATAATGTACTGGAGAATGTGATAACACCTGCATTGTCAATCAACACAGTGGGTGATTGTAATCTCGATTATAATGTATTGAGCAAAAAAGTCAGATTTCCGCTGGCTGATGGCAAAAATATAACCGCAAAGTTATCGGCACCAAGAGGAAGCTTGTCTGGAAACGCATGGGGGGCTTTAAATATCTATAACAAATCGACTGATTTATTTAAAGGATTTGATGATAGAACGCTTGGAGTAGATGAATTGGCAGGTACAATAACAAAACGTCCTGTAATAAACACAACGATATTTAGAAAAGATGCAACATATGATTTGAACACAAATCGCTATGACAATCCTATAGAAAGTAAATGGCTGGATGGACCAATTTCAAAAACAGCCAATGGTAAAATTAGCTTTGGTGGTACTGCGTATGCTCATTATAAATACAATGTTACCAAAACTAATGAGGATGGAAGTGAATACACTCAAGCAAGAACAAGAACAACTAGTGCCGCCTTTAATTCAGGTACAGATACAAAAACTATAACGACTAAAATATACAATGGCAAATGGTCAATACCTGCAAATAAATTTAAAAACAAAATAGACTACAATCAATCAGACTCTCTACAGAAAAATTTGTTTTGGGAAAGCGAGAAGTACAATTTTGATGTGGTGCGCTGGATGTGTCATGAAGACGAGGATGGTTCCCTATATGATTGGATAGCCGTGCCCGGAAGATGCAAAAGAACTTTTACGCAGCAAAATAATGGAACAATTAAATGGAATACAATAAGTACCATGGAAGATGATTATAGGAGAAGCCGAGAAGCTGCAAGAAATATGGATTACAGAAAAAATGAATACGACAAGGCTGTATTTGCATCGGATATAAAGTTTAAGAACGAGAATTATCCCATAAAATCCGGTTATTATTTCAATCCTACAGGTGAATATACATTTACGGTTGAGACAGTTACATATAAGACAACAAAAGCCGAAACCAAAGACCATAAAGATCTTGTGCAAGCTGTGATAGATTCCTTCCGCTATGAGTCGGATATGATGTATATAAATAGCTATGAGGAACCGGTAAACCTACAAAACGAACCCATATATAAAAACGGGAAAAACTATGAAAGACGGTTGGCAGCATTGACAGCAAAAGACCCCACCGGTGTTGATGGAGTGAAAATGCTCAGTGTTGAGAAAACAAATTATACAAAACATGAAGAAGAAATAAAACACAGCGAGAAAAGCGGTGAATATACCCATGAATTCCTAAAAGAAATACTTGAGGGGTATGAAGAGTCGGGTACAGTTGAGAGCAAAAACAAGTATAAATACAGGGAATATATTAAAGACGAGCAGGGAATTTACAGAGTAACAGAAAAAACAACAGTTACTATTAAGATTAATCCAGAGAACAGAAAGGTATACACCTATATAAATATGCCCGATGGCAAATACACCGTTGCGGCATGGATAGGAGATATTACATTATCCAATTCGAATAATGCCTATAAAAACCTTGAACCACTAAAAGGCATATACAACTTCGATGTTATCGAAGTGACTGTGAACGGCACTCTTTATGATGATCAAAACGCTGTAATAGGAAATTAAGATTTTTTTATTAACTTACTTGCAATTTTAAGGCGTTTAAAATAGTATAATACTTGATGTAAGTGTTTATAATTTATAAGACCAGAGTGCAGGAGAAAGGTAGTGAACAAATTGAGAATTGACGCAAGAGAGTGCTCGGAATTAAGACCTGTAAGGATAATAAGAAACTATACAAAACATGCTGAAGGTTCTGTTTTGATAGAGATGGGGGATACAAAAGTAATTTGTACTGCAACTATAGAGGATAAGGTTCCCCCCTTTAAAAAGAATACTGGAGAAGGTTGGGTTACAGCGGAATATTCCATGCTTCCGAGAGCTACTGCTACAAGAAATCAAAGAGATATAAGCAAGCTTAAGCTCAATGGCAGAAGTCAGGAAATACAGAGGCTGATAGGCAGAGCTTTGAGGACAGTAGTTAACTTTAATGTACTTGGTGAAAGGTCTGTAACTATAGATTGTGATGTCATACAGGCAGATGGAGGAACAAGGACGGCATCTATAACGGGTGCTTTTGTGGCGATGGTTGATGCATTTAAAAAGTTGGTTGAAGACGGGACTATCAGTAAAATTCCTGTGACGGATTTTCTTGCTGCAATAAGCGTTGGCATCGTGGATGATAAAGAAATGCTTGATTTGTGTTATGAGGAGGATTCTAAAGCTGCTACAGATATGAACGTAATTATGACATCGGCAGGAGGCTTTGTTGAAGTTCAGGCTACGGGAGAACAGGCGCCTTTTAAGAAAGAGCAGCTTGATAAAATGTTAGGTTTGGCGCATAAAGGCATAGAAGAGCTTATAAAAATACAGAAAGATGTATTGGGTCATATCTCAAATGAAATCGGGGGAGTAACAAAGGATGAGAAAGTTTGTTGTAGCGACGAGAAACAAGGGGAAGCTTAGGGAGATCAAGGAGATACTTTCAGGTTTTCCTTTTTTAGTTGCATCCATGGAGGATGTAGGGATACAAAAGGATATTGAAGAAAACGGCACTACTTTTGAGGACAATGCGTTAATAAAAGCCCGTGAAGTTCACAGGTTAACCGGAGAAATGGTTATGGCTGATGATTCAGGGCTTGAAGTGGATTATTTGGACGGTGCACCTGGAATATATTCATCACGGTTTGCAGGTGATGGAGCCAGCGATGAGGATAGAAACAATAAACTACTATCCATGCTACATAATGTTCCTTTAGATAAAAGGAGAGCAAGGTTTGTATGTGCAATTGCTGTAATTCTTATGGACGGTGAATATTTTACCGTAAGGGAAACCTTTGAGGGATACATAGGTTTTGAACCTGAAGGGAGTAATGGGTTTGGTTATGACCCGCTTTTTTTCCTTCCTGAATATGATATGACGGCAGCACAATTGGATTCGTATAAAAAGCATGAAATCAGCCATAGGGGAAAAGCATTAAGAAGGATGGCAACAGAGCTCAAAGAAAGACTTTACGTAAAAGAAAAAAAATTTTAAGCAAGTTTGAAAAAATAGTGTTGACAAATGCTTCAGTTTTTCTTATAATGTTTAAGGTCAGCGTAAAACTTGCTGATTGTATAAATTAAATTGCGGGTGTAGTTCAATGGTAGAACATCAGCCTTCCAAGCTGATTGTGAGGGTTCGATTCCCTTCACCCGCTCCATAGTTTTATATATCTGCCCGTAGCTCAGTTGGATAGAGCAACGGACTTCTAATCCGTTGGCCGGACGTTCGAGTCGTCTCGGGCAGGCCACAACAAAACCCTAGAGGTATATGACTTCTAGGGTTTTGTTATATTGTTGCAATGGTCATATGGATGACAAGATTACTACTATATGTATCAGGAAAATGATTCTACATTGAAAAACAACAGTTTCTTTTTAGAAACCGACAATATAGCTAAATTTACCGAGTGCTTTTTTACCAACAATACAGACTGCAAGTGTTATTACTAAGACAAGGCTACTTGTAAAAAGAGTGTATGCTAGCTGATTTGTAATTTTGGATAAAAAACTTAATCTAGTTAACCAACGTAATATTAAACAATGTGCCAAGTATATACCAAAGCTATAGTTACCAATAGTAACTAAAATATTTTTAGATGAAACTTTAATAGTTTCACTTAAGCTAAATAATACTATAATAAACAAAAGAGACATGGCAAAAGTGCTATATTTCATTTGTGATATTGCAAAATTAAGCAATGACAAGTTTCTATATATTAAAAAGCTTTCCACAATAGAAGCTGAAAGCATTATAATATAAGCAATAACCAAAAATTTCAGTTTTGATTTAAAATAAGATGGAGATATATTTAAGCTTCTAATAAGAAGTCCCAAATAATAGAATATAAACCATGTAGCAAAAAACACACCTCCGTTTTGCAGCATGCTGTTTGTTTTATAAATATAAACATACAAAATTGCCAGATAAGCAGGTGTTACTGTAAACATAAGAATGCGTAAAACCTTTTGGTCAATGGTTTTTACAATAAACGGAAGGAGAAATATGATCTGAATAAGTACAATAATGAAATAAAGTTGTACAAATGCTTTGCCGAATATCAAATTCTTAATTGTTGACTTAACAGAAAAATAGTTTGCTGTTAGTATACCTATTACTGACCAAATGAGGTAAGGAGGGACTAACTTTGTTAACCTTTTAAAAATATACTTTTTAGAATCCGCTATAACATCTTCTTGCTTGGTGAAGTATCCAGACATAAATATGAATAGTGGTACTGCAAAGTTTATAAATTGTCTCATGACAATTTGAATGATAGTATTTGTATTATCGTCAAGGTTACTATTCATGCTATGAATCATGATAACTGCAATAATTGCTATACCTCGAAGCATTTGGAAATAATTATTTTTTTTTCATTTAATCAACTCCTTTTAATATCTATGACTTATTATATACTAAAAGGCGTTAATGGTAAAGTTATGTAAGACGAAGAGAAAATGCTTTGTTATATTGTTGATGTTTTTTGTATATGATATAATTCTATCCACAGGAGGCGAGTCCATAGAGGACAAAACCTTTGAATTGTAAGGCTTTAGAGCAGAAACCAGATAATGTTTCTGAAAAGGTTGAGTTGCATGACATAAAAATTCAAGTTATGTGTATTCAATAATATCAGTATGTATGAAGTGAGGGAATGATGAAAAAGCTGGGAAAGACATTGTTGCTGGTGTTGTCTTCGATTATTTTGATTTTTGCTGTTATAGCACAAATCAGCAACACAATTATAACTACAACAAAATATACAGTATCAAGTGAAAAATTACCTGAATCTTTTGATAATTTTAAAATAGTACAAATTTCAGATTTGCACAGCAAGGAATTCGCAAGTGGAAACAAACGTCTGCTTGATGCAGTGGATAAGCAAAAACCCGACATTGTTGTGATGACTGGTGATATGGTGAATTCAACAGACACAGAGTATCAAGTGTTTTATGAACTGGCAAAAAAGCTTGTAGAAAAGTACGATGTTTATTATATTGTTGGTAATCATGAACAGATAATAATGGATGGGCGTGGTGAAGATTTGACTGCGCATATTAGAAACATTGGTGTCACCGTATTGGATAACGAAAAGAAAGTAATTAAAAAAGGCACAGGACAAGTAAATTTATACGGGCTTTGGTTTAACCTGCGGTACTATAGGGATCTGACGGATGAGTATACTAAGGATTATTATTTTGGTACTGAGCAAATGAATAAGATTTTGGGCGACTCTGACAAAGAACGGTTCAATATAGTCCTTGCTCACAATCCCATATTTTTTGATACTTACTCGGAATGGGGAGCGCATTTGACACTAAGCGGACATATTCACGGAGGGATGATAAGAATTCCCTTTAAAGGCGGATTGTTTTCTCCGGAAAAAGAAAGGTTTCCCAAATATGATTCCGGCATTTTTCAGGATAAAGGAAATAAATTGATTGTAAGCAGGGGGTTGGGAAACGGTAACTCAGGTTTTAGATTTTTAAATTGTCCTGAATTGGTAGTAGTGACGTTGAAAAAAGTTAATAATGACTGAAGCTTTAGGCAGAGAAATAACCTGGATACAGGATGAAAATACTGTGGAAATTACATAAAAAATATTTTTCAAAAATTATAAAAAATAAGGAATATTTATTGGATAAAAGGTTAATAATTTAAATGACCTCACAAATACATTTTAACCCCCTAATAAATGCCCCGGCTTTAATAGCCGGGGTATTTGTTTTTTGTTAAATCTTTTGAAATGAAATGAAAGGGGCAAAATCAAGCGCCCTTAATGGGTATAATTCAATTTTTCTCTGAAGTTATAAAGTTTCATTAATATTCCCATAATGGTATAATATACGCATAAGCATGATTTGGGAGGGGATATACCATTAGTTTTGTCGACTTGGAAAGTAGAATTATAAAAGATTCGCGGGACAACTCGAAGATAATACTGAAAGGTCCTACAGGAAGTGGCAAATCAACATTACTGCTGGAAAGGTACAAGTATATGGTTGAGAAGCTGAAGGTACCCAGTGAAAAAATATTGATACTGCTTTTGAACAGGACCCAGTCATTGGAGTGGAGGTCAAAGACAGTGCTTGAAGGCTCAGGAGCAGTACTCAGAACATCTTATTATGGATTTGTCCAGGGAGAAATAAAGACCTTTTATCCCATTGTCTTAAAAAACTGCAAAGATATAATCAATAAAAGCATAAAGCCGGTTTTCCTTACCTTTGAAGCAGCCCAGTTTCTTGTTTCTCTTGTTATAGAGAACCGCAGACAAAGCAGAGGGATTTTTGCCGGTGTTACTTCATTTACGGACAGGCTTGCGATTGATGTCACTTCAAACCTTGTAAGGGCAGCTATTTCCGATATTCCTTACAATGAGATAGGGGATAGGCTTTACAATGCCCTTGATAAAAAGGATGACATAAAGAAACAGGTTTATAAGGATGCAGACGGCATAATAAAGGATTATAGAAAAAGGTGTCTTGAGCTTGGAATATTTGATTTTGGACTGGCCGTCGAGATTTATAACAACTGCCTTTTAACCGATGAGGTATACAGGCAGCATTTGATGGGAAGAATTCAGCACCTTATCGTGGATAATGTAGAGGAATGTGTACCGACGGAAGTTGATTTTATAGAAATGCTTATGCCGGGGCTTAAGACCTGCCTCTTGGCCTATAATCATGAAGGAGGATATGGTGAAGCCTTTGGAAGCAATCATAAATATGTAAAAGAAAAAGTACTGAGTAAGTTGGATACGGTTGAGGTAAATAACACCTATACTTGTAAGGATTATATGGTGGAGTTTTCCGACATGCTGTTTGATAATATTGAAAACCTGTATTCCCGAAAGTATGTGAAGAGACCTGAAATAGAAAGGGTTCTTCCTTTTGAACTGAGAAGTGAAATGCTTGAGCATATTGGTGAGCGGGTGGCAAGCCTTATTGAGGATGAAGGCTATAATCCTTCGGATATTGTAGTGCTTTCAAATTATGCAGACCCGGTTACTGAGTACGTTATAGCAAGAATTCTCGAAAAGCACGGATATGAAGTTAAAAATCTTTCCAGGAAAAGCAGGGTTATTGACAATCCTTTTTCCCAAGCGTTAATAACTCTTGCGCAACTTTGCCATCCAAATTATGGAGTGGTGCCCAACAGGGATGATGTCAAGGCGCTTATCAGAATGATTCTTAAAATAGACCCGATAAGAAGCTCAATACTTTCAGGAGAGATATTAAGCCAGAGACCTTTTGCAGAGTTTCCCGACATAGAATTTCCCGGGCTTGTGGAAAGGGCAGGCTATTATAATATTGAGAAGTACGAATATATAAGAGGCTGGATTAAGGAGTACAAGGAAAGGGAAGAGCCTCTTAGGATAAATGAGTTTTTTCAGAAGGTGTTTTTGGAGGTGCTGCTATCAAGCGAGGCCTCCTCGAAGGATGTGCTTGAAGCAAGGAAGCTTATAGACAGTTCACAGACCTTTGTGGATGTTGTCTCAAGATTCAATAGAAATGCAAGCAAGGACTTTTTGGATGTGGTCAGAAGGGGAATAAAGTCAGCAGAAAGCATATTTGAGCTTGAAGAGAAGCTGAGTGGCAATTTTGTGCTTATGTCAACACCGGTAGCTTATCTTGCAAGTTCCTTAAAAAGCAAGGTAACCATAATTACCAGCCTCAGCAGCAACAACTGGGTTCCAAGGAGCGTTAAAGAAATTACCAATATTCATGTGCTTACAAAGACATGGGATGTTAATGAGATATATACCGAAGAAATAGAAGAAAAAAACCAAAAGCATTATCTGGCGGTTTTGTTGCGGGCTATCTTCAAAAGGTGTGGTGAAAGGCTTATAACATTTGAGTCTGTACTGTCCGCAAACGGATACGAAAATGACGGGATGCTGGCAGACTATTTTGATGAAATATTTATATAAGATGAAATTGATTATATTGGGATAGATTATATTGGGGGGGTAAAAATGGGACTCAGAAAAGGGCAGAAGGAGCTTGTAGAACAGTATAGAGGCGGGTTCTGTGCAATACCTGCAATTCCCGGCGGAGGTAAGACTCACTGCTTGTCGCTTTGGGCTGTAGAAATGATATGCCATGGACTTCACAAACCAGGAAAAATACTTATAGTAACCTATATGAACAGTGCTGTCAACAACTTCAAGCAGCGTATTTCAAATGAGCTCCAAAACAGGGGAATGACAGGCGGAAAGGATTACTTTGTGTCTACAATCCACGGTCTTTGCCTTCAGATTATTAAGGAGAAACCTGACCTGATTATTGCCAATGAGGAATTTGAAATAATCGATGGTGCTGCAAGAATCCACCTGATATCAAACGCTATCGACGAGTGGAAAAGATATAATGAGAGGGAATTCAGGCTTTGCATTGATGAAGCGAATTTAAGTTCCAATCGGCTTGGGGAAATATATAAAAATTGGCAGGACAAGCTTTGCAATATAATGCTTTCTGCAATCGGTGATTTCAAGTCAAGGGGGATTGGTCCACAAGAAGCTATTGAGAGAAGCAAAAGCAGTTCTTGTGATTCTTTGCTTTATTGGGCTTCAAGCATTTATGAAATATACGACAGAAAGCTTAAAATATCGGGAAACCTTGATTTTGATGACATGTTACATAATGCAAAAAAAATGCTTGAGGAAGACCCGCATTTACTTGAAAAATATCGTCAAAAGTATTCTTTTGTTTGTGAGGATGAGGCACAGGATTCAAACTGCATACAGAGTGATATACTGACAATGATTTCAAACGGTAACCTTTTGAGGGTGGGGGACAGCAATCAGGCAATATGCGGAAGCTTTTCCAACAGTGACTTCAGACTTTTTAAGGAGTTTTGCGAAAATCCCGCTACAACGGTTTATAGTATTACCCAGTCAAGCAGAAACACTGTGGCTATAATAGATTTAGCAAATTACTTTGTAAGATATATTAGAGAAAAACACCCGATTGCACAATGCCGTGAGAGTCTTTTGCCCCAGTATATTGAGCCTGTTGACGATGATGATCCCCGCCCGAATCCCAAAATTGACGAGACAGGAATAAAGGTTGGGATTTTTGAGTCATGGGAAGAAGAGGCACGGTCAGTTGTAAAGCAGGTTTCTCATATGATAAAGAAATCTCCTGAAAAAACTATAGCCATACTTGTTCCTTCTGCATGGAGGATGAGGCTTGTTGTAAATATGCTTGAAGGTGCCCGTATACCTTTTGAACAGCTTGACAATGCATCGGGAGAGAAGAACCGCACACTGAGGAAGCTTGGAAGAGTGATTGATTTTATTGCAATTCCAGAAAGCGGAGAAAGGCTTTTTGATATGATCAATGAGTGCTTTCTGACTGATTTTCAAGAGGAAAACCTTGCGGTGAAGGAGGAAGGGGAAGAAGACGGCGAAAAGCCTGTGGATGCTATTAAGTTACTATATGGTTTCTTGAAAAAGTATCCAACAGAAAAACTTCTTTACCCTTCAGGGGGAGAAATTGAAATAACAGATATACCAAAAGAGCTTAGGGATACAAAAGTATGGGAAGTTTTTTTGTTAAACCTTGATTTGGTAAGGGGATTTTTGGAGTTTCCTGGTACAATAGTTGAAAAACTTATCCTTTTCATATCGGAAAAGCTCAAATTTGACAGGGAAGAGCGTGCGATTGCCCAGAAGGTTGCGGCAGATGTCAGGTACCTTATGAACCAGGACCCTCACTGGAGGCTTGCAGACCTTGCTTTAGAATTGTTAAGTCCGAAGAACATGTTTAATTTTTTTGCTGGGGTTGTATGGGACTTAAAAGGATACGAGCCTAAACCTGGAGTTGCAACGGTAGCAACCTATCATAAGTCCAAAGGTCTTGAATGGGATGTTGTGTTCCTCGCGGGGATTAATAATACGGATTTTCCTGTAACAACCGATGACAAGTTTATAGGTGAGTACTGGTTTTTAAAGGAAGGATACAAGAATCCCCAAGCGATAATAAAAGCAGATATGCAAAGGGTGTTTGACGGCAACAAAGTCGGTGATTCGATCCTTATGTCAAAGCTTGAAACAATTTCTGAAAGGACGAGGCTTTTATATGTTGGAATAACCCGTGCGAAGGAGTATCTTTTTATGTCTTCCTATGAAAAGAACCGGGGCAGGAAGAACGAGGAAATACCTTCGGGATATTTGCTTGAGCTCAGGAAATATATTGAGGAGGCTTACAAAGAGAAATGATAAAGGATCTAAGGTTTGAAGACTATTTTCTTTTTACACAGCACTCATTGGCCACCTTTGACAAGTGTCCTCTGAAGTTTAGCAAAAGATATCTGGAAAATCTTAAATGGGACAGCTTTCCTGATGAAGATATAAAGAGAAGGCTTGAGATGGGCAATGACTTCCATTTGCTTGCCTACAGGTATTTCCTAGGAATAGATACCGGACTAACAGACGATATGGAAGGTAGCATTGAGCTAAAAAGCTGGCTTGAGGCTCTTACCTCAAACTTCAAAAGAATGAAGGAACGTATATATCTTCCTGAATACAAAATCAGGATGGTAAAGGGCATACTAAGACTTGAAGCCAACTTTGACCTGCTTGTACTAGATAACGATAAAATTGAGATATGGGACTGGAAAACGCATGGGAAAAACCAATCCGGCAAAGTCAGAAATGAGAAATTTGAGGCCGACAGACTTAAAAAAAGTCTTCAGACCATAGTATATATGTTTGTGCTTAAGGAGCAGTGTGAAAGGATATTTGGAAGGAATATCAAGAGTGAAAACATAAGGATGTGTTATTGGCAGCCTGACCCTGCAAAGGTGCTTTGTGAAATAAGATACAGCGATGAGATGCATAAACGCTACAGAGAGATTTTAGAGAAGAGGATAAACGATATACTGGGTTTTGATTATAAAACATTTGACAAGGCTTTGTATGAAAAACACTGCAAGTACTGTGAGTTTAACTGGTTTTGCAATAATGAGAGGGTGGATTTCAATTTAATGAAAGAGGATGAAGATTTTCTTGATGAACTGGATTGGGATAGTATCAAGGAGCTGACTTAAAAATGAATGTCAAGGTAAATATTATAAATAATCATGTGAGACTCCCGCAGGAAGTGATTGAGGCAGTTGGAGGGGATGAGCTTCTCGCAAGGATTTTCTTCAACAGAGGATATAAAGACCCTGGAACAATTCGCCAGATGATGGATGAAGCATATTATCGACCTGTCAGTACAGATGAGTTTCCCAATATGGCTGAAGCGGTCAAGATTATATCTGAGGCAATAGATGGGAACAAGACAATTTGTATATACGGTGACTATGATGTCGACGGCGTCACAAGCACTGTTGTTCTTGTAGAATGTCTCAATATTTTCACACAGTCGGTTATTTATCATGTTCCTGACCGCTTTACAGAAGGCTATGGAATGAATGAAGAAGTAGTAAAAAAGCTTCATTCCCTGGGAGTGTCATTAATAATTACCTGTGACTGTGGTATTTCAAGCGTTAATGAGATAAATACAGCAAAAAATCTGGGAATGGATGTTATTGTCACAGACCACCATACTATTGGTGCTGAGTTGCCAAGGGCTGATGTTATACTTAATCCGAAGATACTAGAAGAAGGCCATAGAGCGCGTAACATTTCAGGCTGTGGTATGGCATATTTTCTGTGCCTTGCTTTTCTCGAAAGTAGGGGAATGGAGGAGAAAGCACAGGAATATCTGGATTTGCTTGGATTGTCGCTTATCGCCGATGTTGTCAGCTTGAATGGGGAAAACAGATATCTTTTGAAGCAAGCCCTTCCCAAATTGTTTGAAAGGGAAAGAACAGGTCTTTCAAAACTGTTTGACCTAGCTGAAAAAAACGGAACACTCAGTAATGAAGAAGATATTGCATTTCAAATAGCACCTAGAATCAACGCTGCCGGAAGAATGGAATCGGCAAGGCTTCCGGTGGAGCTACTGCTGTGCAAAGACACTGATAAAGCCTTGGATATAGCCGTGAAAATAGACTTTCTCAATATGGAAAGAAAAAGGGTTCAGCAAACAATAATAGACGAAGCAATAGAAATGGTGGAAACCAGAAAGAAGAACAAGACTATTCTGGTACTGTTTGGTGAGTTCTGGCATCATGGAATAATTGGAATAGCTGCGGGAAGGATATGTGAACTCTATAGAAAACCTGCGATTCTACTATCTCTAAAGGAGGATGGAGAGACAGTTGTAGGGTCTGCAAGGTCGGTTGAGCAGATAAATATTTATGAGCTTATAAAAAAATGTCAGGGCAGGCTTTTGAAGTTTGGAGGGCATTCCCAGGCAGCAGGTTTGTCTCTTAAAAAAGAAAATCTTGAGAGTTTTATAAAGGAAATAGAAGTTATTGCCGAGACAAAGTATTTTATAAAGGATGTCATAAATGCAGATGTTGATATGAAGCTTGATTTGGGAGAAATAAATCAGAATTTTTATGATAGGCTTCAAACTGCGGGACCCTATGGGGAAGGCTTTGAGGCGCCCCAATTTTATACACCGGGGGTCAAGGTTATAAGTGACAGGAAAACAGAAAAGAACCATCACATAATGGTTTTGGAAGGTAGCAGCAATGAAAGAATCTCCGCGGTCAAATGGTTTGGTGAGGATGAATCTTTGCAAGGGAAAACCTGTGATATAACATATAAGGTCAGTAAAAACAGTTATGGGGGAAAATCGAATATACAGCTGACTCTGGGGTACCTGATTGAAAGCGGTGAAACAGTTGAGTACTCTTTTAAAGGTAACATAATAGATGAAAGGCAAACAGGAATTGAGCTGTTGCTTAATAAGTACAAAAATGCTCAGTTCTTCTATGAAGGATTGGTATCTGCCTGTCCTATAAAAGGCACCTCGGACAGGTTTTCGGTATATAACTGTACGGAACTTGTTTTTTTATCTCCGCCTGCCAATACCGGTGTTTTCAGGGAAGTTATTGCCCTATCTGAACCGGAAAACATTATTTTAAGCTTTGATGTGATTCCCGACTATACGTTTAAAGGATTTGTAATGAATTTATTGGGACTTGTGAAGTATATTACAAACAATGAAGAAGGAAGAACCTATATCGAACAACTTTCTATAAGGCTCTGTGTTGAAGAAGCAGTTGTAAAAGCAGGGCTCAAGTTTCTTAAAGCAAGAGGAGTTATGGATTATGTTTTCAATGAAAGTAATACAAAGGTATTTTTATTTAAATGTGAGAAAGCTCCCGAAAAAAATGTTTCTGTAGCAGAAAAGAATTTAAGGAGCGCTTTAATGGAGAAAAACGCATATCTTCAGTTCATACTAAGAATGGTAAAAGATAAATTTATAGAATACTTAAAATAAATATTAACATGCATGCTAACAAATGGTATAATTTTAGTACTCACTGTATATTACTTCAGGAGGTAAGTGTGAAGAAGATTGTTGCACCTGTAATAATTGTAATAATATCTGTTTTGCTTGTATTGTTTGCCGTGGTGCCATTTTTAAGGAAGTAGCTTTTTTTGTCTGGTTAAAAACACTGGTATGCATTGGGGATGCTTGCTTTGATAGGAGGCTTCATTGCAGTACTGGTTGAAAAAATTATAGATATTAAGGAGGAAGATGAAGGTGATCTTGGTAAATACTGATTTTGTTACGGGAAAGGAGCTTGAGACCATCTCCATAGTTAAGGGTTCATCTATTCAGTCCAAGCATATAGGGAGGGACATAATGAGTGGGCTGAAAACTATTATTGGTGGCGAATTAAAGGGATACGTAGAAATGATTAATGAGGCACGGGCAATTGCTACAAGAAGAATGTCTGAAGAAGCAGAGAAGTTTGGCGCAGATGCGGTAATCAATATCAGATATGCAACAAGCAGTGTAATGCAGGGAGCAGCGGAAATTCTTGTCTATGGGACTGCTGTGAAATTTAAATAGTTTTCATATTTGATGTATTATATTATTCAAATGAAAAAGGCAAAATTGAGTAACCACGATGGGTACTCAATTTTTTTTAGGGCCATTTCCTGAAAGGAAAT
>LSQX01131822.1_pt1 | contig 16041 bp, 14 predicted proteins | sample 654561 | NCBI WGS metagenome assembly LSQX01 (sample SAMN04489861, study PRJNA283612) | anaerobic digester metagenome | isolation source: 4 biogas reactors fed with cattle manure at either 37C or 55C with and... | place: Denmark: Kongens Lyngby | collected 2014 | reverse complement strand
GGCAAGGGGCCGTTTTGTTAGGGGCAGTTTGCCCATAAGTTCAATAGAATCAATAAAACCTCGGCCAAAATATTGTCCTGATACCCTTTGCATCGATGTTTGCCTAACACCAGAAAGAATTTCTTTTCCCCCTTGTTCAGCTATAAATTTTTCTTCCCCCTTCATCAGTTTTTTTCTTTCTTTTCCAATTTGAAGGAGCCAAGAAAGGACAATTTTATGCTGGAGGTATCGCCATCAATAAGCAATGTGCCTTGAACAGAATCTAAAACATGGCCCTTTATGGTCACATAGATATTGTCTGCCAACTCTTCTACATAAAATCCTCGTTTTGTTTCAAAGGCGCCATCTTCCATATTGATCTTATCTTCTTCGGTAGAAACAATAGTTGTGATTTGATACTTCTCAAAAGTATCTCCCAGATCCAAGGTCCAGGCGCCGTTTTTTGTAATAATAAGGCTGACATCTAAACCTTTGGCCAATTCTGCTTCAATTTGTTTTTTCGCCAGAGCTATGGGTACCTTTGTCAGAAGAGTTTTACCTACCAGTTCCGAGGAGTCAATGGTAACATGGCCCCTATAGGTTCCGGCAATTTTTTCTGCTTTCTCTTCTTTTTCCTTTTCAGCGGTAAGGGTTTCTTCCTGGGCCTTTCCCCCTTCTAGTTTTTCTTCACCGATCTCTTCTGGCATCTTAGGGTCTTTGGCATTAGGCCAGATAATAAGAAGCAGCGCAACAAGAATAAGTCCGATAATGGCCACATATTTCTTATTGATTTTATCCATTTTCATCACCTTTCAAAGGAGATTGTCCTTTTGTACATTTTTGTTTTATCCCTCAAGAGCTTAGAGTACCTATCATTCTAACCAGTAAAGTCGAAAAATATAAAACGACAAATTTCCTCCCCACCACTCAAGGGCTAGAGGATGATTAAAGAATTTCCTTGATCATACAGTTCAATGCTCACTGAATGTAAATTGTTTTCCTAAAAAAAGTCCGATGAAAATACCAAAAAACAAAAGCAGTGCAATAGAAGAACCCATCTTCTAAAATTAGAAACGATTTCTCAGAAGCGCAAAGTGATAGCTAAGTGAAAGAACTTCCACTATCCATTGATTTATTAGATAAGCCCATGGGGCTAAAGACAAATAATCAATGAATTTCCTATCTAATAAAAGAAAGAGCCTAGGGTCCTTTGCATCCTCTCTACTTAGAAATATGCTATTTTGTTTATTTACGCCCCAAACTTTCTACGCTTTATCTATACCCCCCAAATTGATAAAATCAGCTTTATGTGTTGTGATAATTGGTCTACAATTCCTTCAAATAATCCTTTAGGGACAAGTTCTTTAGCATTCCTCGGTATAAAGGGACACTTATAAGTCCTAAAATAAACTCCGAAACCATAATTTGACCGGTAATAAGAATAAAACTCAGCTTAACTTGAGAAAGCAGCGTAATTTCCCCACCAATTATAAAGGCAAACAATCCGGGAAAAAGAGCCGCCACCCAATCTTTTTTAACATAACCCATAGCCTTAAGACTAATAAAGGTGTGAAGAGTCCCCACAACCACATCCACCATTCCAAAGGGACTAAAAAGATTGCTTATGGCGCATCCAAGGCTTAGGGGCAGTACAAATCCCGGATGATAAAAAGCAAGAAGATTAAGAAGCTCAGCAACTCGAAACTGAAAGGGACCAAAACTAAGTTCGGCAAAGCCAAGGCTGAGCAAGACATAAAGAGCCGTAACCAAACTATAAAGGGTAAGCCTTTTTGTTTTCATGAATCCCCTTTCTAAAAACCTACCCATAATAAAACCACTTGATTTTTTCCTGTGGCTACCACAAAGTATATTTTATCTAAGGTAAATTTTTTTCTTTCTTTTTCTTGTCACTTCTTTTTGGAGGGTTCCCAGTACCCTTCTCTTATCAAGAAGCCAATGGGGAGCTAGCAGTTCTTCCCTAGGTGGATCTCCTGTAATTCGGTGAAAGACTATATCCTCACCGAAAAACAGTATTACCTCAGAAGCCCTCTCTATGTAATCCTCAAAACTTAGAGGCTTATAGTTGCCCTCTTCATAGAGCCCAGCAAGTCCCGTAAACCTTTGAACATAGAGGCAGTGAATCTTAACGCCCCAGCTTTTTTCTTCAAGGATAACCCTTGCGCACTGTAACTCATCCTCTAAAGTTGCCCCTGGAAGGCCAATAATCATATGGCTAACTACATTTATATTTCGTTTTCTTAGCTCATCCATAGCTTTTGTGTACTGGGATACATCATAATTCAGATTCATCTTTTCCATAATTAGTGGATTGGACGTTTGAAGACCTAATTCGAGCCATAGATAGGTTTTTTTACTGATTTTCTCAAGAAGGTCCAATACTTCTGTGGGAAGGCAGTCGACCCGGGTCGCGATGGCTAGGGCTAAAACCTCCTCATCCTCTAAGACTTCTTCGTAGAGTTTTTCTAAATACTCCACCGGTGCAAAGGTTCCCGAAAAATTTTGAAAATAAGCGATATATTTACTTCCTTTATGGGCCAGCCTTTTTTTTTGATAGGCCATCTGTTCTTTTATTGAAGCCCCCAGGGTGAATTCTCCCGAACCCCGAGGCGAACAAAAAAGACAACCACCGCTATCTAGATGGGGGCAGCTAAAGCCACCATCTAAAGGAAGTTTTACAAGGCGCATCCCAAAATGCGCCTTTAACTCCTGGGCTAGACCTCTCATTGATTGAGAAGGCCTAGTCGCTCAAAAATATGAAAAATAAGACTTATAACCACGGCAACCACCGAGGACAGTACCATGCCCGAGAGCTGGATGCTGCCAAAGTTTATGGCAAGACCACTGAGCCCTGTGGTAAAAACCACCGATGTAAGAATCAGATTCCTACTCTTTGAATAATCAACCTTGGAATCGACAAGGAGTCGAATTCCTGAAGCACCAATCATACCGTAGAGTAGAAAAGTAACTCCTCCGATGACGTTACCGGGAATGGTTCCTATAAGAGCAGCTAAGGGACCTAAAAAAGCCATAGTGATACTGATAATGGCGGCTCCTGCAATAACCTGAACAGAATAAATGCCCGTTACCGCCATAACCCCAATGTTCTCACCATAGGTAGTGGTGGGAACCCCTCCAACAAGGCCACTAAGGGCAGTAGAGAAGTCATCGGCAAAAATACTGCGATGAAGGCCTGGATCTTTAAGTAAATCCCTTCCAACGATATTGCTGGTAACAACCTGGTGGGAGATATGTTCGCTGGTGATAACAAGAAGCACGGGAAGCATGGTAAGAATGGCTCCAATGTCAAATTTCGGAAGCTGGAAATGGGGAATGGTAAAAAGGCTGGCCTCCATCACCGGAGTAAAATCCACCATACCAAAGGCCCAGGCACTGAGATATCCAGCAACAATAGCAATAAGTATAGGAATGGTAGAAAAGAATCCCCGAAAGAGCACCGTGCCAAAAATGGCCACGCCAAGGGTAATTAGAAATACCACCACATCGGGAAGACCTGCGCCCTCTACCATAATATTTGCACCGATGGCTCCGCCCTGAACCGTCAGGGAGGTGAGTTCAAAGCCTATTAGAGCGACAACTGCTCCCATGGCTGCCGGGGGTAGCACTACATCAATCCACTTAGTACCGTAGCGGTATATAATATAGGCCAGACCACATCCCAAAAGACCCGTAACTACAAAAGCCCCTTGGGCATAGTTGTATCCAAGGGTTGAGATGATAACACTGGCTGGGCCTAAAAAGGCAAAACTACTACCAAGATAGGCGGGAGACTTTCCTTTGGTAATAAAAATAAAAAGCAGTGTCCCTATTCCATTCATTAATAGCACAATACCGGGATCAATTTGAAAGATAATGGGAACCAGCACCGATGCACCAAACATTGCAAAGGTATGTTGAAGACTTAGAGGAAGAAGTAGCGCCAAGGGCACCTTATCTTCTATCCTGTAGATTTTTTTCTTATCCATAGACCCTCCTTTTCTCTCTAAGTATACAGTAGAGAAAAACCATCCTCAAGGGGAAAAGTAAAAAACCTGTCATAAATATTAGGGAAATCTCCCATAGCTCTTCTTGAAGGCGTCAAGGAAATAATTTNNCTTCAAAGGGTATATAGGTAAGCTTCCCAGCCTTTGAATATTCATCATCTTCAAGCCAACTGGCCACTTGAGTGGGTCCAGCGTTGTAGGCAGCAAAGACCGTATCCCAGTTTTTAAACTCTTTGTAGAGCTTTTTCAAATAATAGGTGCCATAATCAAGGCTAACCCGAGGATCATTGAGTTGCTCAAGCTCTAAAGATAGGCCCCTTTCCTCGGCCAGGTAAAGACCCGTCTCTGGCATAATTTGCATAAGCCCTAGGGCACCTACATGACTCTGGGCATCGGAAAGCCAGCTGCTCTCTGTTCTGGCAACAGCTGCTACTATAAAAGGGTCAATACCATGAAGTTCTGAAACTTCTTTGATTTCTTTGGTATAATAAAGGGGTTCAGTAATTTCTCTGGGCCTTAGCTCACAAATTACAAACACTAGCAAGAGGAAAATTAGAACCACCGACGTTACTTTTTTCATCTTTTCTCCTAGGATGTATACTATATCAGAAGAGATGACTTTTTTAAAGTCTTGATAGTTTGATGATAAAAAGGATATCAATAGAGTAACAATGAAAGGAGTCTCTATGCAACGTTTTGAAGAATTTTTTAAAGAGATCGAAGAGAGATCCTCGGCGATAAGAAAGAACAAAAGCTGGCTTAGCTTTGCTTTAACCTTTCTCTTCCTAGGAGTCTATTTTTATCTCACCCTACCATCTCTTTCCTACCAGTCTCCAAGTTTTTATAGTTTTTTACTCCTAGGACTTTTAATCTTTACAGGCCTACGTCTTATTTTCGGGCCTAGAATGAACATTGCTTCCTTTAAAAGAAGTTTTGTACTACTGGTTCTTCTACTTATTGTTCCCTTTATCTTCAGTCTTATTTCTTCTCCTATTTTTAGGGCCCAAAGCTATGCCAAGCTCTTGGTTCCGGAAAAAGGTGTTTTTGAAGACGAGATTGAGAAAATTGCCCTTAGCCAGGTGCCCATTGTCGATAGGGAAACCGCGGGAATCATCGGAGCAAAGCAACTGGGCTCCCTCACCGATCTTGTGAGCCAGTTTGAAATTGATCCCCAGTATAGCCAAATTGATCTAGCGGGAAAACCCATCCGAGTTTCCCCTCTAAGATACTTCGACATTATAAAGTACATCACCAACCGTAAGGGCGGCATAGGCTATTATGTGAGTGTTGATATGACAACCCAGGGTGGCCAAATTGTAAAGCTGGATAAACCGATTTTCTATTCCTCCGGTGACTATTTAATGAGAAATATCCATAGAAAAATTCGTTTCCAGTACCCCTTCTCCCTTCTAGGAGAGACAAATTTTGAAATTGATGATAAGGGCGATGCCTACTATGTAACACCCCTTCTACGAAAAACCATTGGTTTTTTCGGGGGCCTTGATGCCACCGGCGCCATTATAACCGATGCCAATACAGGAAAAAGCACACTCTATGAACTAAAAGATGTACCATCCTGGGTCGATAGAGTTTTTCCTGCAGAACTGATTGTACGACAGCTCGATGACTATGGTCTTTATAAAGGCGGTTATTTCAACTCCATTTTCGGACAAAAAAATGTAACTTCCACCACCGAAGGCTATAACTATATCTCCATAGATCAAGATATCTATCTCACCACCGGTGTAACCTCGGTGCGCAGTGATGATTCCAATCTAGGGTTTTATTATACCAATATGCGCACCAAGGAATCTAAGTTTTATCCCCTGGCCTCGGCTACAGAAACCGCAGCCATGGGCAGTGCCCGGGGTAAGGTCCAGGAGAAGGAATATAGACCCACTTTCCCTGTTATCCTAAACGTCTCTGATCGTCCTGTGTATTTTATGAGTCTTAAAGACGATGCAAAGACCGCAAAGATGTATGCTCTTGTCGACGCCCAGCAATTTACCAATGTCTATGTGGCTGACACCGTCGATGAACTCTTCCGGGCCTATAACAAGTACCATCTTGCCGCCGGAGTTCAGCAGGATATGGAAACTGTGACTATCAAAGAAGTGAGAGAAATTATCCTTGAAGGAAGCAGCGTTTTTTACTTCACCGTAAAAGAAAACGACAAAATCTACGAGATTACCGCTGCCATACTGGGTCCTGAAGTTCTAACTTTAAAGGAAGGCAGTCGCCTTAAGATACTGGCTTCTCTGCGTGATAACATTTATACTGTTGAGAGTTTGGAGCAGTAAATGAATGGAACGAAAAAATGGCCCGTGGTTCTTCTGGCCATCCTTATCATTTTTCTATCAAACCGCTTACTTGTAGATAGAGATTTTCTCCTGCAAGGACAGGCCTTTGAACATGGCAGTGCCAAGGTTCTAAAGATTCTAGGAGAAAAGGAAGACACCAATCTTGCCATCACAACCCAGGGGGGCATGACCTCCCTGGAAGTTGTTTTTAGTGCAGAATATAAGGGAAATCTCGTAACAGCCAGTCAAAATATTTCTAATCTTATCCCCGATGAAAAAAAAGTAAGCCCCGGGGATCGGGTTATTCTTATTGAGCTTCTTAGCCCCGATGGAAACAGTAGCCTAGTAATGAGCCAGTACAATCGGCTTCCTTCGCTTATAGCCATAGGCCTGGGCTTCGCCCTTCTTCTTATCGTTTTTGGTCTTAAAAAAGGTTTGGACTCTCTGGTGGCATTGGTTCTTAGTGTGTCGATGATTTTCTTCGTTTTTATTCCAATGATCCTTCAGGGAAAAAACATATATTTATGGACTCTACTGACAGCCCTCTACAGCATTCTTCTTACCATTTATATGATTACAGGTTGGAGTAAGAAAAGTCTGGTAACCATTCTAGCTTGTGCTCTGGGCACCTTGGTGGCTGCGGGGCTTTCCTATGGTTTTAGTCGGTATCTCCACTTGACGGGAGGCTACGACGAGGCGACTTTGGCCCTTCATAGACTAAAGGATCTTTTTCAAGTGGACCTCCGGGCCCTTATTTTTGCCGGAATCACCATTGGAGCTTTAGGAGCCGTAATGGATGTGGCCATGGACATTTCCTCTTCTCTTTATGAGATCAGGCTCCACGCCGATATCGGCTTTAAAGAGCTCTTTACCAGCGGCCTTACCATTGGCAGAGACATTATGGGAACCATGACCAATACCCTAATCCTAGCCTATATTGGGGGATCCCTAAGCTCCGTACTGATGCGTGTTATCAGCTCATCGAGTCTTCTTCTGCTATTTAATATGGAAATTATTGTCGTCGACTTACTCCAAGCTCTTCTTGGAAGTCTGGCCCTTCTTCTCACTGCGCCACTGACAGCCCTTTTCGCCGCTCTTTTCTACAGTAAAATACCCCCCTTAAAGGATAATGAGCCCAGGTGAAACACGAATCAATGGATATCTTTACTACTCTTACTACTTTTATCAGTGAATTTAGCCTAACTAGGAAGTCTTTAAAAATTTCTCCTTAGAAAAAGAAGTGGAACTCCACCCTAAATCGATTTGTATAGGGAGATAAATAAAATGCCTAACCATAGTAGTAATCATAAAAACAATTCAAAGGACAACAAACAAGACAATAAAAAATCTTATATGGGAGTTGGAATTGGCATTGGAATAGCATTGGGGACTGGAATTGGTGTTGCAATAAACAATATACCAGTTGGTGTTGGTAGCGGAGTGGCTTTGGGAGTATCTTTAGGAGCTATGATGAATTCAAGAAAACCCAAAGAAAAATAAGATTTTGATTTACTCATCGACATATTAGAAAAATCCAATGGATACACATGGCCATCCGAAAACAAAATTTGATAGATTAGTATCTTTATAGTTTAATGAATATATGAAAGACTGAAAAGCATAGAGGGGGTTAACGAATTCGTTAACCCCCTCTATGCTTTTCAGAAAACTTTTGCCTCAGCAAAATATTGAACAAAGTTCCACTTTAGATTGAATCAAGATGACAAATCTATTTTTTCCAATTCCAGAAGTTCTATTTTAAGATCCAAACCGCCCCCAAAGCCTCCCAGGCCCTGCGCCGCAACGACCCGATGTCAGGGCAAGAAAATCATCAGATCATTGGCACCCATGGTGCTACCGACGGCCCTGGCCGCCCCTGGGCTTCCAACTCTTTTTGCCAGTTCACCATAGGTAATCACTTGGCCATAGGGAATTTTTTCTATTTCTTTGTAAACCCTTTTTCTGAAATTCGTTGTCTTATAGGCCAGGGGAAGGGTAAATACCTTCCGCTCACCCCTAAAATATTCTTCCAACTGTTTTTTTGCTTTTTCAATAAGGGGCGTGTTAGGGCTACTTTCTTTTATCTGAAGAACCCCACAGTAAACCAGGGCTCCCTCTTCCTCTTCTAGATAAAAGCGTCTTCCTAAGGCTTCAACATAGTTTGACATAGATTTTCTCCTTGTCTTTTTATTATACGCCTTTTTTCACAGAAAACTAAAGAGGCGAAAAAACCGCCTCTTTAATGAACTTATACTAAAAACTTCTTCCTCCACCGCCCCGGGTTCCACCAGAACTTGATGAGTGGGTGGTACTTGAACTTCCACCACCACCACCGCCACTACTGGTGGCTTTAGGAATTTTCCTCTGGGTGACCCGGGTATTAAGAAGGGTACCGACCTGAAGAGGAATACCGCCTATTAGGTTATTTTGATAAGCAAAGGCAAGAGGAGAGGTTTTTCTAGCATAGCTTTTTTTAACTCTACCAAAGTTTAATAAACCACCTAGTCCACCGGCCCCTAAGCCAACAAGCCCATCTATAGGAGAAATATTATTGTCTTCACGCTCTGTTCTTCCTGAATAATTTGGGTCTATTCCCAGGGATAGATATCTATCGGTTGCCTTAAGAAAATTACCAGCGGCGAGATAGTAATCCGAATCTTCCATGCCTATAAAAATTTCATCGAGAATCGCCTCGATGCGCTGATCATGAAGTACATCGATGGCTCTGCCCGAAGTGTTAACCTCTACATTTCTATTGTCCATATCAATAAGAAAAGCCACCTGATCGGTGTCAATGCCAAATTTTTCTTCGGCCAAGTCTTCAATAAAGGCTTCGGAGCTTTTATCGGGATTACTAGCTGTGGTGACTAGAATAATCGCCATATCTTCACGATTTGAAAGTTCTGTGGCTTTTTTTCTTAGATCTTCCTTTTGTTCTTCGCTCCAAAGGCCAGCGCCATCTTCAATATACACCTTGCCGGGAGAAAGAATATCATCTTTAGGTACAATTAAATTTCCCTTGGGTTCATCGATAACATCGGACTCTGAAGTCTCAGCTACCACGCCTGGCGAAGCCAGATTGCCTTGACCTGCTTGTAAAATATCGTAAATTCCACGATAAAATTCTATGATGGTTAGCGAGATTCTGCCTTGATTGTCTGTTCTCAAAGCCTCATTTAAAGTATTTTGTAAAACTTCTGAGTTCAATTCCTCTACGCCTGTACTGGCTACGTAGAAGTAGCCCGCTGTGTGGTCGTAGGCAAAATAGAGATTGCGCTCATTAGAAAATGGATATTTCTCGGCAAGAAGAGTTTCGAATTCCTCTTGCTGCATTTCTTCACCGGGAACTAGGAGAAAGGTCTGGATCTCCATGGAAAAAACCTGCTCCATTGCGTCGACAAAGACGCTGATGGCCTCGGCATCTTCCCTACCAAGAAAGTCACCCTCATCAATAATCAAGGGCTCAGCGGCCCAGCTGGGAAGGGCAATCAAAAGTAAAAGGATTAATAAAACTAGACTTCTCTTTACCATATAAATTTACCCCCTAGCAGCAGTAGCGCAAGGATAATCAAAAAGATGATTCCACTACGCAATGCTAGTTTTTTCTGATCTACCGGGAGTTCCCCATAGGCCATTCCATTTACACCATTAAGCATATAGACATAGTTTTTCCCGAGGTAATTATAGGTAAGTACCCAGGTTGGTAAAAGCACATAAGAAACTTTTTCGAGTTCTGTGTTTATTTCATCCACATCTTTTTTTACATTGTCGTAGCCGGAAAACTGACCTTTAACAAAATTCTGGGCATAGTTTTTGGCTTGATCGATTATAGATTTTTCCGCCTTTTCTTTTTCGATATCATAACGCTCGGAAAAAAAACCCGAAAGATAAAGCATATTGAAATCCCTAAGCTCTGCATTGCTAAAATCATCGACGCTTTTTACAAGATCCCTATCGATCTGGGTAAAGGCCAGTTCAGGAATCTTCTCAATGGTAAAATCACCATGGGCTGTAATAGGATAATCTCTATACTCGGTATACTCTGTGTCTCCTCGAGTATAGACCGAAGTTTTTGTGCCTATGCCTTGAACATTAACATGGGTTTTTGCATCCCCCATCCAATAGGGTAAATACATTCCGGTGATTTTTTCAAGCTGGGACGCTTCGGTAAAACTTCTGGGAACATAGGGTTTTGATTTTGCCCAGTTCAAAAAAGTCTCTTGGGCTTTTTTCTTATCAATAGCAAAGGGTACAATATAATCCGGTTTAAAATCACCCTGCAGCTGTTTTGTCAAAATAACAGGACTATGGCAATAATAACAAAAGGTAGCCGAGGTGGTGGCATTGCTCACCACCTCCGCTCCACAGTTGTCACAACTATAGCTGAGTATTTCTTCCTGGTTATCTTCCTCTGGGCTGGTTTTTATATCTTTTTCTTCTTTTTCGTTATTTTTTGCATAATCCTCTAATTCTTCTAGGGTAAAAACATTGCCACAATAATCACAGGCTCCCTTGTCTAAATTAGGATCATAATTGATGGAAGCTCCACAGGAAGGACATTTATAGTTTAGTAGAGACATTTCTACCTCCTAATTGGCAGATCCACACTCGGGACAAAATTTCGGCTTTTCTCCTTCGAATTTGTGGCCGCAATTGGTACAAAAACTTCCTTGGGGCTTATCAGGTTTTGCCGTACCGCATTCTTTGCAGAATTTCCCGGTATTTTCTGTACTACACTGGGGACAAGCCCAGCTATCTTCGGTAGCGGTTGCCCTTTGAGCTTCACTGGCCTTTCCTTCAGCGGCGGCCCTCATGCGCTCAATTTCTTCTTGCTGTGCCTTCATCTGGGATTGCATTGCTTCACGCTCAGCCTGGGCTGTGTTGGCTCCCGATGCTGCACCCATAAAACCTCCACCGGCCTGCATACCCATGCCCACTCCCATAAAGGCTCCCATGGATCCTGATTCATTGCTTCCGGCGGCTTCGATACCCCGAGCAACGGTTCCTTGTACATAGCCTTCGCGGATAGTGGCATCGCCAAGCATGGCGCCGCGGTTACGCATATTGATAAGCTCTTTAGAGTCATCGTCATAGGAAATACTGGCAATACCCACGGACTGGATATCCATACCCCTTAAGCTGTTCCATTTTTCATCCAGGACTTCCGACATGTATTTGCCCAGTTCCTGGCTTTTGGATGTGACAAAGGAAATACGAATCCCATCGGCAGACATCTGGTTAATTGATGTTTGGAGAGCTTCGAGAAACTCCGACATATACATCTGAGCAATATCGTCCATGGTTATGGTTCCGCCACCCTTGGGTAGAACTTCTCTAAAAAAGAGAATGGGATCTGTAATTTTTGTCGTATAGGTCCCGTGGGCCCTTAGGAACAGTTCTGAATTATAAAACTCATCGAAATAGTTGATAGGATTTTTTGTTCCAAATTTTATGCCTTTCATTTCTTGGAGGTTAACATAGTAAACTTGCTGCTTTTGAGGCGTGTCGCCACCATAGCGAAAACGATTAAAGGTTTCTTTAATGCTGCCTCCCAGATCTCCTGACATCATTGAGGGCATGGAAGAATTCTTTACCTCAAACATACCGGGTTCTGCTGTAAAGTCAACAATGGCTCCGCCGTCAACAAGGAGGGCGCACTGGTTTTCCGGAACATGGATTATGGATCCGTTGGAAATGGCATCGACTGTGTGTTTAGTATTGCTACCTCTTCTTCCTCGTTTTAGCATTACTCCTTGGGTAAATACAACACCCTCCGAGGTGTCATCGGGTTCAATTGTTTCCAACCATTGGTCGGCTAGGCCGGTGCCTACTGTTGTACTTAACGCTTTAATAAGACCCATAGCTTCCTCCTTGAAAAATATTTGTTTCTAAATTGATGGTAATATTATAACATAAAAAACTAACAAACGGTCAGAATATGTGTCCTTCTGTGCTCATTTGTGCCACTTTTAGTTCTTTGGTTATTTCTCAAAGTAAACTGGACACCTTGGATATCTAGTATCCATTTTACTGTAAGAAATGATACCGTCCAGTTTACCATAGGAAAACCTGTATAATAAAAACGTGTTCCTTCGGTTCTTTTGGAGGAGTAGTATGAAAAATAAACACTTAACCTATTTGAACCGAATTGATCTGGAGCGAAAACTAACCTTAGGTGAGAGTTTTCGCTGCATCGCAACTGAATTAGAAAAAAGCCCAACTACCATTTCAAACGAAGTAAAAAAACGTTCCCTATGTAAACAAGCTAAACCCTATGGACGGCCTCCGAACTCATGTATCCATCGCCACTCGTGTGAAAAACAAGGGGTGTGCTTTATTTGCCAGTACAAAAAACCTAAAAAATACTGCAGACTGTGCAAACATTGTAATCAGAATTGTTCTGATTACAAAGAAGATAAATGCCAAAAGCTCTTACTACCCCCTTATGTATGCAATCCTTGTCCCCAAAGGAACTCTTGTAGTCTCACCCAAAACATCTATGAGGCAAAAACGGCCCACCTACAGTACGAATCTTCCTGGAAAGAAGATCGGGAAGGCTTCTATCTTACGGGGCTGGAGATGGAGCACGTAGACAAGCTGATAAGTCCTAGAATAAAGCAGGGACAATCTCCCTATGTGGTTCTCTGTGCCGTAAAAGACCAGCTTCCATGTGGGCTTTCTACGGTCTATCGCCTAATTAATGAAGGCGAACTTTTAGTGAGAAATGCCGATCTTCCCAGGAAAATGAGACATCGACCTCCTAAGGTAAAAAGGATGCATAAGGTAGACAAAAAGTGCCGTGAAGCAAGAACTTATGGCGATTTTCTACGTTTTGTCGAAGAAACAAAACCACCCTTTATCGTAGAAATGGATACCCTAGAGGGCAAAAAAGGAGGCCCAGTGGCACTCTCTTTAGAATGGAAACAGTTCGCCCTCCACCGTCTACACTGGAGAGAGCGTAATGACGCTCATAGTGTAAAGCAGTGGATTAACCATTATGAAGAGATGCTTGGAATAGAGCTGTTTAAAGAATTGTTCCCTGTTATTTTGACTGACAGGGGCACTGAATTTACTGATCCCGAATCAGTCGAGTTTTCTCCTGTCACAGGAGAACGTAGAACCTACGTATTCTACTGTGATGCGCAAAGATCTGATCAAAAGGGGGCTATCGAGCGAAATCATTCCGAATTACGCAGGGTTATACCTAAAGGGGCTGACTTAAATAAATGGCCACAAGCCCTTTTGAGTAAGGTTTGTGACCATTTAAATAGTTACCCTAGAAAAATCTTAAAAGATAAGTCTCCCTATGACACCTTTTATTTTTTCATGGGCTATGATATCCCTGCTAAATTGGGATGGAATTCCATCCCTGCAGAGGACATTTATCTAAAAGAAAGTTTCTTTCAGATAAATCAATAAGAAGTAAGCTTTTCAAACAGTCTACCGAAGGAACACCAATTTAGCCAAACGAAAGGGGTCCAGTTTACCTTAGGAAAAATGTTTTCCCACGGAGGACCTCCCTTTAGAGTGCCTAAAATCTTCTAAACTGCTTGCGCTTGTCCTCATTTTACCATAAAAAGAACAAAAACAACCCTAAAACTCCGTTTTTACCAGTCCAGTTTACCTAGAGAAATGCACTCGCTCATAAAACCTTCTTCTTTTCAAGAGATGTCCAGTTTACCTTTGGGATTAACCGTGCTTATATAGATCGTCTTACTTCCCGTCTCTGGTTTCTATTCTAATAGCAGTTGAATTACTCTGTCATTTTCTAGAAAATCCTTTTGCTATAATAGCACTTTTTAATGGAGCTATTCCAGCTTTTTCTCTTTAGCCATGTCTAGGTTTATTAGTATTATACTTATGGATACAAGGACAATGGCTAAAATAACATTGGCACCCAATACTCTTTCCTTTAAAAATATATAGGAAAGAAATGTACCAAATATTGGAATCGTAAATTTATATACACTTACCTTACCTACACCATTGTGTTTAAGTAAAATAGTCCAGATCGAAAAGGCTGCTGCCGATATAAAGGACAAATACAATAATAACCATATATTTTTGTCCGTAAATTTAAGAGTTTCTGCTCCTCCCAAGAATCCCACCGCTATCAAAAATAGTGAACCTGTTAGTAGTTGATAAGCTGTAATTAAAAAGGTGTCTACTTGTCCAGCCAGCTTCTTTGTATATATTCCGGATATGGCTCCCGTTAAACTTGCAATGAGTACAAAACCCTCACCCGTTAATGAAAAACCACTTCCAAAACTGCCGCCATTTATGGTTACAAGAACCACTCCTGTAAACCCTAATATTAATCCCAGTATCTTCTTATTGGTTAATTTGTCTTCCTTATAGAAAAAATGTGCTAAAATTACTGAAAACAATGTACCGGTGGCCGATAATATAGAGCCCTTGGTTCCACTGGTATTGGAAACGCCTATGTAAAAAAACGTATAATTTATAGCGGTTTGAAGAAGCCCTAGTAGTAGAATTCCCTTAATATCGTATTTTCTTATTTTTATTTCTCTTCTTGTTAAAATACAAAAACCCAAGATCATGACTGCCGATAGAAAGAATCTATATCCAGCAAATAGTATTTTTCCATAGGTATCACTTCCACTTATTTGAAATAAATCATAGCCAACCTTAATCGTAGGGAAGGCACTTCCCCATAGAAAACAACTAAAGAGAGCCAGTATTATTATCATGTAAGTTTTATCAAATAAATTTCCCTTAGTTTTCTCCAAATGATGTCCTCTCTTCTTCCATTCATATAAATTCAATTGGTGCCAATGTATTATATCACTTAAATCTCCTTATTTTTCTTCTCCTTTACACTTACTGTTCGAAAAAATAAAAAATGTTCTGTTAAGTATGATAAAAAAAGGATTTGTAAGATCGTGATTTTTTGTTTTTACTTGAGCCACCCTACACTTCTAGCAAGCCTTAAAAGTCCAGTATAGATGGTGTAAATTGTTCGTTACTCCTTGGTGATGAGTATCTTTGCATCTACCCCAGCCCCTTTTAACCGGCGCCTTTGCCAGAAGGCGAGGGATTTGAAAAAACCAGCTAAGGATTCTTTAATCTGAAAAAACAAGAACAATGGGTTTGGATAAAAAAATTAGTTTGTTTCTATGTTTTTTCCTTTAAGTTGATGCACAGTTTTCTGGGTAATATACCATTAATAGACAGGCAAAATAAAAGTATAGGTAAACAATCATCGATAATATTCTTTTAGTCTTCGCCTTCATTAAAACATAAGATCAGTGATGTCCTTCTATGGTCCCAACAGGCGGTACAAGTTCAATAGGGAAATTAACTTGCAACTTATATGATTACAAAATAAAGTAGAGGGAGGAAAAGATGGATGGTAAAATGTTACGGTATAAAGCTGTTGTGGCGATTTTGTCACTGCTGCTTATGATAATGGTAATCCCCCACACTCTAGAGGATTTTGCTTTGGGTGAGCCCGCTAAAAATGGCATTCCTATACTGATACTGCAAGTCGTGGTAGCACTACTTGTGGCTGTTCAAGCCTTGGGACTATATCTTTTGGGAGGCAACCATCGTCTCGGATATTTTATTCAGATGGGGATAGGAATCATCTGGCCCCTTTTGGCTGGCAGTGCCCAGTTGCCGGCAATCTTCAGTAGCCAGCCCTACCGCTCTGGATTTAGTTCGGTCTTTTTCGTTATTGGCATGATCCTTATTGGCGCGTTGCTGTTTTTTGCTTCAAT
>LSQX01337643.1_pt1 | contig 16043 bp, 16 predicted proteins | sample 654561 | NCBI WGS metagenome assembly LSQX01 (sample SAMN04489861, study PRJNA283612) | anaerobic digester metagenome | isolation source: 4 biogas reactors fed with cattle manure at either 37C or 55C with and... | place: Denmark: Kongens Lyngby | collected 2014 | reverse complement strand
CTCTTTCATTATTTCAGCTTTTGGGTCGGTAATGATGGCTGATTCTTCGGAGATTACCGCCTGCAGGACATTAGGGAAAACCAAACTCCAGGTCTTGCCTGTGAGGGGCGGCCCGAAAACGATGCAGTTTCGGTTCATGCGGGGGTTGTCGTGTCGAATCATTTCCCCTTCAAAACGGCCTAACAGAATTCCAGGGCCGGGTCCGAAACTGAAGTGCTTTTCAGCTTCCTGCCTGTCCATCCAGTTTGACGTTCCATGCGTTGGGTCATTTATGATGCGCGGTTCTTTGCTTGCCATGAATCGTGTTTGCAGTTCTGGATAGCGTGCCCACAGGCCATAGGCTATTGCCGCTAGTGAAAGCAAAGCTAAAAAGTTCAGACCTATCCATAGAGGGATGGATGCTTTCTGCGGGACTAATACTGCTGCTACAAAGGGATTGCGTAAACAGCGCAGCATTAAGTCCCAGTCTTTGAAGATTAGCGTGATACTACCGATAAACCATGCGTCAAGGATGTATAGAGTAATAACTGTCAGTGCTAGGACTATCCTCTTTTGGGATGGGCGTAGGTTTTTGTATCTCTGTGTCAGTTCCGTCATCAATGATCAACTCCACATCGTAATCCATGAATTGATTTTGCAGTTCTTTTACCTGTCCAGGGGTACAGACTATAAGACATTTCCGTGCTTCTCTATTCTGGACATAGGTTAAATAGCCTGATAACGTCTGCCGCTTGACTAGATCATCGGCGTGCATGACGGTGATGTAATTGCCCTGCCACTCAAAATGGGCAAAGGGTCTGGCACAAAGTTTTAATCCGGGAAAACGCTGGTTCATAAAAGCAACAAAGTCTTTGGTAAAAATACGCCTGAAGGAATCTACGCCTGCAGGGTAAGAGAGTAAGCACAATTCCTTGATGCCACTTGGCGGTTCGACAGTCATGGCTTCGATGATTTTCTTATTTGTGCAGAATACAGCGATGCGTTCTATGCCCCACAAATGTAGATCACGCATTTCGCTCCTCATGAATGTAACATTACCGGAAGTAGGCACATGCGACAACATATAGATGGCATATTTTAAATTGCTTCGTTCTATAATACCCGCAACCTGCGATCTGCGCTCAAGCAAATTTTGACGCTTTAACTCTATTCCGAATCTTACATTCCATTCAGGAAACCTTAATAGAAGTTCAACTGCTAATGCCCGGTCTTTACATTGGTGCTTTTTTATTCTCACAATATCACCTTCATAACCTGCCGCAACCAGCCCCTTTTTAGTCGGCCTGATATATCCTTTGTCACGGATGATCATACCTGCCTTCGATAACCGTTCTATTCTGCGGACATGATACTTCTTAACGCCACCATAGATCACATTCGCCTGAGCTGTTTTCATAACGCCACATCTTCCTAGAAAATGTAACAATGCTACATCTCTATCGGTCAATTTATCTGGCAAATTTGACACATTAGCACCCCCTTGAAATCTATGTGCATAAAATAGCTTTTTCGTGGAATACGAAGTCCTACATAATTGCTTTTTCAGCCCCTTTTCGTGGGAATTGAAAAAGACATTGAGACCCGCGCTACAACTGCAACGCGGGTCTCAAATTTTTGCAAATCAGCCACGTGGTTTCAAGCCCCCTCAAATTATTGGCGGTTCAACCACGTGGCTGAGCTGCTATTTTTGAGTGGTTTTTACCATATATTGTTATACCATTTATGGTATTTATTAACTGGTATTTAATAGCAGTGAGATAGGATCGTGAGGTTGTTCCGTTACCATTATCTCAGTCCTGGGATTGTCCTTATCTACACCTCCAGAAATGTAGAGCGACAATTTGTTCCAGCTGTCATTCTTTATAACCTGCGTCATTCGTAAGGAATTGATTATAATATTGATTGCCCTATTATCGACATCCCATTCGATGTTTTTAGGAGTTATTATTTTAATAATACAAACTGCTTTTTCAAACCTAACAGGTTCAGGCAACCTTCTTATTGCGCTGGTTATATTACCAGCCCAGTCAGCACATACCCGTTTTCTGCGGAGATTGAGAGGTAGCGGAATCGGGAGCCCCTCCGATGTCTCCGCCAAAGAAAACCCTTGATGGGCCGATCATCCATGTGGTTGGAGATTTTGAGAAAGGCAAGCTCGCTGTGGATGGCCGCATTGTTAAGAGACCCAAACAAGAAAAAGCCTTGCTACTCCCGATAGCTCCCGATAGCTTTCATTTTCTTTAAAGCGTGCGCACTACTCGAAACGGTTACAAATGGATCATTATAATGCTTTATTGAGAATTTTTTCCCCCAATGTATTTAGTTTTGCACCTTTCATTAATCACCCATCCTTGTCCCCATATAAATCTATTATCAGTATACCCCACCTGCTATTTATTGGCAATAGCTATGGTCCCTACCATTCCTTGAGAAGTCGCCATCCAGTATTTGATAGCATACATCCATTTGTTTGTACTAGCTCCATTTTGTTGTACAATCTCGGCCCGTTCCACCCAGGGACTAGACACGCCAAAGGAAGGGGGGTAAAACTCAACACCCATTTTGTCTGATAGATCCTTTGATATTGCTGCCCGTAATTCTTCGGTATTCTGTGTGAACTGTGCTCTTACATAGCGTTTAACAGCATCAATAGGTGTCAAATTAGAAGGAAATTCCCCTTCTAAAACCTCCTCTCTTGTTAATAAAAGTCTTGTTTCGGCAATATCTTTTTTAGAACAGGAAGGGGGAAAAAGCAAGCAAGTAATGATCAAGAGCAAACCCAAGTTTCGTAAGTTCAATAAACTCACATCCATTAAAGTTTTATGTCTCGACAAACTAACCAAGATTATAGAGGAAGTTAGGCCACAGGTGAAGAATATTCGTTATTATACAAGCCAGCCCTGCCTTTTTCCGACACACTTGGCAGGCTTTTTTACCGAGCTGGATAGAGCCGGCACGATCCGTCTCGATGATGAGCTGTCCGCCGGAGTCTATTCCTAAAGAAGAGGACCCGAAGCAGATGAGAACATCTCCTTTACCGGTGAAATGAAAAATAATAAAACATGTAGGAGGATGAAATTGACATGAAAAAAGTATTGTTATTGTCGAGAAGTCACAGGAAAAACGGAAATTCAGATCTTTTATGTGACCAATTTATGCGGGGAGCCAAGGAAGCAGGACATCAGGTTGAAAAAATTATCTTGAGAGATAAAAAGATCAATTATTGTTTGGCCTGCGATGCCTGTAAAAGAAACGGCGGCACTTGTGTTCAGAAGGATGACATGAACGAAATTCTGGATAAAATGATGGCTGCCGATGTGTTTGTCCTGGCGACACCAGTTTATTTTTATTCCATGAGCGCCCGAATGAAAACTTTGATAGATAGAACCTATGCAAAGTACACCGAAATCAGGGACAAAGAGATGTACTTTATTATCACTGCTGCGGATGACCGAGAGCAGTATGTGAAAAGGGCCATAGAAGGTTTCAGAGGTTTTGCTTTTTGCCTTGAGGGGTCAAAAGAAAAGGGTATTATCTATGGGCTTGGCGTTCATAATGCAGGTGATATTAAGGGAAGCCAGGCAATGGTACAAGCATATGAAATGGGTAAAAACATATAACTGGGACTACCTGTCCTTCTGTCCTTTGATAAAACATTATGGGTGGGGGTAAATTGTCTCAAAACAGTAAAGTGTCGGGGTCGCAAAATTCCCCGGCACTGTTCACATTAGGCTGGACCGCGGCCGGCAATAACGACCGCAATAATCCAAACCTGGGTTGGGAGTTTATGCAGTTAGCAATTCTTTATGAGCGCTCTCTTCGCATTTAACTATATTATGAGATATCCCAGTTTTAAGGGGCGAACACTTCATTTAATCAACTTAGATCTTTATGAGCGGTCTCAGTTGTTTGTATTAAAGATATAAAGCAAACTGTGGCAGCCGCCATCAGGTAAAACGCCGGAGCAAATTGATTATTAGTTAAGGCAATTAAATAGGTAGCAACAAATGGAGCGGTCCCGCCGAAAAGCGCATTTCCGGTATTAAAAGCGAGACCAAAACTAGTAAAGCGCACCGAAGTGGGAAACATTTCAGTAAGAAATGTAGCCAACACTCCGTCATTACCTGCCAGAAAAGCACCTAACAGAAATAAGGCCAATATCGACCAAAATCCACCTTGAGATAATAACAGAAAGACTGGGTAGGTAAACAGTACAAAAAATACACAGGTTGTCATAAGCACCCTTTTTCTCCCCACAAGGTCTGCTAGGTGACCGATTAGAGGAAGAATGAAAACATAAGTAAATAATGTTACCAAAGTAATTAAGGTTCCATGCAGGCGGCTAAAGCCCACTTCCTCCATTAAGTAGGTTGGCATGTAGCTCAAGATGATATAAAATCCAACTGCATTCAGCAAAACAACTCCAAAAGCAATCAAGATTTTTTTCCAATAGGGCTTAAGTGCCCTTAATCCCCGTTTTTCTTCTTCGGGCTCAGCCTTTTCCAATTTTTTAAACACTGGTGTATCTTCCAACCGCAAACGAATAAACAAACCGAGATATCCAAGAGGTAATGCTATGAGAAAGGGAATCCTCCAACCCCAACTGTGCAATGCTCCTGAACTTAAATAGTAATCGAGAAGAGAGGTGACCAAAGCAGCAAACATCAAACCTGCAGCAGTACTAGCAGGTACCATACTAACCAGCAGACCCCTTTTACCTTTAGGTGCATATTCGGAAATAAATGAAGCTGAACCGGCATACTCACCAGATGCAGCAAATCCCTGAACCATACGGATCATCATTAGGAGGAGTGGAGCCCAAATTCCTATCACTGAGTATCCCGGTAAGAGCCCAATGGTAAATGTGGCTATCGACATTATTGAAATGGTATATATTAAGGTACGCCTGCGACCAATTTTGTCACCGAAATTGCCCCAAAATATACCCCCTATTGGCCTAACTATAAATGAAACCGCAAATACAGCAAACGCACCCAATAATGCTGCCGTTCTGTCACCAGGAGGGAAGAAAACAGTAGCAATAATAGCAGCCAGGTACCCATAGGATGCATAATCGAACCATTCAATGGCATTACCAAGTGCAGCTGCAAACACCGCTTTTTTTAGTCCAGCAGAAATATCTGGCTTCGAAGAATTCTGCATCACTAGCTCTTCACTTTTGCCCATACATTAGCTCCCCTTTATTATGGATTTAAAAAAGATCCGGCTTAAGGATACTTAGTAGCGAAGTTCTTATCTATTCGGACCAGTGAATAAACCAATATTTCAAGTTATCTGAAGCTGACTTAATCATTTAATGCGAGGGGCATCCCGCCCCCCGCATTTTTTATTCATCATATCCCTCATTAAATTATTTTTTAATAACAAGATGCTCTGGGCCAACCGGGAAACCGGTGATGTTTTCGACTTCTCCGTTCTCTTTGATCACCAGAATGTCATGCTCACGATATCCGCCTGCTCCTGGCTGTCCTTCGAGAATGGTGATGCATGGTTCCATAGAAATTACCATGCCTGGTTCTAATACAGTATCAATATCTTCACGCAGCTCGAGAATTCCTTCACGGCCGTAATAGTGAGAAAGCACACCAAAGGAGTGCCCGTAACCGAAAGTACGGTTAGCAAGCAAGTTATGCTCCCGGTATATGTCATTTAATTCAGCACAAATATCTTTACATCTGACACCGGGTTTGATCAACTCAAGGCCTCGTTTATAAACTTCCATATTGATCTCCCAGTATTTCCGGTATTCATCAGGTAAGTCTCCATAGAACATGGTTCTTTCCAGTGCGATATAGTAGCCACTAACCATGGCAAATGTATTCAGGCTGAGAATATCTCCCTCTTGCACTTTTCTGGTGGTAGGCCAGTTATGCGCACCATCTGTGTTTATTCCGGACTGGAACCATACCCAGGTATCTCTTAGTATCGTATGGGGGTAGCGCTTGGCAATTTCACGGGTCATAGCCTGTGTTCCGGCAAGAGCTACTTCATATTCGGGTACACCCTCTGCGACTGCTTCAATAACCGCTTTGCCGCCTATGTTACATATTTGGGCACCATTACGGATGAGATCAATTTCTTCTTGGGATTTAATCATCCGGAATCTCATTGTTGCTTTTGCAATATCTACCAGTTCAAATTCCGGGAACGCATCCTGGAGTTTTCTGCGCAACTCGATGGTCACATGGTCTTCCTCAATGCCCAAGCGGCCCTTCTTAATTCCGGCCTCATTCAAAATTTTCCTCACAGCATACTCGAAATTGTCTCTTTGCCAGTCTGTATATACGATGTTATCCTGATAGCTGGTACGCCAAGGCATACCTCCATCTATGTTCGCACTCACCGTAACGTGCTTATCCTGGGTCACCACCAGTCCATAGTTTCTACCAAAGGCCGTATACAAAAAGTCGCTGTAGTATTTGATATTGTGGTAAGAAGTAAACAATACAGCATCAATATCATTGTCAGCCATGTGCTTACGGAGCTTAGTATTGCGTCGCTCCATCTCTTCTTTAGAGAAAGTTAGTTTTTCTTTTTCTCCATTGTGTAAAATCTTTGTTCTTTCGAGATCACTTACCTGCATCATTGCTTCCTCCTTCGTTAACTCTACAATTTTTTTTAGTATTTCCGAAATTGTGAGCAAATACCAAGTAAAAAATTACCGGGCAACTCCACCTCACTTCTACATATAGCATTTGTATTAAGGTGCGGTTATATAACCTAAAATCGCAAATTGCGTGCCAGAAAAATAAAAACTGAGAGAGGGGGCTTAAACCCTTTTGTATCAAGAAAAAACAAAAATGCTCACATTGTGAGCATTTTATGCAAATACTTATTTAGACAAAATATTTTGATTAAACTATCAAAAAATTTTGTATCAACTTCTCTTTAAGATGTTGAAGTTAACCCATATTTTTTCATCTTATAGTCAAGATTCTGCCGGCTTAAACCCAATTTTTTAGCTGTTTCGTTTATGTTACCTTCGTTTCTTCTCAATACGCTTAAGATGGCTTCTTTTTCAACGAATTCAACAACAGTTTTCAAATCCATGCCCTTCTCATCTATTTCCTCTGATACGGCAATATCAACTATTTGTTCCACACTTTTTGAAGGCTTCATTTTCAACCTTTCAAAAAGTAAAAAGGGAAGATGCTCTTTCTCAATTGTCTCATTTTCTACAAGGTTCATGGCATGTTCAATGGTATGCCTTAATTCTCTGATATTTCCCGGCCAGTTATATTCCAAAAATATTTTCATCACCTCAGTTGAAACCCCTTGTACATTAAGCTTAAATGCCTTGTTATAATGATCAATAAAATACTCGGTTAACATAGGGATGTCTTCCCGGCGCTCAACTAATGACGGAATTTTAATAGTTACCACACCTAAACGATAAAAAAGATCTTGCCTGATTAACCCCTGCTCAATGGCATCAATGGGAGATATATTCAGAGCACTGATTAATCTGACCCTAACAACTCGTTCTTTGGTTTCCCCAACCCTTCTTAACCTTCCTGTTTCCAGAACTCTCAGCAGTTTTGATTGTTGGTCTGGATTCATAGAGCTTATTTCATCTAAAAACAAAGTCCCGCCGGCTGCTTCTTCAAAAAGGCCTGGGCGTTCTACAGAACCGGTAAACGCGCCTTTTGCAGTACCAAACAAAATGCCTTCTAATAAATTTTCTGGTATTGCTGCACAGTTAAGGGAAATGAAAGGCCCCCGAACGCCGCTTTCATTATGGATACTTTGGGCAAATAATTCTTTGCCTGTACCTGTTTCCCCATAAAGCAAAACCGGAGAATCGGTTTTTGATGCCTTCTGTGCAATTTTAATGCTTTTAGTTAATAGTGGGCTTTTCCCGATAATATTGTTAAAGGTATATTGAGCACCGGAATCGTTAGCAATATGTTCTCCTGCGGATTCTTTGTTAACAATGTTCATCAATTTTTTGAACCGGGTGATATCTTTCGTTATAGTTAAAGCGCCAATTAGCTCTTTTTTTTTGTTAAAGAGAGGGTAGGAACTGCTGACTGATAATATGCGGTGACCCGAAGCGGTAGTATAATCTTGAAATGCATCTAAAATCGGTATCTGTTCGCTTAAAACATTTAGAGTTATGCTTGTGTGTTGATTTAGATTAAAACATTCAGTTAAATGACGGCCAATGACAAACTCCTGATCCAGTTTATCAAGCCTTTCATTAGCCTTGTTATAAAAAACGAAGTACCCGTTTTTATCCACAATAAAAACACAATCATCTAATAAATCCAGTATGTCAGTAAAAGTCTTCGGAAGGTCAAGGTTTTCCATCTCTACTATTTGTTTATTCATAAAAATTTCCCCACCGCACCTTTTTTTCCTAATGTAAAGGATGAAAAATCGTCTACCATCACAAAACTTTTACTTCTTTATGCTGAACAACTCGGCCTGCTTCTCTTCTATTTTTTTATTTTGCTCTAGCTACAATTAAGACGATATTATGCTGATACCGAAAGTGGAGAAAGCCCAGTTAATATGGGATTGCTGATAAGAATTGTTTACGATTAGTCTTTCTTGATTTCCCAGTAGCACCTTTTGGGAGAAACAATTTTCCCCTCTTTTTTCAGCCTGTTCATGACTTTTTCGACTTCTTTTTTGTCTATGCCGGTGGCTTTGACTATATCTCCTGTGCGAACCGCTTGCTCAGCCTTAGCGAAAAAGTCTAAAATAGCTTCGTAAGTATCCATTTAAAAGGCCTCCTTTTTCAATACTGTATTTAGAAGTTATTATAACAAAAATTGAAAATATAGGCTTAACATCTTCTTCCAGCGAGTATTCGCTCTCTGCTCTGCGGCCAAAGCTCCGTTATTCTCCACTGATCAGCGTTCATATCCTTTTCTCTGATTAGGGGGCTTTTGTATTACCCCGCAAGCCTCTCTCTTTCCGGCTTTTGACGAAGATACAGAACACAAAGCAGATTACAGAAAGAAGGGCAGCAGTTAAATAGGCATCATGCATAGCCAGCAGCCGCGGGAGAGAAGTACCCGCTAATTCATATACAGCCTGTCTGCTTACAAGCACACCACTACCGGTAGCTATCCCCAAAACCATTCCTATATTGCGTGTGGTGGCCAAAACCCCACCTGCGATGCCAAGACGATTTTTCGGGACAGCACCCATAATCGCACTGTTGTTGGGGGACTGAAACATTCCTGTTCCCAGGCCGAAGAGGCTCAAACGCCAGGTCACATCAGAAGGCTGAAAATCAGGTCCCACAAAAGAAAGGCTTAAGGCTCCCAAAACACAAAAAATTGCACCTAGAGAAGAGAGTATGCGATTACCGATTTTATCTGAAAGGGCTCCACTCAAAGGGGCTACAATCAATACTGTTAGGGGGAAGGCTGTCATAGTAAGTCCTACTTTCGATGATGTTAATCCCAGTTGCTGTTGGAGGTAAAAGGGAGTAACAAAAACAATGATATACTGGGTCATAAAATGAAACAGAGCAGCAATATTACCAGCTGTAAAAGGTTGATTCCGGAACATGTTCAGTTCCAACATCGGTTCAGCTGTCCTTCCCTCTTGAATGATAAACAATATTCCTGCAATAAGTGCTAAAACTGGCATCAGCATGATAAATCCTGACCACTGGTAATACTGGCCGCGGCTGATAAAAAACAGAAGTGAGACAAGGGTAAGCAGTGCCAGCCAAGCCCCCACCCAGTCAAATTTTTGTTTCTCCAGTTTTTCTTTTTCAGGAATCAACTTATAGCAAACAATTTGAGCTATGACACCAATAGGTAAGTTGATAAAAAAGATGGAACGCCAACCCCATAGATCCAATAAGGTTCCACCAAGGGTAGGGCCGATAGCAAGTCCTAGAGCGACTACCATACCCTGTGTTCCTAGCGCTCTCCCTCTTTCCTGCGGGGGAAATGTTGCTGTGATAATTGCCGGAGCAAGTGCGGCAGTCATTCCAGCACCGGCAGCCTGAATTGCCCTGAAGGCGATCAGCGCTCCGATACTCCAGGACATACCGCACAATACTGAGGCAACAGTAAATATAGCATTACCTGCCAAAAAAATGCGCCTAAAACCGAACATATCTCCCAACCGGCCAAAGCTAAGCAAAAAACTGCTCAAGACCAACAGGTAAGCCATACTTACCCATCCCACAACATCAACACTTACATTAAATACTTCTGACAGACGAGGAAAGGCAACATTTACTACACTGGCATCGATTGGTCCCATCAATACCGGTACCAATACTGCTGCTAAAGTGGCCCATTTTGAGGATTCAGCCTTCTGCAATAAGTAACCCCCCCATCTAAAAACCCTGATAATATGCTTAATAAACTAAATTCAGCTTGTGTTTTTATAGTCCAAAACAACCGCACAATTTCTAATGCTTTCCGGACTATTTAGGAAAAGTTATGATAAAATGGTATTAGAACCTCATAGGGAAAGGTGGGTTTTAGGATGAATCTGCCGGAACGGATCACAGATGCAGAGGAGAGAATCCGTGACCGAGCTTTAAAACCCATGCTGGATCTACTGGTTCCTGATTGGATCTACCCAAACCACATCACAGGGCTGCGCATAGTTTTGGTTTCCATTGCAATCATTTTTTATCTAAGAAGTGCTTCACTGGCAATTCAGTTCTGGCTTCTATGTGCAGCTGCACTTACCGATTTTATCGATGGCCCACTGGCCAGGCTGCGGGGACAGTGTTCACGTATAGGGGCTAAACTGGATCTGGTTGCAGACTGGTATCTGGGGATCTGGTCAGGGGTGCAGGTTTTGCTGACCGGTCTGCTCCCGCTGACAATAATCGCTCTCATGGTTGTCCCACAGCTCGGTATACTTATCACAAACAGAATTCTCGCTTCCCATCCCAACAGCCAACAAGAGCAGTTGTCTACCATGACCTTGGGCACCGCAGTTTTCAGGGCAAGAACCATGGAAAGGCTGCAGTTTGTAACAGTGTTATTGGGGTTTATACTTATCCTTTACAGCAAAGTAACTTCCAGAGCCATCTGGTACCGCTTCGGTATTGGCGCTCTGTATTGTGAGATTTTTATCGTCTGGATGCTCCTTTTTCAGAAAATCGCATGTGTTGTTAAGCAATAAAAATAAATTTATTAAATAATAGCTATCTCTATGAATTGGATGGTTTTGGCAAACGCACTGTAAACGTTACTCCCTGGTCCCTGCTGCATTGTAAGGTAATCTTTCCCCCATTCTTTTCCACAACAGCTTTCACAGCTGCCAGTCCTGTTCCCCGTTCTTTCCCCTCCTTGGTAGAGTATCCCATTTCAAAGATTCTCATCTTTATTTCCTCAGGAATGTAACCTGGGTTTTTGACCTGCAAACAGTAATATTCAGCGGTTTCTGTTATTTTTAAAACCACAATCCTATTTTCCTCAGGCAGTGTTTCTACAGCCTCAAAGGCATTGTCCAGCAGGTTCGCCACCACCATGATCAATTCCAGGGGCTTAATTTCCAATCCTTTTAAATCTGACTCCACAGTTATTTTAAATAATATATCTTTTTTTCGCGCCAGGTCAGTTTTAGCGAGCAGCAAGGCTGATAGTTCAGGCATATCAACTCTCAGCATTTCTCCGGTTATTTGAATATCATGGGATAAATCAGCTATATACTCAATTGCTCTATCAAATCTGCCAGTTTTCATTAAGGCATGAACAACCTGCATGTGATTGACAAAATCATGCCTTTGTACACGGATCGCTCTGACCAGTTCACTGAGGTGTTCGATATAAAAGTCTTGAATTTCCAGTGTTTTCTGTTGCTTGGTAAGCAAAAAAACATTTTTTGTCAAGATCAGCAAAACCGGTATAGTAACAAAGAGTACGATAATCATAGCAAGCAAAAGAGGTTCTGATAAACAAAGGGGATTACTAATTAGGTTGTGTAGAGTAAAAGAAGAGAGCATTAATAAAGAGACAAGCAGGAAGGCTAGTCCTAAGGGTATGATTATGTTGAATAAAGTTCTATCTTTCATGATCCTTCCTACTCAATTCTTTTAGTTCTCTTAAATTGATAAGACTAAAATTATATTTATGACAGACCAAAATCACAACTGTCAAAAAAATGTATTCAGGCAGAGGAAAAAGCAGCCTTAAAGTCAAATCTTCAAAAGCCTGCTGTATGGTAATCCCGGTTGCCGCAGTGACGAAAAAATAATTAGCGGCTTCCACAAATCCAACAACTACAACGCCCAAAAATGTAGCAATAGAAGCTGAGATAACATCTAATTTATAGAATATTACGAACAATATGATCAAAAAAAATGCGATGCACAAGGTGCTCACTATTGGCAGCAGTTGAAGTGATTTAACTACCGCTGCAAAAAGAGCTTGGATAATGCCAATGATCACCAATTGTTTCCATCTAATCTTATATCCCGCTAATATCAAAGATAAAGCGGGAAAAATAATCATTTCAGGTAAAAACTGAAACAGAAGTAAAGGCAGCATGTTTTTATCAAACACCATACAAACTGCCTCCTAGTAGCCAAATCCCTAAAATAACTTAACAAGTATATTATTCAACATTTTCCGCCAAATTCCTGCATGTTGGGAAAAGTCTTATTCAGATACCAACAAAATTATAGAGACAAGCCATAGCTGCTATCCCTGCCAGTAAAGTAACAAACAGGTTCTTGGTCTTAACCGCTGCAATCACTGTCGGTAAAAAAGCCCAGATGTATATATTATTGATACTGATGTCAATTACCCCTTCAGGGGCAAGAACACTCACTGCGGTAAGCCCCGCTAGTACAGCAGGGGCTACAAAGGACAGCCATTCCTCGATAATAGCTGGAAATTCAAAACGGGATAACAAAGCGACAGGCAAAATGCGCGGGGATAGGCTGATAATAGATACCCCGATGATTATTAACCAGATATTAGTGTTGTCCATTGATGATCACCCCCAGAGTTGCCGCGATAAGAGTGGCAAAGATAATATTGGAAAGGTTGCTCATAGTAGAAGGCGCTAGATAGCCGATTACCAGACAGATCACCGCTGCAGATACTGCCACCCAAATATCTGCCCTCCGCTTGATCATAAAAATCAAGAGACAGGTATACATGGCAGGCAGCGCAAAACCCAACCCAAACTGGTCGGTGTTAGTGATAAAACTGCCCAACACCGCCCCTAGCAAGGAACCGCCGATCCATCCCAGGTGAGAGGTCAGGTTCAACCCCGCCATATAGGCTGAAGTGGCAGGATGATCCTGATAGTGGTTCATAGCCACAGCATAAGTTTCATCAGTCAGTCCATAGGACAGCAAACTAGCTATTAAAGGTGGCACATGCCCCTTTAAATAGGGAACAGTAGATGTGGAAAAAAGCAGGTAACGAATGTTGACCAAAACATTTGCAACAAAAATAGTTATTATGGCACCGCCTGCCTGTATGAGCCCTATTGTAATATACTGTCCTGCCCCTGTAAAACAGAGCACAGACATCATAGTTGCCTGTATTACAGACAATCCTGCCTCCTTTGCCAGTACCCCAAAAGCCATCCCTAAAGGAAGATAACCTAGAACGATTGGTAAAGCATCTTTGATACCCTGTTTGAGTTCTTTTTGCATCATAATCCCCTCTATTTTTCTTATATTGTCTAAAAGCAATACCTTTCTACAATGGGCTGGCAGACTCCTCCCTGTTAACAGATCAGCAGGGATTGCGCCTTTAACATTATTACAGAAAATACACCAAAACATTTAGTTGACATGTTAACTATCCCATTATAAGATTATATGGATAGTTAACATACTAACTAAACCCTCTTCCTCTAATAACAAAGCCGGTTTAAATCAATACAAACAGGATGGTGATCCCTTTGCAGAGCTGGTCTAATCTCGTGGTCAAATACAGAAAACTGCTGCTTATAATTGCTACAATTCTGCTTATACCCGCCCTATTAGGCTATCTACAAACAGAAATAAATTATGATGTTACATCTTATCTACCCCAACAGCTGGCATCCAAACAAGGCCAGGATATTTTGGAAGAAAATTTCCATATTGCAGCTAACAGTTATGTAATGGTTGAAAACTGGGAGACCTACCAAATCGTCCAGTTAAAAGAGCAGATCGAAAATGTGCCCGGTGTGGAAAAGGTTAACTGGCTGGATGATCTCTATCATCCCAGTATCCCTACATTTTTTATACCAGAAAACGTTAAACAAAACTTTGAAACTGGTGATGCATCAATTATCCAGGTACAGTTCACTCACAACTCCATATCTTCTGTTACCCAGAGGGCTGTCGACGAGATCCGCCGGCTAGCAGGGCCAGATGCCGCAGTCAGTGGTTTTCCGGTCATTATACGAGACCTTAACATTGTGTTCAACACAGAGCAATACTTGTACATTATAATAGCAGTAATCGCCATCTTCATCATACTTTCCCTTTCGACCAGCTCTTACCTACTGCCTCTACTGCTTTTGGTCGCAGTAGGATATTCGGTGATCTATAATTTGGGAAGCAATGTGCTTTTGGGCTCTGTTTCCTATATCACTCAGGCTATAGCAGCTGTTTTACAATTAGCAGTTACTATGGACTACGGTATTTTTCTGATCCACCGCTTTGAAGAGGAAAAGGAAAAACACGATGATCCAGAGGAGGCTATGTCAGTAGCGGTTTCCCGTACAAGCACAGCCATTGCCTCCAGCGCTTTTACTACAGTTGCCGGCTTTACGGCACTGATCACTATGCGCTTTGGACTTGGACAGGACATGGGATTGGTTCTGGCCAAAGGTGTTGCTTTTAGTCTCATTTGTATACTGCTGTTACTGCCGGGACTGCTGCTTATCTTCCAAAAACCCATTGAGCGCACCAGCCACCGCATTCTCATCCCCAGTTTTGCCAGAATTGCCGATCTAGTAGTCAATAAACGGGCTGTCTTTATCGTTCTGTTTTTGGTCCTGATCATCCCCTCATTTCTGCTAAAAAACAATGTGGAGGTTTTTTATAGCTTAGAAAAGGGGCTATCTCAGGAGATTCCTTCAATAGCTGACAGCGAAAAGTTGAGAGAAAAACATGGTGTAGCGGAAGTGGCCTACCTTATTGTCGAAGACAAAGGTTTAAACACTGAACAAACCCTTACAGAACAACTGAAAACCATCCCTGAGGTTAAATCGGTCAATTCCCTGGTTGAATATACTGGAGCCCAGATCCCTGAGCAATTCATCCCTGACGATGTACTGAAAGAGTTCCGCGCCGGTAATTATGCCCTCTGCACCATAGAGCTGGGGATCGGACAAGGGGACTCAAGAATCGACAGCACACTCAAGCAAATCAAGGATACCGCAAATTCACTATATGATGAGGTTTATCTGTGCGGTGAAGCATCCCTTACCCAGGACCTAAAGGAACTTACTACCGAAGACCTGTCCAGGGTAAATAAATTTTCTGTGATAGCCATCGCTATAATAGTTGCTCTAACTTTTACATCACTTTCACTCCCTATCATTCTAGTACTTGCTATCCAGTTTGCCATTTGGGTCAACCTATCTGGAGCGTTTCTGAGCGGCACTGAACTCTATTTTGTCACCTATCTGGTGCTGGGATCTGTACAGCTGGGAGCAACAGTTGACTATGCTATTCTGCTCACCAGCAAGTATAAAGAGGCACTCCAGGAACACCCACCTAAAGAGGCTCTGCGCCAGGCAGTAGAAAAGAGCGGGCGTTCTATTCTGACCAGTTCACTGACACTGACTACAGCTACAGTAGCTGTGGCATCCTTTTCAAAAATAAAAATGGCAGGTCAGGTGTGCGGCATGCTGGGGACCGGAGCTTTTATCAGCATGCTTACCATCATCTTCATCCTGCCCTCTATGCTTTTGCTCTGCAATAAACTGATCACCCGCACCACCTGGAGGTGGCCCATCCATCAGAGGGACAGTTCCGCGGCGCGGTGATGATGACACCGGTTCACTGATCGGGCATCAATGCCGAGCTCCGCTTTTAGGATAATTGGTAAATAAAAAAAGACGTGCTATGAAAAGTC
>LSQX01229761.1_pt1 | contig 16043 bp, 13 predicted proteins | sample 654561 | NCBI WGS metagenome assembly LSQX01 (sample SAMN04489861, study PRJNA283612) | anaerobic digester metagenome | isolation source: 4 biogas reactors fed with cattle manure at either 37C or 55C with and... | place: Denmark: Kongens Lyngby | collected 2014 | reverse complement strand
TGAATTGGGACTGCCGGTACTGGCAACCATCGTATCTACTGCTACCACCGGGGTAGATCCAGATATTATGGGAATTGGACCTGTGTCATCATCCCAACTGGCACTGCAGAAAGCCGGCTTAACCTTAAATGATATTGAACTGATTGAACTGAATGAAGCTTTTGCCGCCCAGTATCTGGCTTGCGAAAAAGCACTTGGTTTAAACCGTGAGATTACCAATGTCAATGGCAGCGGAATTTCTTTAGGCCATCCGGTTGGTTGTTCCGGAACCCGCATTATCACCACTTTACTTTATGAAATGAAACGGCGGGAAGTAAAATACGGCCTGGCAACCCTTTGTGCCGGCGGCGGTATGGGAACTTCAATCATTATTAAGCGCTAATATACAAATTTAAGGGAGAGATAATTATGTCAGTATTACTGGAACAATACCGCTCCAGGCTGGTTACCGCAGCCGAAGCTGTAAAAAAAATAAAATCAGGAGATTGTGTCCATTATGGCGCATTCTGCGGAGCAGTTTATGATCTTGACAAGGCTTTGGCAATACGGGTCGATGAATTGGAAGACGTTAAGACGATTACTACCATATGGCCTTATCCTGAAGTGCCTGCAATCGTTCAAGCCGATCCCCATTCAAAACATTTTAAGTTTCAGACTACGCAGTTTGGAGCGGTGGAAAGAAGAATGAACCGGGAAGGGAATTGTTGGTACATTCCGGTACAATTCAGAGAACAGCTAAAGTATTTTACCCAGGATGTGAAAATAGATGTAGCAATGCTTCGGGTAGCACCTATGGACAAACATGGGTACTTTAATCTGGGCCCCCAGGTTTCTGATGCACCAGCGATCATTGAAAGTGCCGATGTAGTAATCGTGGAAGTAAATGATAAAATGCCCGTTGTCCATGGTATGCGAAATGCAGTGCATATATCCCGGGTGGACTATATTGTACAGGGCAGCAATCATGAACTGCCAACGATATCCGGTAAAGAGGCTACTGAAGTGGACAAAAAAATTGCTTCCTACATTGTTGAACGGGTGCGCAACGGAAGCACTCTCCAGTTAGGTATCGGCGGATTGCCAAATTGTGTTGGTTCGTATATCTGTGAATCCGATATCAAAGACTTAGGCGTTCATTCAGAGATGTTTGTAGATGCATTTCTTAATCTTTATAATGCCGGAAAAATAACCGGCAATAAAAATCTGGACAAAGGCAAAATGGTATGGACTTTTGCCATGGGTTCCAAGGAACTTTACGATTTTATAGATAACAATCCCATACATCATGTTTGCCCAGTTGACTATGTAAACGAAATCAGCACCATTGCCAGGCTTGATAATTTTGTATCAGTCTGCAGCTGTCTGGAAGTGGATTTGTATGGTCAGGTGAACTCGGAATCAGCAGGATTGAATCATATTGGCGGCAATGGCGGACAACTTGATTTTGTCCTGGGATCATACCTTTCCAAAGGCGGACAGAGCTTTCTTTGCACACCGTCCACCTTCAAGACCAAGGATGGCACTATAACCTCAACGATCAAACCTACTTTGATGCAAGGTTCTATCGTAACCGTACCCAGGCAGGTCACCCATATGGTGGTTACTGAATTCGGGATAGCCAATATGAAAGGAAAGTCTACCTGGCAGCGGGCGGAAGCCTTGATTGAGATCGCCCATCCCGACTTTCGTGATGAACTGATCAAAGAAGCTGAAAGAATGGGGATTTGGAAAAACTCCAGCAAGGTTCTGGTTTAGCAGTCAAACATCCATGTGACGATTTAAAATGTTTATCCTTTGGTTTTATGAATAAATAAAATATGAACAGCCCAGGACTTGTGACTGGGCTGTTATTTTTATTAGTTTTAAATTAATGGTACGCCCGAGAGGAATCGAACCTCCGCACCCGGCTCCGGAGGAATAAATATAGCAGCATGAGCAGTCCTGATATATCCTCAAAAGTCCTATATTATAACCTTTGGTTGATTAAGTTGTGTTTGGTTATCCCTCGAAATCCCGCCTTAACACACCCTGTTTTCTGTCAAAACTTCTGTCAAATATCTTAATTTCTGAACTTGAACCAGAACGTATAAGAGAAATAACTAATGATGAAATATCTGATGCCGAACCCCATATAAACCCTTGTAAACTCGAAGATGCAGGGGGTCATGTAATTGAAAGTGGGGGGTCATGTAATAGATTACATGAGGGTATGCAATAAAAAGTGGGGGATAATGTAATTGATTACATGACGTATACAATGACTAATACAGAAAATACTATATCATCTTTGTCTGAAGCGGACAACGAACAGTATTGTCACCCGCCGAACTTAGATCCACCGTGATTTAGGACATGTTTATCACAAACGGTGACGGCCCATATAATTCCAATGAGTAAATAGATAGGTCTTTTATGGCCGATTTTTTTCTGTTTGTTTAGCATATTGCCACGCTCCTTCCCCGACTTAACGGGATTTTTTATAAATTTTAAGTATAAAAAACAGCCTCACGAAGTCGGAGGCTGTTTAATCGGTTTGCCCAGATGGGGCGGGATTTTATTTGCGACGTATTATACTTGTAATGCGCAGCAGTTTATGGGATTATTGCTCCAATACTATGGTTTAAAATAAATCGCTCAATAGTCATTCTCCACTTTTTCAAAGTCATTAAAATCAACACCGTTTATCTTAATGGTGTATAATATCACCATAAAATGAATTCAGGAGTTGATCTTGATGAAAAACCTACAGCGTTTTGTGGCCTATTTTTTATATGTTGTATTGGTCGGATGTTCCATCGTATGGGCTAATGCATACGTAATAGCCCTAAAAAATGACTTTAGTAGAGGCTTTGAACTCTTCATAATATGGACGTCATTGCCCACCTTTATCGGACTCGTACTCGCACTACCACGATTTATAGTGACAATCCAAAAACCAGGTATATGGACATTTGATTGGGTTAAATTTATTGCAGTTGGATTACCCTCATTCTTGGCGGCGGGTGCAACCTCCATTTTGTGGGCAATGTCTCTTTTGCACCAATATATGCCTTTTTTATTCAATAATTCAATACTTACGACTACTGGAGGCATTGTATTCGGATATGTACTACTTACTGCCTTTGAGAAGAAATCCCCAAACAGTTCAACCCCCTTTGAAGCTGATGACGGGGTACCTCTTTAGTAGCATTTTTTCAGTAAGCCTTGTCATTATTGCCTTATTCCCGTAAAAGTGTGTTTGTTTGAAGTCCTCCTGTCCGACGCAGGAGGCTTTCTCTTTTCTGCCGTAAATATTTCGATTTTAAGCAGCCTCTACATAAAAGGATTTGTCTCTAATTATTAAGATCAATATGTTTTATATGTTATATAATATATATAAGTTATACAACTTACTTTAGGAGGGCGATATTAATGAAAAACACTATAACCACCAATGTTACCCTGCCAGCGGATGAGGACAGAGTGCTGAAGATCAAGGCAGCCGAAGTCGGTTTATCAAAACGCAATTTGGCCACCCAGATAACCCGCGAGTGGATTGAAGCACAGGGTATAAAATCTCGAATCTCTGACATGATTACCCGTATTGCTCAAATGCCTAGTAACGAAAAGTATTTTAAGGCAATCGAAGATTTAACTACCGCCAGTACCAAATTAACCGAATGCCGGGTTAAACGTGGCATTGCAGAAGATTTTGGATATGAATACTCTATGGCAAATAAGGAAGCAGTTGCCCGAGGCAAAGTCGTAGCTTCCCTTGATTTGCTAAAAGATATAACGGAGATTCCTAAAATAGATCCTGATGTTTTTTCCGCTCTTTTTATCGAAGATTATTTTCGGAATCGGAGTCGCTAAGAAGGGCCTTGATTGAGACAAACAAAGACAAGCTAATTCTTATATAGCGGGTATTAAAGCCCGCTATTTGCCGTTTCTGTAACCTTTTTTGCGTTGCCCTGGGTCGTTTTTAGACTCGGGGTTTTTTTATTACGCAAAAAGGGGGATTGGAAAAATGGGAAACGCATATATAAAACACGTAGGCGCAAAATTTACGATTGTGCCGAACCAAGTGATGGATGATCCAACAATATCATACCGTGCAAAGGGAGTATATGCATATTTGCGGAGTAAACCGGATAATTGGGAATATCGCGTTCAAAACATAGTGGGTGCAGGAAGAGAGGGGATAAATGCAGTCCAGACTGCACTAAAAGAACTGGAGAACACGGGATATATAAAACGCAAAGCAAACCAAAATAAGGATGGTACATTTGATGGCTGGATTTGGTATATATACGACAAACCCGCAATAATAAGGGGATCTGACCGACTGCATGAAAAACCGTTAAACGGTAAATCCGACAGACGGAAAACCCGACAGACGGAAACCTATCGCGAGAATAATAACAATATCCATAATAATACTGTCGATAATAATACTATCCACAACAACGCAACCACCACAAGCATTGTGGCAATTTTTAGTGAACACGGGATAAATATAGAAACAGGAATAAAACGTAACCCAGATTTGTTGAGCTTGTTGTTATCATTTTCTGGAAAAGAAATAATTAAAATAGCTAACACACTTCGGAAAAAAGAGAATGCTGGGAAAATAAGAAATCCTGCTGGAATGTTAATATTCGATCCAGAAAAAATATGCACATCGATACTTTCGGATAATTTTTATCCTGACGTAGCAAAAAAACAATACAATGACGAAGGCGAGATATTCCTTCTTCCTTTGCCGTAGCAGTATGTTACAATCAAACTAGAGGTGAAAATCATGCAAGTAGAGCAAATTATTAAAGAGGTTCCGCAATTATCCGCGGAGGATCTACAGTTATTATATAAAGCTGTCCTAAAGCAAATTACCATACCTTTAAAAATTCCTCGAATGATATTTGACGACTGGGATGATCTGGAAGTGGATGCTTTATATGCGGATTCTTGGTGATTAGTTATCAGTCCCGCAGCATAAAGAAAAATAAATAATACCGCGCCGGGGAGTACCCCCCGGCTTTTTTAATGGGATGATTTGCTGTGATAGAAAGGGCAGGTGGAAGAGATATAACTAGAATTTTAGAGGATTTTATCTTATTTTATAGAAGAAATACCATAATAAGCCAAGCGATTAGGCATCGCAATTTTGTGGGGGTAAAGGCATATATGATAAACAATTTCTTGTTGTATTTTAAATGCCTAGAGGAGGTCAGTGTATGTTAGAACATAATTTGTTTATAAAAATTATATCGAAATCGTCCGGGATAAAAGGTGACTAATGTCTATACTGCGAACCTAATACGGATTCTTTCGGTTATAGCAATAATGCGTAGCTCGATGTTAGATGCTTGATCAAGCAATTTCCTAAGAGAGAAATGATAATCATTATAGACTGCTTATGCGGCCACTTGGAGGAGAACAACATGAGATTAACCCGTGCCAAGGTTTCTAACTACAGAAATATTAATGGTATTACCGTCATTTTCAACCCCGATTGCAACTACATAATCGGGGAGAACAATCTCGGGAAGAGCAACTTTCTGTCGCTCCTTGGCACGGTGTTCAGCGGCAGCAGAGGTTTTGATGAGAAAGACTTCGCTGATCCCGAAAAGCCTATTGAGATTGAACTGGACATCAAGCTGCTTCCTTCTGAACAGGGCTTCTTCGGGGACAATTTTTCGCCCGAAGATGCGTCGCTTCTGAAGATTCGCTATCACCAGAAAATAAGGGATGCATACCCGACCATTGTCAGCGCGGACTCAAACGAGAGCATTTCAGCGAAGATGCTCAAAAAAATCAATTTCCTGAAATACGAAACGACATCCGATCCGAGCAAGGTGTTACGCCTTGATACCCAAAAAGGAGCAGGGTTGCTCATCAACGGAATCATCGAACAATTTATTTCCAACGGTGTTCATGTTTTTTTGAATGATGAACAGGTTAGTGGCTTAATGGAATTTATCAATAAACATTTGGGTAAAATCCGCAGCTTCCGCGACTATTCCATAAAAGCTACAATCGCTCCGAACCAGACCGAGATGCTGACGAGCCTTATCTATCTGTCTGACGGTGAGAGAAAAATCGACACGACGGGAAGCGGCGTCCAGTATATGGCGATGGCTTCCATTAACATCCTCTATCAGATCATGGAGTTATACAAAAGCAAGTCTGCCCCATTTGAGGAACAGCTTTATACGGATGGTGAGGGCAAAAAGCTACTCCCACTTGTGCTTTCTATAGATGAACCAGAGGTGCATTTGCACCCATATTTACAGCGGTCGCTTATCGGCTACTACAAGAAGATTTTGTGCAACAAAGACCCGGAGTTCGCCGAATTGCTAAAGCTGTGCTTTGGCGTGGATGGTATTGACGGTCAGTTAATCATTGTCACACACTCGACGGACGCTTTGATTGGCGATTATCGAAACCTCGTCAGGTTTTACAAGGATGGAGTGAGGACGGCTATAATCAGCGGCTATGCATTGCGTCCTGTAGAAAGAGGAAACAATGAAGGCCGAATTAAGTCCGAGGACGAGAAGCACCTCATTATGCACTTTCCTGAAATCAAGGAAGCGTTCTATGCCAAGTGTGCTGTCCTCATTGAAGGCGATACTGAATATGGCTGTATCACCACATTTGCAGAGAAACTTGGCATCTCGCTGGACGAGTTAGGTATTTGTGTGATCAATGCCGGAGGCGAAAGATCTATAAAGCCCATCCGCCAGTTGCTCGCGTTGTTTGCCGTTCCGAGTATCGCTATTTATGACAATGATGTAAAAGATGGACAAACACCTGGAGTCAACGAGTTTTTTACAAATGAACTTTGCTTTGAGATAGAAATCGTAAAGACCTTATACGCTAAAGGGAAGCAGAACATCGTTAAGCAAATTGCGGCGGGGTTAGACGCAAGATACGCTGAGATGCCTCTGGATTTCGACTTGGTATACAAACCCTTCAAGAAATTCGGTATCGATTTATGCACCGAAGAAACGTGCGAAAGCTGCGGACATACACAAAAAGTCAAGGACAGAAGCACTTTTCCCCCAATACTGCTCTCCGATGTGGCTGACGACAACGCCGATGAATTCTGTCGTCTGTACGCGGCATGGTTTATGGCAAAAAAAGGTGTACTCCTCGGGAGGATAATCGGAGATGCACTAACAGCCGATCTCATTCCCACCTGTTACGCCGACGCGATAAGAAAGGCAAAGGAGGTAGCTACTAGTGCCTAGAGCCAATCTTGCCGACATTAAGGCGAAAATTGAGAGGCTACATGAAGACGATGAGCAGCAGCTTAAAGTCATCTTCTCCCATAGCCCGCGCTTAATCGTAGAAGCCCCCGCCGGGTATGGTAAAACCACCACGATGATCAGCCGGATTGCGTACCTGTTTGCTTCCGGCGGCGTTCCCAACCCGAAACGCATTCTCGGACTGACGTTCAGCGTAAACGCCGCTTTGAAAGTCAAGCGGGATATTGCAGAAAAACTACCCACCTTGCTCGGCGCACAGAACAGCCCGGTAGCCTTAGGCGAGAAAGTCACTGTTACGAACTACCACGGCTTCTGTAAGGGGATTCTAAAAAAGTACGGCTACCTTATTGCCGACGCCTTGCGTAAGGATATTAACCTGTTCAAGGCGGTGGAGGACAGCAAAATCAGTGGGCGTCCTGAATTAAGCACGGCACTAACTCCAGAGGAAATAGAACGGCTTATTGTCATGGAAACGGCGGTCAAAGAAGCCCGCGTCCCTGATGCGCCATCTATCCACACTTACAATGAAATCATCAGCAAAAAACTACTGCCTCTGGATTTCATCACCCACAACGCGATTATACTGTTTGTGTTGGAAATCTTCGAACGCTTCCCCGAGGTGAGGAAATTCTATCAGAACTATTACCCGCTTATCGTCGTGGATGAGTTTCAGGATACTAACTGTATTGCTTGGAAGCTGCTTGAATCGATTATTGTCCGCGATCATACGCAGCTGGTTTTCCTCGGAGATCGGCTCCAACGTATTTATGGCTTCATCGGTGCCTTACCCGACATTATGGGAATGGTCACTGAGCAATACAATATGACTCATGTTGCATTATCAAAGAACTACAGGTTTCGGAACAATCTTGAAATGCTTAAGCTGGATAAAAATATCAGGGAAAATGCTGCGTCATCTTTCACGCCAACGATAACCGATGCCGACGTTGCACAGCTGCCCGCATTTTGGGGCAGAACCCAGCAGGAAGAAGCGCAAAAGGTTGTTACGAAAGTGCAGGGCCTGATTGCTGACAGCACGGATAGGGTAACGATACTTTTTAGGGCGCGTGGAAGAAATGCCGAAATCGTCGAGGAGGAGTTCTCGACTCGCGGTGTGCCGTATTTTTACGGCATGTTTACGGATGATGACCCCGAGTATGTAGACTTCCATATCAAATGCCAAGATATGTTTGTCAGAAAGTTTGGCAAATCAAAGACTATCACGCATAAGGCGTTACAGACATTTTCCGAGAATGTAAAGACTGCGTATGCTACGGCGAGCGGAAAAACTGTCGATTCTTTACTGCGATTGCTTGACGCACTCGTAGAAAAGGTATCTGTTGACTACGCCGACCTTTTGCCCGAAGATAAGTACAACCTACTCTTGGATATATTCGAAAACAAGCAAATCAAACAGGCAATGGAGTATGTGGATGCACAAGTGATCCTCTCCACTGTCCACGGCGCAAAAGGGCTTGAATGGGATTATGTGATACTTGCAGATCTTGAACGATGGATATTCCCAGGATTCGTCTGTGGTGATTGCCCGAATAAATTTGCTGCTGCGATCAAATGCCGTTGCCAATTACCAAGCCCGCTCCCTGCGGACCTAAAAGAAACAGCATTAGACGAATTGTCGGTATTCTATGTGGGAATCACGCGGGCAAGGAAACAAGTATTTGTCTCGGCGAGCGCAAAGCGATACAATGCTCAAGGTGAAGAGAAGCAAAGCAATTTTTCCTGTCTTTCTTCAATTAGTGGTGTAAGCTTAATGAACGCTGAAAATGAGCCAACCGCCCCTTGATAGGCCCATCCCATAGCTTCAGCGGCACCAAGACATGCTGCTCCTGTCGGGACAGTGGCACGCCCAGTACGAATTTCTGCGTCATAATGTGCGCGTACAGGCGCCGCGTAGTGATGCTTCCCTAATTAGGGGCGAAGGGGCTTTCGCCTTAGAGTGACACCGTGCAGGTATGTTTCTAAATGCCCGGAAGCCGTATAAATACAGGATAATCACTGCTTTGGACGGGGATGAGCCTGTGTGCCTTCGGTACGTTCTTCACGATCACATGCAGCCGCTATCCGCATCTTGGGCAGGCACACTATGCATGTTCAATACAAACTCAGCAACCAACAATAAAACGCAAGCTGCCAATTATGTTTATTTGGGACTGCACATTTGGCTAATAATCAGAAGATGCTCATTCTGTTATAAATGCGACATACCCAAAATTCCTAATAACCCCAATAAAGATTTGTAATTCAAACCACCGAATAATATTAAAGCTATAAGAATTAGCCTAAATGCCTGCCAAAAGGTTATTTGATTTAACCTAAATACCTCAGGCATTGTTGTATTCCATAGATATTGAAGAAGAGACGTTATTATGTATATTAATAAAGGCATTAACAACCAATACAGTACAACCACGTGCTATCACCTCCTTTATGAAAAAAATAATATATACCATTTACTATAATTAAATCCACAAAGCACATATAACGTTAATTCTCTAAATATGAATTTTTTCCTTTTTCAGTTGTCACCATGTTGCGTAGTTCAAATAGAAAGCGCAGCAGTTCTCGGGGAATAAGCAAGAGGTGTTAGACATCTACAAGCTTCGCGTTATCCATATCATTACACATCAGCAGCACATCAAATAATATTCATAATGCCCTCCTCGCTAATTTCATTTCTCCGTAGGCGGAACTAATGCTTAATGCCTGAACATGCAGGAATGTACTTCCCTTTTAAAGAATCGTCTTTTGTTGCAGGTTATATTGTGTCCTTTTTAGTTTCTCTGTTCATCGAATGGATCAAATCAAAATGCTCATAGATAAAGAGGCCTTCGGGCCTCTTTATCTATGTCGAAGGTTATAGTAAATTATGTATCGAAAAATACTATTATGTAAAATATGTTATAATTTTCATGGAAAATATTACAAGGCATTATTCTCATAATGTCTATAACGCGAAGCTGAGCCATACTTTGGATTATAAGGCTGCTTTCTAGCGATTTAAATATAGCGGTCTTTTTTAGATGCTAAGATTGGGGGCGAGTAACCAATGGAGATAGGCAAAATGAATGGTAGAATTCCATTGCTATTATCGTTACTTGTTTGTTGCGTATTGGGTATATTAGGGTGTAACACGAAGGATTCACAAGTAATGCCTGTTTCTGTCATAGAAAAGATTGACCTTGAAATCGTTGGCGTTAAAGAAATGCCATCAGGTATTCTGTATAATATTATGCTTACCAATAATAGCGATTATACAATTAAACAAAATGCGGTTTATTTAAGTTATCCTATAATCAAAGAAAAAAACGCCATTAAGAATGTATGTAAGGTCGAGACAACATACAACAGGCTGAATATAAAGGCTGGGGATTCAATAATGTTGAAGTGTCTGGTAACAAAAGAAAATTACGAAGACAATCCGCTGCTGGATATACAGCACCCCAACCTCGAAATTAAAGGGTACATGAAAGAAGTTAATGAGATTAACCACTTCGAAAAAAGCGTTAGTGCTGAGCTTCCAAAGGCGGCGGAACAAGTTATATGTGCTAAGCCAGTAATTTATCTATACCCGGCCAAGGAAGAAGTTGTGTCGGTAAAGCTTAGTTTTGACGGTAAATTAGGTTGCACATACCCGGAATATAAAGATGGATGGAAGGTCATCGCTGCTCCTGATGGAATCCTGGTCAACCTCGATGATGGCAAAGAGTATTCTTACCTCTTTTGGGATGGGGTTACTTCCGATACCAGGTGGGATTTATCCAAGGGGTTTGTAGTGGCGGGTAAAGATAGCGGGGCTTTTCTACAGGATAAATTGGCATCTATAGGCTTGCTTCCTAAAGAATATAACGAGTTTATTGTCTACTGGCTTCCTCTGCTTGAGAAGAATGAATATAACCTCATCACATTTGCAGGCAAAGAATACACGAACGCAGCCCGCTTGAAGATCAATCCTAAACCCGATTCAATACTCAGGGTGTTCATGGTTTTTAAGTCACTGGATAAACCGATTGAGATACCACCTCAGCAGATAAAACCATTTAAACGCCAGGGATTTACTGTGGTTGAATGGGGCGGTACAGAGTTGAAATAATACTTTTTCGACTAACACAATAGATGAACACATTTTATTTCAAAAAACTAAGTTTGTATTCCAATAGCAAAATAATCACCAGACAGTGGGGATATCAGTTAAACATCATAGCGGGTTAGAATTGACTGCCGATTGTAACTGGTGATCATCTATATGAACGTTTAACTTCATCACTCAAACTAAGCTTCCCATTATCCATATACTCATTAGGCTAATAATCGGAAGCTGGTCGTAATAGCGATTATAAATATTTAGTACTGCGGATTCTGTAATGAATGCGTCACTAAGTTAAAGGTCAAGCATTTTTATGACAATTAAAAAACCGATTGCTCCTCCTATTAACCAAGTAATAAAGGATGTTATCAAATGTTCAATATCAGTATGGCCGGTGATTAAATATTTCCCAATTCCATACAACACAATGCCCAATAAACCGCCTATGGCTGTAAATAGAAATTTTTTAAGGTTATTATTTGAATCTGCGGATTTCTTCATAGGAAATTGATTACCCCCAACAATTATTACCTATAGTTATACTATACATCAAAGTTGATTGCGAAGAAATGTATGACGTATTTCAAATAGAAAGCGCAGCAGTTCTCGGGGAATAAGCAAGAGGTGTTAGACATCTACAATTACCATTATCCATATAACATAAACAGTTTTCCGCCAAAGAAAAGAAGGTTACTGATACCCAGTTGTTTTAACAGAAAAACACTTTTTTGTGAGACGTAAGGAGTAAAGAAAGGGAAAGGGTGAGATGGTTTTAACCAAAGCTTTAGAGGTATATGGAAAATATTTTAAATCGATTGCAGCCCTGGTTCTGCCGGTGGGAATTCTTGTCGGGCTGATTCTCTTGGGGATCAGTAATTCCAGGAATGAGGTCTTGCAGCTTATGATGGCATTCAACGTTCCAGGCTGGCTTTTAAGCCCATTGTGGATCGGACCCCTAATATACGGCTTGTCCTTATATGAATCAGGGCAGGAATTCGGCTATACAACGACGCTGCTGAAGGGATTGGGGCCATGGTGGAAACTGTTGATCGTTGCGGTGATCGTGATTGCCATCAAATTTATTACTGTGGCCGGCAGCGAAATAGTCCCGCAGGCAGGATTCTTGTTTTCGCTGCTTACATGGGTGATCGCGGTTTTCTTATTTTCGAGGTACTTTTTCATATTGCCGGTGCTCGTATTGGAATCCCGCAGTCCGCTAGAAAATTTGCGCCGGTGTGCTGCAATGTCGAAGGGCAAGCGCCTTAACATCATATTCGAATTTGTGGCGCTATGGCTCTTGCTTTATGTGGTGGTATTCATCATGACGATGATCCTGGGACAGATTTCCAACCTAATTGGAGGAACGATTTCTACATATATATATTTCATTTTGATCATGGGGGTAATCCAGCCAATTATGTTTGCTCTAATCGTTGTTTGGATCTACTATTACTACTTGGAACAGGAGCAAGAGGCTGCCATGGAAGCGTAGGAAGAGCGTGTCAAAAAGACCGTCCCCGAAACACACATAAACCAGGGAAGGTGAGAATCTAATGAATTTAAAATCAATGAAAAAGAAAGCTCAAAAGTGGCAGTTATCGAAAGTTCTGATATTTTGATCAATGAACTCCAAGACGCCTTAGATTTGATGGCAACCAAAATGTACATGCATGAATATAATAGGTTTAAATAATAGCTTCCCATTATCCATATAACATGAACCTAGTACGTAAGAATCATTGCAGACTTAACAATTCATATCTTGGGGGAGGGGAAAATGGCTTTTTTTGATGTGGTCAAGCAATCCATAACCGGAAAACCAATAAACTTAACGGAACCTACTTTCATTCGAGATGAATGTGACGCGCAGGTGCAGATTGAAAAAATGGAGGAGCTAAAAAAGATTGCTCCATCTGAAATAGCTAAGCAAATTGAGCAGGATATCAAAATGCTTTCCTATGGCATTAGCGGTGAAAATATGGTGGCTTATGAACTGAAGCACAGCTATATGCCAATTCTGATTTTACGTGACTTGTATCTGGAGTATAAAGGGCTGACTGCTCAGATTGATTACGTGGTCATAGATACCAAGTTCGTTCTTATTATTGAATGCAAAAAAATGACCGGTGATATTGAGGTAACTAATACTGGTGACTTTATCCGTCTTTTCAAAAATGCTGCCGGTAAAGTTTATAAAAAAGAGGGCATTTACAGTCCAATTGTACAGAATGAGCGTCATTTGGAATTAATAAAGCGTATATTATGTGATGAAATTAAGAGCATGACTGAAAAGAAGTGCAAAGATTTTCTGCGTTCCATCATTATATTTGCTAATCCTAAAACTATTGTAAATATGAAGTATGCCAAAGCAGATACCAAGAAATTAATAATTCGCTGCGACCAATTAATTGCCCATATGAAAAACTTGCATGCCTTGAACAAAGACGGTACTTGGTTTGCTGAGGAAGGAATGTACCGAGTTGCTGAATTATTGATGGCCTATCATAAAGAAAATGTAGTAGATTACACGCAAAAGTATGGTCTTACCTCGCAGGTGAACCGGCCCGAGAAGATTGTGGAAGAGCAACCGCAACCGACCTCAACTTCATCGAAGCCAATTGAGGAAACGCCAATTTACAAGGAACTGCGTGAGTACAGGCTGGTAAAAAGCCGGGAAGAAAAAATTAAACCATACTACATATATAACAATGCTCAGATGGAACAAATTATTGCTGAAATGCCTGCAACATATGGGGAATTGATGCAGATCAAAGGTTTTGCAGATAAGAATTGCAGCAAATATGGAGATGCCATTATAGATATTGTTAAGAAATATAAGTAGAAATCAAGAACACTCCTTGATGTCTCTATAATACTCCTCAACGAAAGGAAATAAGTTGTAAGTGTGAATATTGAAAAGCATCTCATTCTTGTAAAAGGTGAGGACAAGACGGAAGCGATAAGCAGCTGCAAATATCAAAATGGCAAGTGGCACATAACTTTTGAGAAGGGAAAAACCTATTCCTACAATTATCTTAATGTTGTGTGGCTGAAAAATCCGGTTATATCAGATTCAGCAGCAACGATCGTGTATGAGAACAGCCATCCCTTATCCGGAGTCAAAATGATTTATGATTTCGGTGAATATATTCGGATTTGTTTTGAAACTGGTTACATGAAAGTATACCCCAGCCGGGAAATCACGGTAGAGCAAAGTCATCTTAAAAATCCGCGGGCACACGACTGCTTTGCCTACTTAAAGCAGCTGGCGGAAAAGACCAGCATAAAAGATGAAGATAACCAGAGTCTTTTAAAGAAACAATATGACAAGATCACTTTTATCAGCCCCAGCAGCGTTTTGGCAAAATACTTGTCTCCTTCTGTACTTGACCCCTCCAAACCAAAGGAGCAGATGCCTATATTTCCCTTCGGATTTAACCTGAGTCAAAAACAAGCGACGGAAAAAGCTTTGACTGAACAGCTCAGTGTCATTGAAGGCCCTCCGGGGACCGGTAAGACTCAAACCATTCTCAATATTATCGCCAATGCCATTATGAATGATAAAACGGTAGCCGTAGTGTCTGGCAACAACTCAGCAACAGCAAATGTTATAGAAAAGCTGCAGAAATATGATGTGGATTTCATAGCAGCCTACCTGGGAAACAGAGCCAATAAGGAAAAATTTGTTGCCGGACAAACCCAGACTTATCCTGATATGACTGCATGGTCTATGGGAGCAGAAAGTTATCGGGAATTAAAAACAACGCTGATAAAAAGCGGTCAAGAATTGGGAAAGATGCTCAAAGCTAAAAATGAAGCGGCTCTATTGAAGCAAGAATTATCGCAGTTATTGGTGGAAAAAGAATATTTTCTTACTTACTATAATGAAACCAATGAAAAAATACCGCCATACAAATCTTTGTACAGGCACAAAGCTAAAACCATTATGACCTTGTGGCTGGATTTTCAGAATCTGGCTGAAACAGATGAAAAGGTTACATTTAAATACAAACTGAAAAATCTGCTTCGTTATGGGATCGTAAACTTTTCATTTTACAACAATCCTCATGAAACAGTTATTGCTCTTTTCCAGAAGCTTTATTATGAGCGCAGGATAAAGGAAATCGAAGAAAAAATTCTGGCCTTAAACAAGCTGTTGGAAAGTTATCATTTTGACCATGCCATGCAGGAATACAGCGAAATGTCCATGAAGATTTTTAAAGCAAAGCTGGCGGAAAAATATTTCGATCGTAAAGTGCGCAGGTCGTTTACCCGGGAATCATTAAGAAAAGAATTTGCTGCTCTTATCAGCGAGTATCCGGTTATTTTGAGTACCACCTATTCTTTGAGGAGCTGTGTCAGCGACAACTATCTGTTTGATCATGTAATTATGGATGAAGCTTCCCAGGTTGATATTGTTACTGGTGCATTGGCCTTATCCTGTGCCAGGAACGCTGTGATCGTCGGCGATCTGAAACAGCTGCCCAATGTTGTTGCTGAGGCTACTGCCGAAGAAACCAGGCGAATATATCAAAAATTTTCACTTGATAATGCCTACCAATATGAAGCAGGGAACAGCATGTTAGCCTCTATTACCAAACTGTTTGCAAATATTCCCCGCACCCTTTTGATTGAGCATTATCGCTGTCATCCTAAAATTATTGGATTTTGCAATCAAAAGTTTTATAATA
>LSQX01278019.1_pt1 | contig 16047 bp, 19 predicted proteins | sample 654561 | NCBI WGS metagenome assembly LSQX01 (sample SAMN04489861, study PRJNA283612) | anaerobic digester metagenome | isolation source: 4 biogas reactors fed with cattle manure at either 37C or 55C with and... | place: Denmark: Kongens Lyngby | collected 2014 | reverse complement strand
ACGGCATGACAGGCGGCCAGATGGCGCCGACAACGCTTGCAGGTCAGCGCACCACGACATCTCCTCTGGGAAGAGACCCAGCCCACGCCGGCTATCCCATCCGCATTTCGGAGATGCTTGCCACCATTCCGGGCGCCACGTTTATTGAGAGAGTCGCTGTGGACTCTCCGGCAAATGTTCGTAAAGCAAAACGCGCCATCAAACGGGCGTTTGAGATTCAGCTGGAAGGCAAAGGGTTTTCACTTGTGGAAGTGCTTTCCACCTGCCCCACCAACTGGGGCATTGAGCCGCCGAATGCTCTCAAGTGGCTGAAAGAAAATATGATTCCTTATTATCCGCTTGGAAACTTCCGCGACGCGACAAAAGAGGAGGTCTCTGATGGTCAATGAACGAACCATTTTGGCAGGTTTTGGCGGCCAAGGCGTGATGCTCATGGGGCAGCTTCTGACGCAGGCGGGTATGATCGAAGGAAAAGAAGTCTCTTGGCTTCCTTCTTACGGACCGGAGATGCGCGGTGGCACGGCAAACTGCGGTGTCATCGTCCAGACGGAGCCGATCAGCTCCCCCGTGGTGGAAGGAAATGCTACCTCTGAAATTATGATGAACACCCCGTCGTTAGATAAGTTCGAAAAGGACCTGGTGCCGGGAGGAAAGCTTCTGATCAATTCTTCCCTGATCAGCAAAAAAGCGAGCCGCGACGATGTGGAGGCGTACTATATTCCCAGCAGCGACATCGCCAATGAACTCGGTGATACGCGCATCGCCAACATGGTCATGCTCGGCGCTTTTGTCGAACTGACCGGTGCGGTAGAGCCCGAGAGCATCTTCCAAGCGCTTGAGAGTCGTTTGGGCTTGGCAAGAGCCCATCTCATGGACATCAATAAACAAGCGTTTGCCCGCGGTGCAGCCTGTGTGAAGGAACAGAGAAACTAGATGGGTAAGTACTTCGGGACAGACGGGGTACGAGGGGTCGGAGCGGAGGATCTGAGCAATGAGCTTGCCTATGCTCTGGGTCGCTTTGGCGCCTATGTTCTGACCAGAGATCAAAAGGAGCGTCGTCCAAGAATTTTAGTGGCTAAGGACACACGCATCTCCTCTGACATGCTAGAAGCCTCGCTAAGCGCTGGGGCTATGAGTGTCGGAGTGGATGTTGCCTTGGGCGGTGTCCTACCGACACCGGCAGTGGTTTTTCTCGTTCGTGACAACGGATTTGACGCCGGCATCGTCATCAGCGCCTCGCACAATCCCTTTGAGTTCAACGGGATTAAGTTCTTCAGCAGCACCGGCTACAAACTGCCCGATGAAGTGGAAGAAGAAATCGAAGCGTATATCGACGGAGAAAAGACCATCGAAGAGACGTTTTCACATGAGAATCTGGGCAGATATATTTCTTCTGACCTTCTGACCCGGAATTATCAGAAGCATCTTCTGGAAGTGCTTCACGATGATCTGACGGGGATGAAGATTGCCCTGGACTGTGCCAATGGGGCCACCAGCGCCTTAGCTCAGGAAGTGTTTGAGTTTTCCGGTGCGCAGGTACACATCATCCATCACTCACCCGATGGCATCAATATCAACGACCAATGTGGCTCTACCCACATGGAAGATCTGAGCGAGATCGTTCGAAGCGGAGAGTATGACCTGGGCTTGGCCTTTGATGGCGACGGAGATCGGTGCCTTGCAGTGGACGATACAGGTGAAATTGTCGATGGCGACCGCATCATGGCGATCATCGGCTTGCAGATGAAGCAAAACAGTCTTCTGAAGCAAGACACCATTGTCGCGACGGTGATGAGCAATATCGGCTTTCGCTCATTTGCCAGCCAACAAGGCATCCATGTCCTGCAGGCACCTGTGGGAGACAGATACGTCTTAGAAGAGATGCTAGACGGAGGGTATACGCTCGGAGGAGAGCAGTCGGGTCACCTGATTTTTATCGATCATTCGACGACGGGCGACGGGATGCTGACAGGCCTTCTACTGTGTGAAGCGGTGAAAAAGAGCGGGAAACCTCTCAGTTACTGGAGAGAAGAAATCCCTCGCTATCCACAAGTCATCGTCAATGCCCGTGTTCCTGAGGAACGAAAAAAATCATACCTTGAAAATGAGGTGGTTCGGGAGGCGGTGGAGAGATTCGAGAAAGAATTCAATCAAGACGGCCGCGTCCTCATCCGCCCGTCGGGAACGGAGCCCCTTCTTCGCGTGATGCTCGAAGGAAAAGAAGAAGAGGTCATCCGAAGAAAAGCGCAGGAGCTTGCCGCTCTGATGGAAGAACAACTGAATGAATAACAAAAGACGCCCTTCCGGGCGTCTTTACTTGTCATATGCGTTCATAGTAGAGAATGCCATCTTCAAGGGTCTGACGGATCAGGCCTTTTTCTTTTAGATGAAAGAGATGCGCGTGCGCTTCCCCTGCTGCAAACCATTTCTGGCTCTTGGGAAAATCATCCCAGTTTCTCGCGCGGATATCCCACTGAAGTCGGGAAGTAATATCTCGGACGGTGGATTTTCCGATCTTGCCCAAGATCTCAAGAGCTTCGGCCAGACGATGTTCGTGATGGACTTCGATCTCCTGGATTCTTCGAAGATAGTCTTCAGGGAGTTGACGGTGAGAGCTAAATACTTGTTTGACGAACATGTTTTTTGTCTTATGCAAACTCTTCAAGTATTTTCCCAGTGCATCGCCAAAGTCCTCGCCCCAATACGTGATATTGGGCGTAATGCTCTCGAGAATGTGGTCTCCGCTGAATAAAAGGCCGTGTTCAGGCTCATACAGCGCTTGGAGTCCGGGTGTATGTCCCGGAAACTCGACGATTTGAAATGTATAAGGGCCTGCCTGAATCTGATCTCCTTCTTCGGTCAGTTGGATCGACACCATCGACTTTGGACGGTAGACATAGCCGGGGTGGTCGGAGATCTTCAGTCCGTCAGCAGCTAGGCCTTGCATCTTTGCATCTTTTTCGAGTTCCTTCCAATAGGCGCTGTCGTCTTTTAAACTGTCTTCGAGTATGGTCGCGTCCACTCGTCCCATCAGGATCTTCACGCCTTTTTCTTCGAGTCTCGAGGCGAGACCCGTATGATCGGAGTGGAGGTGGGTAAGAAATAGGCGCAGGGTCGAGGGAGCAATATCGAACTCTTTGAGCGCTTCCATCACGACGGACATATTCTCATCGGTGTCGAATCCTGAGTCGATCAACAAGCTTTCTTCGCCTTTGATAATGTAGGCGTTCAGGGCTTTCAAGGGATTATTCCGCAAAGGGATATCAAATTGATAAATACTTGGGTATATTTCTTTTAGCATCGCTTCCTCCTGTGCATGTCGTCATTTCCTATACTACTACCCTTTTTCGGGCGTATGGGAACTAAAGGCGTAACATAGTTGTGTTATAATAGCTGATGGCTTTGGAAGCCTTGATAAAAAATGATGAAAATACTGCGTTTGTCTAGCAAAGAATTGGGACAGACGATATTCTTTCGCCGATGCGACTAAAGGACGCGTCGCGGGTGCGATGTAGATAGATTTTAGATAGGAGTACGATCGTGTTAGTTGATTCGCATCTTCACACGCACTATTCAAGTGATTGCCAACTCTCTCCCCGCCAAGTGGCTGAACAGCTAAAAATCATGGGACTGAAAGGCGTGATCACCGATCATTATGACTTTGATCATACAGAAGGAGACCATTTCACCTTTGACGTGGAGGAATTTCTCGAAGACACATTGATCAAGAGACAAAAAAATCTGGGACGAGGCATTGAGATGGGTCTTCGTCCGGAACTCAGAGAACGATTTGAAGGATTTGCCGCTCGAAAGGAATTTGACTGCCTTTTAGGGAGCGTGCACTATGAGTATCGAGAGGGAGTCCTCTTTGACTTCACCCAATCTCATGGTTTGGGGTTAGTAGATTTTTACACGAAATACTGGAGAAGCATGGTGGATGCCGTCGAGGACAACGGCTATATCCATGTGTTTGCGCATGTGGATTATCCGACGCGCTATATCGGCGAATACGGAGGAGATATTCCACTGGGCGCCGTCGCCAACTTGATTCAAGAGTGTTTTCGCATCATGGCCAGAAAAGAGATCTCTCTGGAACTCAATACCAGAAGACTCAACGAACGCCAGGCGCGGCTTCAGTGGCAGTGGCTGCTTCGCGCCTTTAGAGAATCCGGAGGGGAAACCGTCACCTTTGGTAGCGATGCACACACTCTCCAGGCGATCGGGCGTCATTTCGATGTGGCTCTTGAGCTGGCAAAAGAGGCCGAGCTGACGCCTGTATATTACAAAGACGGCATGGCGTATCCGATGAGCAAATAGGAGAAAGTCCTGTGGAAAAAAGAGGTCGCCTGATCATTTTTTTGCTTCTTACCTACGCTTTGACGTATGCGGTGTTTCGATATGTCTTCGATGTAGAGGGGATCTATCCCCTGTATACACCCGGATGGACGAGCAGACATTTTCTATGGATGGCAGCGCTCGTGTCGATCGGCGCAGCGCTACTGGGATTCTTCAAGACAGCTATTTTTTCGTTTGTAGGTTTTCTTTTGGGAAACGTCCTTGGAGAACTCTTCGGAGGGCTTTGGAGTAAACCACCGCAGTTTCTTCACTATGGCTGGCTGATCTGTATAGTGGTATTTGTTCTTGCCGCTCTGATAGGTTACTCTTTGGATGGGCGGACGAAGGGGCAAAAGTAAAGAAGAAAAAAGAGAAATGCAAAACAGCCACAAGAGACTTGTGGCTGTCATTCTTTTAAGAAGACTTAGGCATTGGCTTCTAGATATTTCAGAATGTCGTCGACGGTTTTGACGTTTTGAATGGCCTCGTCGGGAATTCTTCGCTCCAGAATATCTTCAATATTGAGAATCATCTCGGCGGCATCGATGGAGTCGGCGCCCAGATCTCCCTGAAGGTCGGTCTCGCGGGTGATGGTGGAGGGGTCGACCGACATCTGTTCGGCGATGATCGCCACAACCGTTTCAAATAAATCCATTATTCTTGTTCCTTTCCCCAGGCTTCATACAGTTCGGCTACGAGCGTTTTCTGCGCTTCATATTCTATCATCATTTCCTGGACACTGTGCCCCTCATTATAAATACTGGGCTCAGCGAATGCAAGTTCCATTTGTTGCAGTTTTTCTTCCTCCTCGAGCAGCCTCTCTTCCAGTTCTTCTATCTTTTTGTTTTTTTCGGGCGACTTTTGCTGCTGTGCTTTTCGAGAGGGCTTTTTGACGGGACGCTGTTCTTTTTCTTCAAGCGTTTCCTGTGAAGCCATCCATTCTTTATACGTCCCTTCAAATAACTCCCACTGGCCGCCGTCTTTGAGAATCAAGAGGCGCTGGGCGATGCGATCGACAAAGTATCTGTCATGGCTTACGACAATCAGTGTTCCCTGATAGCGAAGAAGCGCCTCTTCTAAGGTCTCTTTTCCGGGAAGATCCAGGTGATTTGTCGGTTCGTCAAGAAGGAGCGTATTGTTTTTTCTCAGCATGAGAAGAAGCAGACTGAGTCGCGCTTTTTCTCCACCGGAGAGAGCCGAGATAAGTTTGTGATGCTCTTCTGTATGAAAGAGGAAGGTTGCCAAAAGGTGGCGGATAGCCCCTATCTCCAATGCGGGATACGCCTCATTGACTTGCTCGATGAGCGTCAGCGAGGGGCTGAGGTGATGCTGATGCTGCGAGTAAATGCCCAGGTCCACCTGATCGCCTCTGTGGATCCAACCGCGAAGAGGCGCTTTGTTGCCGCTTAAAAGATGCAGTAGCGTCGTCTTGCCCGTTCCGTTGTCTCCTATGATGGCCAGACGCTCTCCCCGGTACAGACGCAGGGAAAGGTCTTCAAAGAGAATGCGATCGTCAAATCCCATCGTCAGATCGATCAATTGAAAGACATCTTCTCCGCTCATTCGCCGTTCGCCAAAATCGAGGCGGATGGAGTGGTCAAGCCATAGCGGTCTCTCCGGGACATCCATTTTTTCTATTTTCTTTTCGCGATCTCTTGCGCGGGCGGCAAATTTTTGATTCCTGGCGGCTCTTGCTTCAAAGGTACGTAGCTTTTCCATCTCGGCCTCATACGAGCGCTTAGCTTGGATGTACTCGCGCTTTTCCTGTTCATAGCGGACCCGCTTGAGGGAGACATAGTCAGAGTAATTCCCCGGATACTCTACGCCTTTGCCATTTTCTAGCTCAAAGATGCGATCGACACAGGAGTCGAGAAAATAGCGATCATGCGTAATGAGAAGAAAGGCGCCTGAATAATTGCGAAGATATCCTTCGAGCCAGTGTATGGCGCTTAGATCGAGATGATTGGTCGGTTCGTCGAGAAGGAGAAGGTCGCACGGCTCTGCAAGGAGCCTAGCCAATTCAAGGCGTCGCTTCTCTCCACCGGACAGAAAGGCAATATCCTTGTCGTAATCTTCTTCTAAAAAGCCTAAACCGTTTAAGATGCCTCGCACGCGCGAATAGATACTGTACCCGTCAAGATGCTCAAAGCGAGCAAATACTTGCTCGTATTCGCGCAGCAGGGAAACAGAGTGCGGATCTTCCTTTAATCCCTTGGCGATGTCTTGAAGTCGCGCTTCTAAATCGAGCACTTCTCGAAACGCCTCGAGACAGTAATCATACACACTCATATGGACGGTTTCACTTAGCTGCGCTAAATGCGTCAGTCGAAGACCGGTAGCAAAAGAGATCGTCCCGTGGGCGGGAGTGAGCTCGCGGCGGATCAGACGAAAGAGAGTGGATTTTCCGCTGCCGTTTCTTCCGATGATTCCGATATGATCGCGACTTCTGACAGTGAAATCGACGCCTTTTAAGAGTTCTTTGTCCGCAAAGCGAAAGTGAAGATCGCGGATGGTCACGAGATTTTGCATGCCGTTAGTGTAACACAGTGAAGTCCCCCAGTTGTGAAGTATAGTTTATAATTATGATTAGGTTGTTGCTTATTTCATCTTTCTTGGGTATAATCAAACTATTAACAAGTGGGGGAGGAATCTATGAATAAGGGAAGTATCTCTATGGCGGTCATCCGCCGCCTACCGAAATACCACCGCTGTCTTAGCGACATGATAGACAAGGGAATCGAGAGGATTTCAAGTAAAGAACTAAGTGAAACCATTGGGTTTAGTGCCTCTCAGATTCGTCAGGATTTCAATAATTTCGGAAAATTCGGTCAACAAGGATACGGATACAATGTCGAGGATCTCCACAGCGCCATCTCCAATATCATAGGACTGCAACATACATATCGCCTCATTGTCCTCGGTGCAGGAAATCTCGGAGAAGCTCTGGTCAACTTCGGCTTTGAAAAGCTCGGCTTCCAAGTGGATGCTCTATTTGACAACAATACCGAAAAGATCGGGAAAATCGTCCACGGTGTCGAGGTGCTCGATGTCAATATCCTTGAGACGTATATGTCCAAACATCCTGTCGACATCGCCGTCATCACGACGCCGGTGAAGGTAGCCCAGCAGATCGCCGACAGAGTGGTGATCTCCGGTGCCCGCAGCATTTGGAACTTTGCGCCGGTGGATCTGGTCGTCCCGGAAGATGTGATTGTAGAAAACGTGCACTTGGTTGACAATTTGATGACACTTGCCTACCTCCTGAATAGTTAATGGCCAGTTACCACAGGGAAATTAGAAAGTGGCTGGGGATTCTTCTCGATAAATTCTTTTTAGAAGCAGCGTATGACCCAAAGCCCCTTGGTTTGAGCCTCTCGCAGGCATATGTTCTGACCCAATTTCCCGACGGCGCATCATTGACGGAGTATATTCAATTTTACCGCGTCAAACGCTCAGAAGCCCTATCTCAACTCGATGTGCTGATCAAGAAGGGATTCGTTGAGAAAGTCGAGGATCCGGCAGATCTGCGCAGAAGAAAACTTCTTTTGACAGAAGAGGGAAAGCGTCTGCAGGCGCACCTTCTGCACGAACTCGAAGAGAAGATGGAGTTTATTCTTTCGGGGCTTTCTCACAACGAGGAAGTAGGGATCTTGAAGTTCATCAGTAAGATCAATCAGCTCACAGTGGAAAAATATAAAGTAAATGGGGGAGAGTAATCCCCCATTTTTGTTGAAACAAAAAAAGACGCCTCAGCGTCTTTTCGGGTTTACTGCTGTACAGGTGCTCCTGTCGGGCAAACGTTGGCGCAAGCGCCACAGTCAATGCAAGCATCCTGATCGATGACGTAGATGTCACCTTCCGTGATGCAGTCCACCGGGCACTCGGGCTGGCATGCACCGCAAGCAATGCAGCTATCTTCGATAAAAAATGCCATGTGATCCTCCTTATATGTTGATGACCTCATTATAGAAGGCTACAGACTATCTCACAAGGGAGTTAATGAAGATTTTCACAAAAAGCGACTATATAAGAATGGTTCTCAATATAAGTACTGGTTTTACAGATTGATAATAAGTCTTTTGTTAAAAAATATGCTATATTATAAATAACATAACGAACTCGAAGGAGGTCAATCTTGTCCACAGAAGTCTTAAGCCCATTGGAGAATGCTCAACTGCAGGTGAAAAAAGCCTGCGAGACTCTTGGTCTTGATGAGGCAGTGTACGAGCTGCTCAAAGAACCCCAACGCGTCATTGAAATTTCGATTCCAGTGCGTATGGACGATGGCAAAGTCAAGATCTTCAAGGGATGGAGAAGCCAGCATAATAACGCGATCGGACCCTATAAGGGAGGCATCCGTTTTCATCCTGGCGTCAACCTGGAAGAAGTCAAGGCTCTGTCCATCTGGATGACATTTAAGTGTGGCATCGTAGGCATCCCTTACGGTGGTGGAAAAGGGGGCATCTGCGTAGAGCCGCATAAACTCTCAGAACGCGAAATGCAGGAACTCTCCAGAGGGTACGTCCGAGGCATGCATCAAATGCTCGGAGAAAAAAATGACATTCCCGCACCTGACGTGGGCACCAGCGGAAAAGTAATGGGCTGGATGGTCGATGAATACCTCCAACTAAAAGGATCTCAGGAGATCGGCGTCTTTACCGGCAAGCCGCTTGAAATTGGCGGAAGTCGCGGACGCAACGAAGCGACCGGATTTGGCGTGGCCGTCATCGCAAGAGAAGCCGCCGACAAACTGGGGATGGATCTCAAAGAATCAACCGTCGCCGTTCAGGGCTTTGGAAATGTCGGAAGCTTTACCGTCAAGAACTTTGAAAAATTAGGGGCAAAAGTCGTCGCTGTGGCCGAATGGGAGCCTGAAGGAGGCACCTATGCGATCTACAACAAGGACGGATTGTCATTTGAAAAGATGGCAGCGCATGTCGCTGAGCACAAACATCTTCGTGCGTATCCCGACGCGCAAGTGATTACGCTGGAAGAGTTTTTTGCCCTCGAAGTGGATATCCTGTGCCCTGCGGCGCTTGAAAACGCCATCAAAGAAGATGAAGCAAAGAGCCTCAACTGCAAACTGATTGTCGAAGCGGCCAATGGACCGACGACACCCCAGGCAGACAAGATCATCAACGAAAAAGGGATCGTACTGACCCCGGATGTTCTCTCAAATGCCGGCGGCGTCACCGTATCCTATTTCGAATGGGTCCAAAATATCTACGGATATTACTGGACAGAAGAAGAAGTGGAAGATAGAGAAGAGCTCGCCATGGTCTCCGCCTTTAACGACATCTGGGACCTCAAAGAGCAGTACAACTGCTCCGTACGAGAAGCAGCCTATCTCATCAGTGTCAAGAAGGTCGCTGAGGCGATGAAGCTAAAGGGCTGGTATTAACACGTACCATTCATCGAAGATGTAGTAACACACAAAGGAACAAACCGGTGCAACGCATATGCGAGCACCGGTTTTTCTAATTATGTAGAGTCCACTCTAAAAAAAGGGGAACTATGAATCCATAACTTGGAATTACTTCACATAGGTTTTTAAAAACTGTGAAAAAGCATCTGTGAGGAGAGCTTGTCCTTTATCATTGAGATGCATGCCGTCGTGGCATAGAAGATCTTCGTAATGAGGATGGGAGAGAAAGACACTTCTTGCATCAAAGAGCGGAACACCTTTTCGGGCGGCTGTTTCCATGACGACCTGAGAGTACCCCTCTTGCCAACGGTAGATCTCCTGGATATCGCCAATCCACTGAAGAATGACGTCAGAATGAAGTCCTTGGGTCACAGCGTCAAAGAAGCGTTTGGGCTGCAGAGGTAAAAGGTTCATCAAAAGAGGTTCGACTTCTTTTTCACGGAGCTCATCAATCGTCGCGCTCAGATGCGCGGTGAATTCTTTAATGGGAGTCTTTGCCTGCGGCGATGCCTCAGGATCTGCAGAGATGACTTCCCACGGCAAGTTGCAGTCATTTCCGCCATAGGCGAGGAGGACTTGGTCGCCGGGTGAAAAGTCCTTTGCAAAACGCTTCAGAAGCTGTCTCCCCTTTGTGATGGTCGCGCCAAAAAGAGAGCGATTGTTCAGGGCAAGACCGCATGCTTCCGCAGCGCGTTTTATAAAATTGTCGGTGACGGTCTTGAGCGCGCCCTTTTCATCAAACGCAATGCTCTTTGTAACAGAGTCTCCATAAATATGAAGCATTTTGAAAAACCTCCTCATCTGGTTATCAATACCATATAACGCAGAGACGGATATGTCAATATAGGATTGAAGTTTTTTGTTTTTTTCTGTACACTGCTGATCAGGGAGGATAGATACATGCAAGACAACAGACAGATGCATTTGACAGAATGGGAGCTGCTTCCCGATATTGAACTGTATATGGATCAGGTTCTGACAATTTTGAACCGTCAGGATTACCCTGTGCAAAGTGAATCGGAATTGACCGCCAGCATGATCAATAACTATGTTAAAGCCGGGCTCCTGCCGAGGACGAAGTCCAAGCGCTATAGCAAGGAGCACCTGGCCAGACTGATCATCATCAGCGCGCTGAAATCGGTTCTCACCGTGACGGAATTAAAGAGTCTCTTCGACGCTTCTAACAGCAGCGATGAAGAGCTATATAAAAGCTTTTGCCTCATACTGGAAGAGGAGGAAAAACTGCCTCGCACGCTCTCAAAAGAAGCGAAGGACCCCTCAGAAGAAGCCATGGCCTGCGCCGTTCGAGCGATGCTCTACAAGCAGCGAACCCAAGAGCTTTTAGAGAAAACGGTACCCGACAATGAGTGAGCACTATGTGTATCCTGAATGGATTCACCTAGCCCATACGTTTGAAAACGGTCAATGCTTTCGCTGGCGAAAAATAGACGAGGACCACTATGTCGGCGTCGTCCACGGTCAAGTGCTTGAAGTGAAGAGTGTTCCAGAAGGCACGCAACTGCAACCCATGAACGAGCAGACGTTTCAAACGACATATAAAAGGTACTTCGGCTTTGGAGAGAACTTGAGGCAGCGGCAGGAAGCGCTGGCTGGCAGAGATGACCATCTCCGCGTCGCCTTTGAGTACTGCGAGGGTCTTACGATCCTCAGACAAGATCCCTGGGAGACACTGGTGACATTCATCCTCTCACAGAACAATCACATGCCCAGGATCCGCTCGTTGGTAGAAAAACTGGCCGTCTTGCGCGGTAAAGAGATACATTATTTGGGTGAGGATGACGAGTTGAAGGAAGAGGCCTTTTACACCTTTCCATCTCCACAGGAACTCTCAGACGTCTCGGAAGAAGAACTCCGCACATTGGGGTTTGGCTACCGAGCAAAGTACGTGGTGGATGCAGTAGAGAAGGTCCTGAGCGGCTCTGTCGATCTACAGAGAATCGAAGAACTCACCCTAGAAGAGGCGAGAAAAGAGCTAATGAAGATCAAAGGCGTAGGCGTGAAAGTCGCCGACTGTGTGCTTCTTTTTGGCTACGGCTTTCAAGAAGCATTTCCCGTGGACGTCTGGGTCGATCGAGCACTCAAACGATTCTACCTACAGGAGATGAAAGCCTACAGCAGTCGGGAAGCCTTTGTTCAGGAGTACTTTATGGGAGACGGAGGACTGGCGCAGCAGATGTTGTTCCACACCCTCAGAAACGGCAGGTATACATGATCGGCACCATCGTAAACGCTCTGGCTGTCGTAGCGGGCAGCTTTTTGGGACTGACCATCGCCCGGGGAATCCCGCAGCGTATTGTCAAGGTACTCGAACAGGGTGTCGCCTTGTGCGTCATGCTCATCGGTCTACAGATGAGTATCGATGCATCCAATGTTCTTCTTGTGCTGCTCTCATTAGTAATCGGCGGCGCGATAGGAGGCGCGCTTCGAATCCAAGACCGCTTAGAAGATCTCGGAAACCATCTTCAACAGCGCTTTGGTCAAGAGGGTTTTTCCCGAGGCTTTGTGGCATCCACCCTTCTTTTTTGCATCGGATCGATGGCGGTATTAGGGGCCATTGAAAGCGGATTGCGAGGAGATCACAGCATCTTGTTTTTGAAGTCTGCGCTGGATGGGGTTTCAGCACTCGTGCTGACGACCACACTCGGTTTTGGCGTCCTCTTTTCCTCCGTTTCGATTCTTGTGTATCAGGGAGCGATTACGCTGATGGCTTCGGGACTTGAGGGCGTCATGACGCTCGAGATGCTCGATGGGATTCGCCACGTGGGAGGGCTTCTGATCATGAGCTTGGGACTGAATATGTTCTTTCCCGGCAAGGTTCGCACCAGTGATCTGCTACCCGCCTTGATCATCCCTATTCTTTATTATCTTTTTATTCCGAATCTGCTTCCTTGAGGGACGTAAAACGAGGCGCGGAGACAGCTTTTTTCAGAAAAATGACGCGATCATACGCAAAACGCATAAAAGTGAATAAATCTTATCATTTTTTCGCCCAAAGGCTTGATATAAAAGGAGGCGTTAGGGTATATTAGGTAGTGTATCCTCAGACCTTTTTTGAGGAATTTTTATCGATTCAGGAGGAAAAGGTGAACATCAAACCCATTGGTAAACGTGTACTGCTCAAAGAAGTTGAAGCAGAAGAAACCACAAAAAGCGGCTTGGTATTAGCTGGACAGAAAGACGATCCTCAGATGGCAGAAGTGCTTGAAATTTCTGACAAAGTGAAGAATCTTTCCGTCGGAGACAAAGTGTTTTATAAGAAGTATGCTGGAACGAAGATTAAATATGAACGCGAAGAATACATCATCATTGAAGTCGAAGATGTGATCGCACAGCTCAAGTAGGAGGTAAACGAATTGGCTAAAGATATTGCACATGCAGTAGATGCTAGAGTCAAGTTGGAAAAAGGACTCAACAAACTCGCCGATACCGTCAAAGTGACGCTCGGACCCAAGGGCAGAAATGTCATTCTGGAAAGAAAATACGGTTCCCCGCTCATTACAAATGACGGCGTGACCATTGCAAAAGAAGTTGAACTCGAAGACGCCTTTGAGAATATGGGCGCACAGCTCGTAAAAGAAGTCGCCACTAAGACCAATGATGTAGCAGGCGACGGCACCACCACCGCCACGCTACTCTCTCAGGCCATCGTCCGTGAAGGTCTCAAAAACGTCGCTGCCGGTGCAAACCCGATGCTGATCAAAAAAGGCATCGAGCAGGCTACCGAAGCGGTCGTCAATTATCTAAAAGACAGCTCCATTGTCATCGCCGAGTCAAAAGACATTGCGCATGTCGCCTCGAACTCTGCAGGTGACGCACAGATCGGGGAACTGATCAGCGGCGCCATGGACAAAGTCGGCAAAGACGGTGTCATCACAGTTGAAGAATCCAAGTCCATGCTCACAGAGCTTGAGCTTGTAGAAGGTATGCAGTTTGACCGCGGCTATATTTCTCCTTACATGGTCGACGATATGGAGAAAAAGACGGCCACGCTTGAAGAACCCCTGATTCTCGTCACCGATAAAAAAATATCCACCAACGTGGAGATCGTGCCCCTTCTTGAGAAGATCATGGAGAGCGGACAGAAACTGCTCATCGTCAGTGAAGACCTCGAAGGCGAAGCACTGACCACCATTGTCGTCAATAAACTCCGCGGCGCATTTGACATCGTTGCGGTCAAAGCCCCCGGTTTTGGAGACAGAAGAAAAGACATGCTTCGCGATATCGCGATCCTCACAGGCGCCACGTATATTTCGAGCGACTTGGATCACGACCTCAAAGAAGTGGAACTCAGTGATCTCGGACGCGCAAGAAACGTTGTCGTCAGCAAAGACAACACCATCCTCTCTGATGGCTACGGCGAAAAAGAGAAGATCGCTGAGAGAATTGCTGAAATCCGCGCACAGATCGAAGAGACCGATTCCGACTTCGACCGCGAAAAACTCCAGGAGCGCCTGGCAAAACTCTCGGGCGGCGTCGCTGTCATCAAAGTCGGTGCAGCCACTGAGATTGAGATGAAAGAAAAGAAACTCCGCATTGAAGACGCCCTCAACGCCACCCGCGCTGCGGTGGAAGAGGGAATCGTCCCCGGCGGTGGCATTGCCTATGTCCGCGCCATGGACGCTGTCGACAAAGTGGTCGAGAGTCTAGAAGATGATTATCGCACAGGTGCGCTCATCATCCGAAGAGCCCTTGAAGAGCCACTTCGTCAGATCGTGGAAAACGCAGGTCTGGAAGGATCTGTCATCCTTGAAAAAGTCATGGCCACAGAAGGCAATACGGGATTCAACGTTCTCACCGAGGAATTTGAAGATCTCGTCGTGACAGGGATTGTCGACCCGACAAAGGTCACAAGAACCGCCATGCAAAACGCGGCCAGCATCTCCGCCATGTTCCTCACAACAGAAGCCGCTGTTGTCGAGATTCCGCAGGAAGAGCCGATGCCTGCTGGAATGGGCGGCGGTATGCCCGGCATGATGTAATCCCAAAATGGAGCTGTTCATAGGAGCAGCTCCTTTTTTTGTCACTGTTCCTCTGTACATTTGCGATAAGGTGATAATGACGCACTAGAAGAAGGCACAAACGCTGCGAATGCTCTAAAACAAGACAGTTTTCAAAGTCCGAGATCAATGGAGGGGGATGCGCTTGAATCCTATCATCAGAGAAATACACGAAGATGAATACCCTGTGTTAGAAGAGTTCACGTATCAGGCGATCTACGTTCCCGAAGGCGTCACCGCACCCCCAAGGACTATCTTACAGGATCCAAATATCTCGATGTATTTTGAGGAATTTGGGGAATCTGAAGATGATCATGGTCTCGTTGCACTAGTCGAACATCAGATCGTCGGCGCCATTTGGGCTCGCATCATGAACGACTATGGCCATGTCGATAAGCAGACGCCTTCTCTATCGATGTCGATACTGCCGGCGTATCGAAACCGAGGCATTGGTTCGAATCTTTTGAAAAACATGCTGAGACTTCTAAAAGACGAAGGGTATCGTCAGGTCTCTTTGTCTGTGCAAAAAGCAAACGTTGCGGTGAAGATGTATGAGAAGGCCGGCTTTGACGTATTCATAGAAAATGCTGGGGATTTTGTCATGCTCTGCAGGCTATAAGAAGAAAAAAATGATGTCTGAATATTTGGGGGAATGGTTCATCTTTGTATAACAGATCTAAAATGATACATAGGCAGAAGCGAAGCGATGAAAAAGATGGAGTGGAGTAGATTCTTATTAAAGGTACTGATGTGGATCCTAGTGATCGGATTTGGCAGCAATATGATCCTGCAGACGATCAGTTATTCGTTTTATAAGAAGGCGAAGAAGCTTGATCACGTAGATAGTACGCCCATTCCTATAGCGTTTTCAGACGATCTCAGTGGTTATGGTGCAAATCTCGATTCTCCTTCTGAGGATGTCATTTTGTTCTTTGGTGGATCCAATTACATAGCGCACAACGCCGTGGGAGCGTTCAGCGACGGATTTAACAATCCATTCTTGTCTGCCGATTACTATGGCAGTCAAGCCAGTCAAGGCAAAATGACCCTGTCCTCTATGCAGAAAACGGCTGAAGATCTTTACGACTGGGCGCGTGAGCACTATCCAACAAAAAATATCGTCGCGATGGGACACAGTTACGGCGCCGGTATGGCTACCTACCTTGCAAGTGTTCGTGAGTGCAAGAGCTTAGTACTTTTCGCTGCCTACCGAGATCTTTCGGATCTATACAACAAAATCATACCCGCCGATTGTAAAATCAAGTTGAA
>LSQX01309004.1_pt1 | contig 16049 bp, 15 predicted proteins | sample 654561 | NCBI WGS metagenome assembly LSQX01 (sample SAMN04489861, study PRJNA283612) | anaerobic digester metagenome | isolation source: 4 biogas reactors fed with cattle manure at either 37C or 55C with and... | place: Denmark: Kongens Lyngby | collected 2014 | reverse complement strand
AAACGTAACGCCACCTTCGAAACCCCAGGGTTAAGATTTCTCCCCGGCTTGACAGCCGGGTCGAAATGACAAGGAGGCTGGTACCGGTGCGAAAAGGGGGCCGATGCCGGTGCAAAACGACATTTTTTATCATCCCCCTGAGTGAATACGAAGAATCTCATTTATTGGGTATCCGGAAAAACAAGATTCTTCATCTGACCCCTCAGACATTGCCGTGGAGTCTCTTCCCCGGTCCCCGTTTGCTGGATACCGGCTCAAGAGGTTGTGTCGTAATCGCCTTTTCGTCATTCCGGGGAAGGGCGCACGGCGAAGGCCCCGCATCAGGGCGGGGGTGAGGGGCCGGCATGACGATTCAATCACAAGGCCGATACGACACATTTTCCCAATCCGGTCGGCTATACCCATCATAATTTGCACCGGATACAGCGACAGCCTTTCCGAAAGCGATTGCCGGGAAATCGGAATTCGCCGGATCCTGATAAAACCCGTTCACATGGGGGAATTGGCCGGGGTGGTCCGGGAACACATTCGCATCGTCGAAGAAGGCGGTTAGTCACATCCCTTTTCCCGAAGGGCACGGGTATTTCTCCACATCGGGGACGGTCCGGCGGCCCGGGGCTCGCAACAGGGAAATTTTGAACATCATCGGGATTTTCGTTGTGGAAAACGTTACGGAACGACGCCCGGGAGGGCGTGCCTCAGTATTCTCCCGAGTGGCCTCGTTCACGGGGCAATGCAATTTTAAAAACCGGGTCCCCGAAATCGAGGCAGGCATCCCATCCGGTATATGGTAACCGCGTTGTTCAAGAATATTCATTGCGTCGGGATTCAGGTGGCCAGTCTCCGGACGATATCATCGAAATCCCTGACCATGCTTACGAAACGCACCCCGCCCCTGGCCTTGAGCTGCATGAAGGAGGCCCCTTCACTCACCGATTTCAGCACAGTTTCCTTGTCCGTCACCACGCTGCCGGCCAGGATATCGATGCCGTAATCGAAAAGAACTTCCGAAAGGGGAGTTGTCGGGCCGAGAAGCATTTTGACGCTGTCCTTGCGACACAGATCGAGAATACCTGAAAGGGTTTTGTTGATAAGGGTCGTACTCGAGATGACGACAATATCCGATTGCGGAATCAGCTCATTTCCCATTGCCTCCGGGTAATCACCGGGCCTTGGGTTTTTTTCGATAACCCAAAGATTCCCCGCCTCCTTCGCAAGATCGTCCATGGAGGGAAAATGCCCGATGATGGAGATGTTTTTCCCCTTACCCAGATCTTTGGCGAGTTTCAGGCCTTCGACATCCGAGTATTGGTTCGCGTCCACATCCAGCAGGGAATTGATGGCCGCAAGTCCCAGGGAGATCCTGGACATACCTTCGTCGAAACAATAACGGGCCAGCTCCAGGGCCGTCATGTCGGTGAAGGACCCTTCCATGCCCTGTGAGCCTTTCTCGTGAGTGCAGCCGCCTGACGCCATGGTGGAGGCGAGGCCGCATCGCCTGCTGACCACGGCCGTCCAGTGGAGACCCCGACTGACCGTCTGTACAGGGGCGTCTTCTCCGATATTTTTCATTATGCTGTTCAGGATTCTCATTTTCTCCTCCTTTAGTCATCGTTGAAATTCCCGGCCGGTTGCCGGCCATGTTCCGCAAAAACGGTGCCTGTCATTGCAGATCCCCACAGAAGCGTTATATATAAACGAACATACCGAAGTCAAGGTTCAATTTCATTGACCGTTGTTTATGGTCGGCAGGAGATTTTTTATCCGACACCCAAATAAAGGCTTGACATGCGTTATATGCGCATGTATATAGCGCATAACGTTATGCACAATTTTATATAACGCAAGCCGACTCACCCCTCGAAGCCGCTTGATGCGGAATGTTTTCCGGGGTTCGGGCATTTTGCCGTAACCGTAAGGCTCGAAGACGCCATTGGACTTGGAGCGTCAATATTTAGGAGGAGGATGACGATGGGCAAGAGGGGATGTTTATTCTGGGCGGTCCTGGTGTTCGTTATCTGTTTTGGCGCCGCGCCTTCCCGAGGCGTGACAGCAGAACCGGGAACCCGATACCAGGCCTATGATCTGGGGGACGTCATCGTTTCAGCCGATGAAAGCCGGATTAAGGACATTGCGATTTCCAGTGAGATCACGGCGGAAGATATCCAGGCGACAAACAGCCATACCGTGGCGGAGGCCCTGTCCCACGCGCCGGGGGTTCGGGTCACAACGGGGAATAAAAATCAGGCGACGGTTTCCATCCACGGCTTCGATCAGAGCCGTATCCTCTTTTTAGTGGACGGTGTGCCGTTTTATGAAACAAAATACGGTATCCTCGATCTGAACAGCATCGGCACCGACAACATCGCGAAAATCGAGATCATCAAAGGGGCCCCTTCCGTCCTCTACGGCGCCAACGCCATGGGGGGCGTTGTGAATATCATAACCAAGAAAGGAACGGAAAAACCCTTTACCAGCGCCTCCTACGAACTTTCGGAAAATGACACCTACCGGGTTTCCGCCACCCACGGCATGAAGAAGGGTATTTTTAACTACTGGCTGAACTATGTGTATGAGAAGTCGGACGGCTGGTCCCTGTCGGACGATTATAAGCCGAAGATTGGTGCTCTGAGAGACAGGCGTCTGCCCGGTAATGCGAATGCCCAAAGGCGCGACCTGATGTTCGAGAACGGCGGGAACCGCGAGAACTCCCGTTATGAAAACAACAGCCTCTGGGCCAAATTCGGGATCGAACCGAATGAGGATGAGGCCTACTATGTCAATTTCCACTACCGGGCTCGGGAGAAGGGCGTTCCCTCCAATACCGACTTCAACCAGGTTTTTTCCCGTCCGGTTTTCTCCCAGTTCTACGCCGCCGACATTCCTGAGTACGACGAATGGGGGATCGATCTGGACGGTCGCCGACGCCTGGCCGATAACCTGGTCGCAAAGGCCAAACTGTTTTATCATCGCCATAAGGACAGCTTTTATTCCTATGAGGAACCGGATCTGAAGACGATTCTCTCCCGGAGCCATTACCGGGACTGGGTGGCAGGGGGGAATATCGTCCTAGACTATCAGCCGGTGCCGTGGGATGCAATTCGTCTGGCCGTTCACTACAAAAAGGACATGCACAAGGAACTGGCTGATGAATACCTTCCCTATGACGAGTTCTTTTCCTATACCGGTTCCGTTGGTCTGGAAAACGAGTTTAACCTGGTGAAGAATCTTTCCATTGTCGTGGGAATCAGCTACGATTGGTACGAGGTCACGAAGGCCCAGAAAACGATTACAAATCAAGATGGTGATTTTGTCCGCCAGGACAAGAATTACGAACCCGACGACGACCAGTTCAACCCCATGATCGGCGCCACCTATACTTTTTTCGATGGGACCAGGGTGTTCGCGTCCGCCGCCAGGAAGAGCCGTTTCCCCACCCTGAGCGATCTGTACAACAACATCGCCGGAGGATCGGCGTACCTGAGTTCGGAAAAGAGCAACAACTATACCGTGGGGGTATCGCGGTCTTTCGGTTCGTTCTTCAAAGGCGACTTTTCGCTTTTCCGCCATGATGTCAAGGATAAGATCACGCGACAGACTATTAATGGAACGAATTATACGCTCAACATCGGCAAGGTGAGGATGCAGGGTTGCGAGGTCGGTTTGGAATTTTATCCGATGGACAAACTGATTCTCCGGGCCGATTACACCTACAATGATGCCGACGACAGGAGTTCCAACGCGACGAGTTCCAACGTGCAGGGGGTTCCCAAACACATCGTGAATCTCTCCGGTCAGTACACCCTGCCCGTGATCGGTACCCGCATCGACGTGAACGGTTCCTATCAGGGAAAAGTATTCAGCGGCAACGCAGATTCGCTCTATTACCCGAATGAACCGGCGGTCATTGAACTGGGCAGTTACTTCCTGTGGAATGCCAAGTTGACCCAGGAAATCGGCAAACACTTTGAAGTCTATGTGGCCGCGAACAACATCTTTGATGAGAATTACGAATGGAATGACGGCTATCCCGGACAGGGGCGCAACTTCTGGACGGGCCTGACCGTGAAATTTTAATCATGTTTTGTAACGATTCCCGGCCATTGAAATCTTAACCCCCTGCAGGATGATGCCCCTTATCGGTGGACCCTCCTGATGCGACTGCCAGGATTTTCCCGGGGTCAGATAAGGGTCATCATCCTGCAAAGCCACAAGGATTGTAAAAATGGAATGGCTCAAATATGCGGTGGATTACGGTATTATCGGATTGCTGGTGGTGTTGAGCGTCTGTTCCCTCGCCATAGCGATAGAGCGGTTCTATGTTTTTCGGCATGTCCGTCTGGATCAATACGGGGATAAAAACAGTCTGGAAGTGGACTTGACGCGGAACCTCCATCACATCGCAAGCATCGGGAGCAATGCCCCCTATATCGGCCTCCTCGGAACGGTGCTGGGGATTATGCTGACGTTTTATTCCATGGGCCATGAGGGCCTGACCAACGCGACGAAAATCATGACGGGCCTTGCCCTCGCCCTCAAGGCAACGGCTGTTGGGCTGCTGGTCGCCATTCCCTCGGTGATCCTCTACAACCACCTCTTGCGTCGGGTGTGGGTCCTGGTCAAGGATTGGGAGAGGAGCCATGGAACATAAACCCATTGACTACATCAATGTGATTCCCTTCGTGGACATCATGCTCGTCCTCCTGACCATTGTCCTGACGACATCGTCCTTCATTGCCTCGGGGATGCTTCCCCTTGACCTCCCCACGTCAGACAACCGGGAAAGCAGCATCCTGAAAACGCAGGTCATCGAAATCGACAAAGCCGGGCGGATTTACATGAACGGCAGGCCCGGCACCCTGGTCGAGATGCAGGCCACCCTGAGCTCTCTGTGCCGCAAGGCGCCGATTCTGATCCGGGCGGACCGTACTATCGATCTCCAATGTTTCGTCGATGTGCTCGACGCCATAAAAATGATGCGGTTTGAAAAGGTCAGTTTGCAGACGATGGAGAAGACATGACGTACCAAATCCGGGGCATCGGGATATCGATTATCCTGCACGTTCTGCTCGTGGCGGCAGTGGTGAGCGCCGGAAGCCTGATCAAGGAACCTTGTCGGTCCCGGGTTATTACCTTTGACATCGCACGGTCCGAGATCAAGGAGGTGGATTTTTCCGCACCCCCGAAAGCGCCTCTGAACAAGCCCACAAAAATTAAAAGGCCTGCGCCGGTTATTCAAAAGGAACTATCGAAAATTGTTCAGGAAAAACCCGTCATGACCTCCCCGATTTCAGATGTGCCGCTTCCGGAACCCGCTCCCGCCTCGAGAGGCGAACAGACCGCCGCCTTTTCCCGTCAGGATGCAAGGGAAAACGGTACAGACGGGGGACATGGGGTGCAGGAGGGTGTTCCGGGAGAAGGGGAGGGTGAAACGGCGGAGGAACGCTATCTCCGGGAACATTTTCTCTATATCCGGGACCGGATTCTTGCCCGCATCGTCTATCCCAATCTTGCCCGCCGAATGGGCTGGCATGGGCGGGTCCTGACTTCTTTCGTCATTCATGTGGATGGAACGGTGAGCGATGTCCGGATCGTGAGCAGCTCCGGATTCAAGGTGCTGGATCAAAACGCCGTTTCGACCATCCGGGACGTTGCGCCATTCCCCAAGCCGCCCATCATGGCGAAAATCATCATTCCCGTTACATACCGTTTAAGGCCGGGTTAATCCGGTTTTGGAAAATCATCTTCTTGTCGGATGTTCTACCAACGCCTTTTTCACGGAACGATCGCTGATCCAGGTGCTGTCGGATCTCGATTTTATCAATGTCGGAATAAAAGGTTTGTCGGATCAAGCATATCGACAGTGCGGTGCTTGAAAACACCGGCCGGGAAAATCTGTTCAAACCGTCCGCATGGGTTACACAAGACAACATGAAGCTCCTGCTGTCCATTATCATGCCGGTAACGGCGTACCTGATTGGAGGCTATTGGAACGGTGAAAAGCTCGATCTGATCGAATACCATTTTTTTCAGACACCGTCTGTTCAATTTCAACCCTGCTTACGAAGGCTGGAAGAAAGCATTGTTTATCGTGTTTTATGACGGCGGCACCCAAAGGCAGATAAACTATTTCATAGAAATATGTCGTGCCGGTCTGGGCATAACGGCCAGTCTTGCCGTGCTGCGCCGCTCCGCTATACGGGAGTTTCACTGTTCTGTCTGGCCGCAGTCTTTATGACCCTGACGGCATCAAGCCCGCAAAGCCAGTTCCGCTTCGCTCCGATCCAGCGGTTTTTCTATTTCTGGGGTTATTGTGAAACCGGAAAGTTTCCGACCGGATCTGGACGATCGGCAGCCTGTCACCCCTGGACATGTTCGCCCATCCGGCCAGAGCCGCGTTCAGGATTGTGCAAAATGGTTCGACCCGAAGTACTTGTCGAAAAGGGATTTCAGGGATTCTTTCGCCTCGGCATGAAATATTTCGTAACGCTTCATGAAGTTTTTTGCATCAGGGGTCAGTTTCGATCCGCCGCCGGCGACACCCCCCACGGTTCTTTCCAGAAGAACGATACCCAGTTTTTGTTCCGCTTTATGAATCATGTTCCAGGCTTTACGGTACGATACTTTCATGTCCGCGGCACCTTGGGAAAGGGAGCCCGTTTTTTCAATAAACTTCAGGAGTTCGTATGTGCCGACACCGAATGCCCTGTCGTCCGTTTCAATCCAGATTCTGTAACCAAGTTTCATGAATACTCCCTTATCTGTTGAAAACAGCTTTGAAAGACCGCGTGAGGAAATTCAAACGTTTGCAGGTAAAATAGCAGAGTTCGAGGATAAAGCCAGCAAAAGGATTTTGTCTCGTCTGCGGCGGAAGTGGAAAAGAGGGGGCTGAAGCGTCAATCAGGCAGGGCCCTGATGGTGGCTTCAGGAGGGGGACGCAACGTAAAAAAGTTGTCCGGCTTTTCCATGGTGGTTTCCATGGTTTCATGGACGATCGTTATCGTTCTTCCCTCACCGGTGTCGATCGAGATTCTTGACGGAAAAGTTCGGCCGTTCATTTTTCGGAAGGCATTGAATGTGACGGTTTCTTTCCGGCCGGCGGAAGATGATCGCTCGATCTTTTCGAGACGGTCCTGCAGCGGGTTGATCCAGAGACTCTCCGTGAGCGCATCCGCCGTCGTCATGTCCACCCGATAAAGTGAATCTTCCATTTTTCCCACGAGCTGCGTGGGTTGCAGGGTGACATTCGGCCCATTTCCCAGAAGCACGGCCATCCATTTTTCCACCGGCCAGCTCAGGGGCAGGAAGCGGCTCAGATTGTCCGGCGTGGCTTTGCCGACAAGAAATTCTCCGCCGGTGGGCAGATACGCACGGATCCATTCCCCCCTGACCGTTAAAAAGAAATCGGGTGGCCCCAAAACGGGGATGGACTCCAGGCGCAACTTATCGGGACGTTGCAGGAATATGGCGATTCGAAAATTTATCTTTGACTGGGGAGAGACGACCGAAACCCTCGCCGTGCTCCTGTAGAGCAAGGTGTCGTCCGTGGGCGGGTTTATGGCGGACAGGGCCGCCTGCGCCGATGCGTAGCCCGGTTTCTCCTCTGTCGGCTTGATGGTTTTACCGACGGAACATCCACCCAGCAAAAGAAGGACCGAGAAAAACATTGCAAGCAAAGGTTTCATGGCAGGTGCAGTCTTTTGATTTCGTCAATTTTTTCCTGAAGGGCCGCGCTGGGTGCGTTCTGCTTTATGGCACGCTGGTAGGCGTCAAGCGCTTCCTGCCGTAAATTCAGGGCCAGATAAACATCTCCCAGATGTTCTGTGATGGTGCTGTCCTCCGGGAGGATGGAGACGGCCTCCTTCAGATACTTCAAGGCGTCGTCGTAACGTTTCTGTTTGTAGTAAACCCAGCCGAGGCTGTCCAGGATGTAACCATTTCCCGGATCCAATTGCAGGGCTTTTTTGATCATTTTCTCCGCTTCATCGAGTTTAACGCCCATTTCAGCATAGGTATAACCGATAAAGTTGAGGGCGTCGGCGTGATCCGGGTTCTCTGCCAGGATTGCCTCCATTTCGCGGATGCTGTCGTCAATACGGTTTATCTTGCTGAAGAGGCTGCCCAATTGATAGCGCATTGCCATTTTGTCCTTGACGGCGAGTATGCCTTCCCGCAGGATGGCTTCAGCGGCCTTGTAATCCTTCTCTTCCTCGTAAAGAAGGGAAAGAAGCGAATAAAACGGGGGAAAATCGCGGTGATGGCTCAGGGCGTTTTTTATGATCTTTTGGGCCTCGCCTTGTTTTCCCTGTTGTTTCAATATGGTGGCGATGCGAAGCTGTGCCTGGTTGTACAGAGAGGAAACGGCGGGGATTCTCCGGTATTCCTTAAGGGCATCGTCGTAGGCCTTGTGTTCTTCGTAGGCGGCGGCAAGAAGAAAACCCGTTCCGGCGTCTCCCGGAAAAGCCTGAAGAAGCCGCAGAAATTGCTCGATAGCCAGATCGTTCTTTCCTTGTTCCAGGTACAAAATCCCAAGGTTTTTCCGTGTATCCCGATTTTTCGGATCCATTTCCAGTATCGCTTGGTATTCTCTTGCCGCTTCATTGACACGCTTTGCTCTCAGCAAAAGCTCGCTCAGGCGCACCCGGATGCCGATCTTCGTGGGGAAATGACCGATGTATTCCCGATAGTTCTGGATGGCCAGGTCGATTTTATTTTGGATTTCATACAGATTACTGAGGTCAATCCATGCGGCTTCAAATTCCGGGTTGATATTTGTGAGGTTTTTGTAAATTATTTCCGCGTCATCATACCTTTTCTGGACCCTATAGATACGGGCGAGATAGTAGTTTCCCATGAGATTTTCCGGATCAATAGACAACAGCCTCTTGAACAGGGATATGGCCCGATCGTATTTCTTTACTTCCGCGTAAGCTGATCCGAGATAAAAATAGGCGACGATGTTCTTTGGATCCATTTCCAGTACGGATTTATAGGCATTGACGGCCTTTTTGTAATTCTTGATATCGAGATAGAGTTCTCCGGTCAGCAGAAGGATATCGACGGTTTTCGGATTTTTTTCGAGATACGCTTCGCAGAGCCTGATGGCCTTTTCTGTTTCCCCTTTTTCAAAATACAGCTCCCCGAGTTCCTTGGTCAGGACCTCTGAGGAGGGGTCAAATCGCAATGCCTTCTCATATTCGGCAATGGCCGCTTCCGGTTCATTATTGAGACTGAAGAGGACGCCCAGCGAGTAATGATACAGGGGATGAAACGAGGATTGTTGTCCCGGCGGGGGAGATGGCTGTCGCCCTCCGGGCATGGTGGCGCACCCGAGCATGCCCAGGGCAATCAGGAGAACGAATGTATTCCAGCCGTAGCTTCGCATAGCCTTATTCGTATCTTATCGTTTGCAGGTAAGGCATTTCTTGAACTCTTTTCCAGTTGCCGTGATCGCAGAAAACGGAAGACTTGGCCCTCATTGCCGGACGATCTCGGAGACCGGCACGATTTCAACGCCTTTTTCACGCATCATGGGCAAGGCGTTTCTGATGGCCAGAATGGTGCTTCTGTAGGGGTGCCCGATCAACAGGACCGGCGCACCGGTCCGAACATCCTTTTCCTGAAGTCGGCGCGTAAGCGTTTCCAACGAAGTTTCATACGATTGGTCATGATCTATAAATATTTTTCTGGCCAGGAAAGGGACACCGATTTGATCTGCCGCCTCCTTTGCCCGTGAATTCCTCGTCGTCCGGCTGTCGATGAAAAAAAGCCCCTTTTCCTTCAGCACATTCATGATGACCGCCATTTTTTCTTCGTCCTCCGTGAAGCGGGATCCCATGTGGTTGTTGACACCGATCGCATAAGGGACATGGTCCAGATTTTTCTCCATCTGCTTTTTGATATCTTGGTCGCTCATGCTGAGAAAGATGGCACCTTCTCCCGGACGGTTTTGCGGATAGGACTGCGGTTCCATGGGACAGTGCAAGAGAATGTCCCGATTCCGCAAATGGAGCAATGTCATCGCTTCCGTCGTATACCGCTGATAGGGCAGAACCGCAAAACTTAAAGGGGCGTCAATCTCCAGCAGTTTATGCAATGCGCCGATGTCCTGACCGATATCGTCTATCAGAATGGCGATCCGCAGAGGCTTCCCCGTTTCGGGGACGCGAGATTCCGGATGACGTTCGGGAATCCGTTTTCGCTCCCTGCGATCGTCGATTTTGGCAACTTGTGTCCCGGCGGGCTTTTTTTTATGAGGCCTTTTGACCTCTGTCCGTTCGCGGACGTCCTTTTCCGGCGGTTTCTGTTTTTCTTCCAACAAATGGAAACAGAAAAGCGCCAAGGCGGTCAAGACCAAAAAGATCAGGATAAAGAATATGGTACGTGGTTTACGTTTTCGTCGTTTCAGATCAGTTTTTCTTTCCTTTCATGAATATATGCCAGCTTTTCAGCATATCTGATGCCGCTTTGACCTGGTTGTCCTGGGCAAAGGCCGCGTCTTCCGCTTCCTTTTTGGCCGCAGGGGCCATCTCGTCCGGTTTCTCGCCGTTTTCTTTCGCCGACTTGATGTGCCTTTCGAGGTCCTTTTCCCTCATGGCATTGTCGTTCTCTCCCACATCCTCAACCGTTTTTGCATACTTGAGGGTGATGTCCGGGACAATGCCCTCGGCCTGGATCGACCGGCCGCTGGGCGTATAATATTTCGCCGTGGTCAGTTTCAAAGCCGCCCCGTCCTCCAGGGGGATCAGGGTCTGTACAGAGCCTTTCCCGAATGTCTGGGTACCGAGAATCAGGGCGCGGTTGTTATCCTGCAGGGCGCCCGCCACAATTTCCGAGGCGCTGGCGGAGCCTTCGTTGACCAGCACCACGATCGGGCAGAGCGGTTCATCCCCGTCGTTCTTCGCCGCCGCGCTCGTTTCCATGACTTTGATTCTTCCCCGAGTCGATACGATGGTGCCGGTTTTGAGGAAGACATCGGCCACTTCAATCGACTGGTTCAACAGTCCGCCGGGGTTGTTGCGAAGGTCGAGTATAATCCCCTTCAGGGGCTTGACCTTCGATTCCATATCCTGAATCGCTTTTTTCAGATCATCAGCCGTCCGTTCCTGGAACGAGGTGATCCGACAATAACCGATGCCGTCGTCCATCAGGCGTGATTTAACGCTGGTGACTTTGATGATGGCTCGTGTTAAAACATAATCCTTCGGCTTGGGCAGGCTTTCCCGAAGGATGGTTACGGTAACTTTGGTATCTTTTGGTCCCCGGAGTTTCTTTACCGCTTCCTGAATCGTGATATCCTTCGTTGACTTGCCGTCAATTTTGATGATTTGATCGCCGGGTTTGATCCCCGCCTGATATGCGGGCGTGTCTTCAATGGGTGAAACAACGGTGAGCATGTCCCTCAGGATCGTAATCTCAATACCGATTCCTCCGAAACTTCCCTTGGTTTCAACCTCCAGTTCCTTGTATTCATCGGCATTCATGAACGTGCTGTGTGGGTCGAGTGATTTGATCATCCCGGATATTGCTCCCTGAATCAAATCCTGCAGCTTCACTTCCTCCACATAGTTTTTTTCCACCATATCGAGGACTTCATTGAAAGTCTTCAGGTTCTTGTAGGTGCTCCGGTCAACAGCGGAAACCTTGCCCGTTCCGTAGAAGAAGGCCAGAGCCAGCAGGGAAATAAGCGCAAAAATCGTGATCTTGTTCTGAAAAAATCGTTTCATGAAAGCCTCCGACGGTGTTTTCTGCTTTGGACTGACAGGTATCCTATATCATTATCATTTATTATCGGGAAAACGCCATGTTTATTTAGACATTCAGTGGAATCCAAACGAGAAAACGGGTTTCCGGTACCGGTCGGGACCGGGTATGACCGGGGCATTGTCGGTCAGATCGGACCTGGGTCCGTTTTTATTCACCGGAGATGCTTCGAAAGAAAACGATTCCATCGCCGCCCTTCATCCGGCAAGGGCTCTTCTATGCCTCTTTTTCAGGCTTTGCAATACATTCTTGCCCCGTCCATTCCTTGAGATGCTTTGTGCCGAAGAGGAGATCCTGCTTCCGGATAAAAACTTCCGTGTCCGGCGGAACCGAATGGGTGATCCAGACGTTGCCACCGATGACGGATCGGGCACCGATGACAGTCGTACCTCCAAGTACCGTTGCGTTGGCATAGATGATCACGTCGTCCTCAATCGTTGGGTGCCTCTTCTGATTTCGCAGGGCGTCACACTCGTTTCGGCTGAGGGACAAAGCGCCCAGGGTCACACCCTGATAAAGGCGTACCCGGTCTCCGATCGTGGTTGTCTCCCCGATGACTACGCCCGTGCCGTGATCGATGAAAAAACTTTTGCCAATGTGGGCTTTGGGGTGAATATCGATTCCCGTTTTGCCGTGACCGTATTCGGTCATAATTCGGGGAAGCATGGGAACATCCAGGTGGTAGAGGCGATGGGCGATGCGGTAAATTGTGGTGGCGAAAAGTCCTGGATAGCTGAAGATGATTTCATCGAAACCCGTTGCCGCCGGATCACCCTCATAAGCGTGACGAATATCCGTGGCCAGTAGTTTTCGCAAATCAGGCAGGGTTTGCATAAATGCGATGGCGCTGCGATGTCCCCGTTCCTCGCATTGTGAGCAGGAGAGGTTCTTCCGGATACAGTCATGACGAACCGCCAGGGTGATTTGTTCCGAGAGTTCTTCGTATAATACCGTTAGTTCCTGACCGAAATAATATCCGATATTGACCCGGTCGACACGCCGGCGGATGAAATAACCCGGATAAAGAATGCAGAAGATGCGGTTGATGATGTTGACCACGGCATCGCGGGATGGGATCGGTTCCGGCCCCACATGATCGAAGCATTCTTCCCCATTGCAACTGTCGACGAGAGCGGAAACAATTGCCGGGATTTCATTCCTGTAAGACTGCGCGATGGAGATAGCATCCTTGCACTGACTTGAGAGCGCATCGTCGAGAACCGTTTCCGGTTTTTCAGGTGACATGGCCTGCTTCCTTTTCCGGATCCCAGTAGGGAGACATGCTGCGGAGCCGTTCGATGATCGGGGGCAGCTTCTCGATCACGAAATCGATTTCTTCCTCTGTCGTGTAAACAGAGAGGCTGAAACGAACCGAGCCGTGGGCCATCGTGAAAGGGACCCCCATGGCTCGCAGAACATGGGAAGGTTGAAGTGATCCCGATGTGCAGGCCGATCCGGAGGAGGCACAGATACCGTATTGATCCATCATCAACAGGATGCCCTCTCCTTCAACGTATTCAAAACTGATATTGCTCGTGTTCGGAAGACGATGAAACGTGTCGCCGTTTATCCGGCTGCGGGGAATTTTTTTCAGCAGCGTTGCTTCCAGGCGGTCCCGTAACTGCCTGACATATGTATTTTCTCGATCAATATTCGACCGGGCGAGCTCACAAGCCTTGCCCAAACCGACAATGCTGGGTGTATTTTCAGTCCCCCCGCGTCGTTCCCTCTCCTGGTGCCCACCGATCATAAAAGGAAAAAATTTCGTACCCTTGCGGATGTAAAGGATACCGATACCTTTGGGGCCATGCAGTTTATGGCCCGAGATGGAGAGCATATCGATCGTGTTTTGTTTCATGTCGATGGGTATCTTGCCCACAGCCTGCACGGCATCGGTATGGAACAGAATGCCTCGTTCCCGGGCCAAGCCGGCGGCTTCCTCCACCGGAAAAACCGCGCCCGTTTCATTGTTGGCCCACATCAGGCTGACAACGGCCGTGTCCGAGGTGAGGCTTCTTTCATATTGCTCCATGTCGAGGCGGCCGTCTTTGTCCACAGGCAGCTCAGTGACGCGATAACCCTGCCCGGCCAGGTGCGCACACAAGGCCCGCACGGCGGGATGCTCCACTCGGCTGGTCACGATATGACGTTTTTCAGGAGCCGTATAGAGGGCGGAACGGATGGCCGCATTATCGCTTTCGGTGCCGCAACTTGTAAAGATTATCTCATCGGGGTGGGCGCCGATAAGGGCGGCGGCCCGTTCTCTCGCTTCATGGATTTTTTTTGCAACCTGCCCGCCGAAGGTATGCATACTTGAGGGATTGCCGTAATAGTTACCGAAGAAGGGCAGCATGGCGCCAAGCACTTCCGGAGCAACTTGGGTGGTGGCATTGTTATCCAGATAAACGACGCTCATGGGGTCACCTCCTCAACAATCAGATCGGGTGAAACGAGGTCCCGAAGTTTGGCCTCTACGAAGTGCTTGAGGGTGATGTCCGCAGCTTTACAGGTGGCACACATACCTCGTGCGGCAACGAGGACCCGGTTTCCTTCCACATCGATCAACTCGATATCCCCGCCGTCGAGTTTCAGTGATGGCCTGATCTCTCGCTCCAGGGTCTCTTCGATCATTTTGATCTTCTGGATGTTGGAAAGTTTGGGTTTTACAACGGGTTTTTTCCCCGTGTTCCCCAGAACCCGTTCGATAATCTGCTGGATCGCCTCGCGGCAGTTGCCGCATCCTCCGCCGGCTTTGGTATAGTTTGTCACTTCTTCAACGGTGGTGAGGTTGTTCTCCAGGACGGCCCGTTCAATTTCCTTGTCCGTGACGCCGAAACATTCGCAGACGATCCGGGCATCGGGTTCCTTTTCGGGGGCCCCCCGATAATTCTCAATCGCCTTTTCCAGGGCTTCCTTACCCATGACGGAGCAGTGCATCTTTTCTTGCGGAAGTCCGCCTAAATAGACGGCAATATCCTGGTTTGTGATCTTCATGGCCTCGTCCAGAGTCATGCCTTTAACCATTTCTGTCAGGGCCGAGGAGGAGGCAATAGCACTGGCACAGCCGAAGGTTTTGAATTTGATGTCCTTAATGCGCTGATCTTCACCCAGTTTGAAGCTGAGCCTAAGGGCATCCCCGCACGCAATGGAGCCTATTTCCGCCACCCCGTCCGGATTTTCCACTTCACCGACATTTTTCGGATTGAGGAAATGCTCCCGCACTTTATCCGTATATTCCCACATGATGAATCTCCTTTGGATGTTTTGGAGCCGTCGGCTCATTGATTGAGCATCAAAATGCCCTAATTATATGTACTTCCCATCCTCCAGTCAAGGATGGCCCGCTTTTATTAAAGAGGGATTATCGCGCAACGATAGACCTCTTTCCAATAAGGGAAATTACAGAAACCCCTATATACAGCATAAGGGGGAATCCGGCAGTAAAAAAAACTATATGGCGCCGCTTCTTCGAAGAAGATCCTGAATGGTCCGAGCCATCATTCTGTAGCCCGCCGCATTGGGATGGATGTGATCCGCTTTCAGGTTACGGTTGGACAGGATGGTCTTCAGGATATTCTCTTCCAGGGGGAGTTGGTGGTCATTGGCGATGTCCGCGTACAGGGCATGTGATTTCAAAAAAATCCCGGGTGAAGGAACGGAGATGAGAACAACGGCGATGTTCTCATTCTTTGCCATCCTGATCATGGCCCTCAAATTTTTTCCGGTCTGCTGCACATCGAGCTGCCTCAGCAGGTCGTTGCCGCCGTGGCAGAGGATGAGCAGATCCGGTTTTTCCCGAGCCAGAACGTCGGGAAGGCGGGCCAGACCTTCGGCGGTGATTTCCCCCGGAACCCCGGCATTGATGACCCGTCTGCCGGTCAGGGTCTCCAGGACGGCGGGGTAGCTCTGTGACGGGGCGGCACCGGTACCGTAGGTGATGCTGTCCCCAAAGGCCAGGATAATCCCTCTATCGGCCAACCGGGGTAACTTTGGTTCCGGTGTACAGGCCCACATACAGACGCAGAGCAGGACTGTTAAAAGTTTTGATGATATGGGGGGGCGCGGGGAAATCATGTTTTTCGCACGTCAGTCCCGGTTCCGGGATCTTAAAAAATGTCTCTCTAAAATAGAGTAATTCGGATCTTATTACAGGATCGGGAAGATTTCCTCCATATTTTATATCAAGCCACTGAAAAGAAAACCCCCTCGCTGAAACGCGAAGGGGTTTTCCCGGACCTATATAAAAATAACCTTAAAGGTTAGACGTCCTTTTTTTTGATCCAGGC
>LSQX01286175.1_pt1 | contig 16050 bp, 16 predicted proteins | sample 654561 | NCBI WGS metagenome assembly LSQX01 (sample SAMN04489861, study PRJNA283612) | anaerobic digester metagenome | isolation source: 4 biogas reactors fed with cattle manure at either 37C or 55C with and... | place: Denmark: Kongens Lyngby | collected 2014 | reverse complement strand
GATTCAGTAAAGGATCGCCTAAAACGTTTAGTTGGGACGTGATAGCTTACGCGGATATACCAAAATAGCGTTCAACTTATCGGATTAGGTTCAGCAGGAACAAACATTGTTGAGTCGTTCCTTTCTAACAGTAAAACAAGAGAACTTATCGAAAACGACTTAACCCGTTTATCGCTGCTCGCAATAGACATAGCTGACCCAGAAATCCGAAGCTTACAAGAAACCCATGATCAAATTTCAAAATCATTAATCAAAGCAGGTATACCACGAGAGCGTTGGCGCTTAATTGCTGAGTCAGTAAAATTCCCGACTGCAGAGGCTATGTTTGACTTTATCAACCAAAAATATGGTGAATATGTAATAGGTGAGGGTTCAAAGCTTGATAATTATAGCCCTTGGTTACAGTCCACGATGGCGGTTCCACCGATGGCTGGCGGCGCAGGACGCAGACGTGCACTTGCTAAAGCAATTTACGCTCTTAATTACTACCAGTTGGGCATCATTCGAAACAGCATCAATTCTTTCAAGGAGCAGGCACTTTCATCCATAGTCACACCTACAATCGTCTTAGTTTACGGGCTGGGCGGAGGTACTGGAAGTGGCATATTCTTCGATTTCACACGTCACTTGCGAAAAGTGTTAGGTTCAGGTGTTCCAATCATTGCCTTTGTAATCACGCCATGTGGAGGAGATGACCCGCCAGCAAAAGGCTGTTCAGCATTCGTAGCAATGAATGAACTTTCTTTGCTTCTTAACAAAGAGTACAACGAATTCATCTGTAAAGTATACGGCGATGTATACCGTAACCCACTCAACGCGTTAGTATATTTGCCACTCTTACCAGCGTTCTCCAAAGTAGGTAATATCGTTAGCGCAAGAAGAGAAATGGACCAGATGGTCGTTGATTTACTCTATGTATTGATGGATTTTGACTTAGCAGATCTTTTAGGAGGCATCGGTACTGAAGTCGGTTTAACCGCCAATTCTGCCCATACTTTGGGTATGATTAAGGTAATGTATCCAGTCGAGAATTATCTTGCCGCTTTCAAGCTGAATTTTGAGGGTATGCAACTACTTCAGGAGTCAAGAAAGGAAAAAATAGATATTCTATCAGAAATAAGAAACGTCCTTAAAGTCGATAGCGACGTCACAAGGGATCTCTTCAAAAACTACTTAATTAAGACGGGTATCTACAACGAGGAACAGTTTGAGGACAAATTAAAAACAATCATCAACAGCAACCCACGCTTAGAAGACGACGTTACTTTGCATGTGAAAGGTATAGAGATTCAGGTTAAAAGTTGGCTTGGGGAGATAATGCGGTTCCTCTCAACTATCAAGTTGATGAGTAAGATTGGACCGATCGAAGAATCCATCATTAATCTGTCGCTAAAGAAGGATGGTTCAAGAAAACTGGATAATCTTGAAATCCTACTTACAAGCCTCACCAAGAATCATTTGGAGTTTTCAAAACGTCGAGAAACCATTATCGAACGCCTCAATCAGTTAATCCCAAGCTCACAAGTTTTCACACTAAGGCAAAAGAAGGTTCTTGAAGACTTGGTAAACATCTCTGAACTTGCTGAGCAAGCTCTAACTATACTCAAGTTCTATGATGAAACACGTTACCTCACAGAAGCACTGATTCGCTACTACGAAGTTCTACCAGACTGCCAAGGGGAACTTGAGGAATTACAAGATATCAAATCAGAATTAAGCACTATTTATCTTGTTATACAATTGATGCTGCGCACGCCAGTTGATGAATCAAAGATGATCGATGAACACCTAGCATACATCAACGAAATTCTCTCTAAGCGTATGCATAAAAGAGGTACTTTTGACAATGAAGTAATGCGTATATTGGAAATAAAGAAACGAAAAGAATTCGACAAGAGTAAAATGGAGCGCCAAGTACGGAAATTTTTTAGTTCTAAACGTTATGCACGTGAGCAACTTTTAGCACTTGACAGAGATTTACGTAGGATTGCAGAGGAAGAAGCAATCGCAATTGAGAATTTGGACAAGGTTGATGCAATCATAAGACTTTATGAAAAACTCGCTAAACGATTCGAGTTAACATCAGAATATCGTAAACGATTAAACAAGATCGTGGATGTAAGCCGTGAATATAGCGCTAAAATGATGGAGATAGTAGCGCCTAAACGTTATTTTGAACGATCTGCTGATTTAACTGAGACCGAACAGCTTAAAATTGTCTTTAAAATTTTAACCGAACAAGAAGAGTCTCTTACTCGAGATATTATCTATAAAGATATCTTAGACATAGCACACTTTAAAGACTATATAAAAAGTATTATTCGTAGCTTCAAAACGCCAAGTGTAATTGGGTACAAACCAACATACAAGACCGATTACATATGGGTAACTGTTACTACACCGCCCAAGATGTGGACTGAGGATATGTCGCAAGAAATTTATACAGCGTTGGCCGGTTATGTGACAAGCGAAGTTTCAAGAACTATAACGGTACGCGTTGTAGAGTCAAGGGATGCATGGATAACTAGAGTCTTAGTTGTTGGCGGACGCGGAAAGCCCGAAGACATGGAAGCCTTTGATGAAATGCAATTCTTATACAGCAAATCTAACGATTTCGAGCGTTACCTTTCGCGTTCATTTCTTCTCGAACATGGTGTTCATGCAACAAACATTATCAAAACTATCAACCACGAGGACGATCATATACCAACATTAGTTAAGACAGATAAAGACAGAGACAATGAGTCTTTCACATAAACGCTTATTTCTACTTTTGATATTTTGATATAGTTGTCACACAACTTTTGGAGACAATGAGTCTTTCACATAAACGCTTATTTCTACCCTTAATTTTTTTAGGGTTTTTTGTTTAGATTTTTTTAATGGCAATTCAAATAATGCTTTCACTATAAACTTTCTTCCGCGTTTTTGTCGACTGTGATGTCGTCGCATTAACTGGTGCTGTATGTATTGCTGGTTGTCCGTCAATAATTTTCGGTAGCAGCCATTTTTCAGTCATCAAACCGTTCTTAACAGCTTTATGTTTGAGATCACTTACTATAAAGTCTAACTCTGCAAACAGTTTAGCTGTGTCATATCCGCCGAATAAAAGTATGGCGTCTATACGGTCATTCATATCCTCAGTGTATATGGGTTCAGAGATATGGATAGATTGCGGGGCGGTTTTTGCTCTAAACCAATTAGTAATTGCCAATTCAAGTTTTGTTCTTGGAATAGCTTCTTTGAGTTTAGCTGGCATACGTAAGAGGACGTAGAGAAGCGAAGAACTAGATAAATCGAAGTTTGAAAGCGGCTTAAGTAAAGCGATATCGAGCATGTTGTTTAGTGACCCATAAACCCGAAAACTTGCTGCAGTAATTACTAATGCACTGAATAGCTTAATGTTAAAGGTACGTGATAACTCACTAATTTCTTTTACAAGCGATTCTTTAGCCAACATTAGGTCAAGTAAATAATTGACTACTGCATTCCCTTTGATTTGAATGCCTTTTCTGTCAACACCGTTAAAAGTCTCGAGTAAATCGCGATCCAAACACAACACTGTAGAGTTTTCCGTAGCCAGACATAACTGTAATGAAGCATATGTATTGAAATGCGCATCAGGAGGCTGAATTTTTGAAGGTAAAATCGCGATAGATAGCGAATCGATGTTTTGCGATTGGAATTGAGTTATTAAACTTGGAATTGACGCACTGCCCACTCCGTCCCAGATTGACCCAAAAATTATGGTGCCTCGAAGTTTATCTTGGCTTTGCTTCTTAATACAGTCGATTACGGATTTGTCCTGAACGATAGTTGGGAGGACATCATACCAGAAATGGGTAGCTATGTCTACATCCTCATAACCTATGATTAAGTGAGGTTTATACCCTTTCGGTAGCCATTTGTGCACGTCACCGCTTGATTTTTCGATAAAAACTGGTATTATACCGTCTATCGGTTGCTTGAGCATCATCTTTATTGGGTATTCCCCTATACAAACAATGGCTTGCTTTGGAATAAGCGGAATCAAATGTTCAAGGTGTTTTTCGATACTCGTAATGATGTTAAAAGCATTTTTGTTATATCTCATTTGAGATACCTGCATAAACTTTAAGAGGCTTACACTTGAAATAAGCTTTTAGGTAAAGTGCTTGAAAAAGCCCTCCTTATTTTCTCGAGTCAGTAACTGGACTAGTGCAAAAAGAAAAAGAAACAGCGAAAAAGAAGAGATAGAAAGACAAGCGGAAACTTCAATGCTAAAAATGATTACCTTCATTGTTACGTTAGCGGCTATGGCGTTGGGTATGTCTTATTTACCGCTTTTTCCGCAACCTCTGCCTATTCTGTTGGCTGTTTTGGTTGCGTTTGTCACTTATCAAAAACCACGTTTCGGTATGCCTATTGGGGGAGCTTTACTTGGAATAGGTTTGCTTTATCAGCTATCAAAATTATACTTTATTTCTTTTCTAGGTGATACTCCTGTGCGAATAGCGTTCATTATAGTTTGGATGGGTTTGTTTGTTGTATTACCGCTGATGTTTAAACGCTATAAAAGTGCATTAGCGATTAATTTTGGTATTTTTGCGTTTGTATCTCTTTTTTTTGAACCATTATATTTTATGGCTATTCCGCTGATTTTTGCATCTGCAGTTTACTTTAAAAAATATGTGGGGCTAACTGCAGTTTATTTTGTACTCTTATCGGTACCCCTTCAGCTCTATCAGTATTACCAATATACGGTTTTACCTTTTTCGAAGATTCAATCGGACTGGTGGACAATGCATGGTTCAGCTCCACCCTTATTTGTTTCCCTAAGTTCAGTTTCTGAAAACCTCACGAGTTCCATTAGTCAGTTCCGACTCTACGATACTTCGAATTTTATTTATGATATTGCTGGTCAAACAACATGGATTCCTAATTGGAACGGTGTCACTATCAAGGATGCATTGAGCCAATACATAGATTCCATGCCAGGTATAATCCTGTTTGTAGTAATCGTTGCTGGATTAGCAGTGGCATTCTTGTTCTTCTCGAGGATACTTGCCAAAGAAGGATTAATCGGCAGTAGCGACCGGTTTTTCCCTTGTTTTTCAGCAACAATTGCAGCCGCAGTATTCTTTATACTGCTCTCTACTCTGCAGGTGCCTTTGGCTTTCACTACAGAAATTGGTATTACAACAATGGTTTTTGGCATACTGGGAACAGCTCTCTTGACGCTACCGGTAATGTTTATGGATTACACACCAAAACAACGTGCGACAAATCAGCAAATTGCAGAGAAAGCACAAGCATTACTAGAGAAGGTTATCCACTTTGAGGGACAAGTGGCAAACGTCAAAAAAGCCATTCCTATAACCGTTAGCTCAACTGAAGGGAAAACGTCTGTTCTCAAATACGCTACTGAGGACACATTAAAAAAAGCAGTATTGCACCAAATCGAATTAGATGAATTAGACGAAAAGTATAGTGAACTAGAAAAGTTAGATCAAGATTATGAAGCCATCGAAGCAGAACTAAACACAATCCTATCAGAATACCAAGTTTTCTCAAACTGTGAATTCGCCAATTGGGTTGGAAAACTCAAAGTTGCAGGCTTAGACGTTAAAACCACAGCAAACGTTGAATTTCAAAAAGAGGTTTCAATTGAACAACGAACCGAAGCCATTAAACAACTCATCGAAGCAGGAAAGAATCTAGTCAGAGAATTAACATGTACTACAGTACCAATATATTCCATCATTAGCTCGTTATATGACCCCACTTTACCTGCAAAAAGCCACGCTATAGAGTTTGCGTCTGAGAAAATAGCGAAGAACCAATCGCCATGGATAGCCGTTGAAGCACTCTATAATGCTTTGAATAACTGGAAACGCCAATATGGTTCAGACATTAAAATCACAATTAATTATTTTCAGAATTCTTTAAAACCTATTACACGCTTGGCTAGTCAAACTGAAAGTATAGTACTAGCTTTTGGTGACAATACCCCTAAAGTACAATGCTATGCCAAGAAAGCGTGTGAATTAAAAACGTTGGCGCTAAAGCGGCTAAATAAAGAAAGGCTGGACCTTCAAGATATTGCGGGTCTACGAGATGATGTCGAAACTTTCATTGCTATGTCTACTGACATTCTTGAGATGCTGCATAAGGCATTGGTTGATGATGAATTAGCTATCGATCGTTTGTCTCCCACCAAAGATTTTCTCTGGGAGAAGAATGATTTCTTACATGAGTGGTTAGAAGCGGCAACTATGATGCTATCCCAACCCTCAAAATATAAAATTAACGAAATTATGACGAATTTGTCGAAATCTCTTGTAAATGTTGATGCCGCTATACAGACATTAGCGTTATATGCTGAAAGGAAGGAGCTGCTGTTAAACTATCCATTGGCGGAAGCGGCAATAAGCAATCAATTGGAAGTTAAAGGACGATTGTTGCCCATGGATTTACCTTTCCAGCCGTATTTTGCATCTGAATATCTTCGTTTGTTTTACATGACACGCCTTGGTGAATACTTGTTTAATAAAGAAAATTCAGAATTGATTAAACGCTCATAGTCATAGTTTTTGTTAGTGTATAGCGTTACGATGTGATTGTTTTGTTAAATATGGTTGCTGATTCTTTTTCTAATTTCCTCTTGCTGGTCAGGCGAGAAAATTTCTTCATTGCATGATGGGCAGCGGAGAGCTTTTACATCTTTCAGAACAACATTGTCAATTTCAAAATCAAAAGTAATCGCAACGTATTCAACGCAACAGGTGGGACAAAGTAATGCGCCCGCTTTAGTGCTTTTATTGTTCTTCGCTGAATTTTTTGTCAAGTGTATCCGCCCAAGTTTTTACCTTTGCCATATCCCTTTTACGCGACACTGGGCTGCCTAAAATTTTAATGTATCCCCCAAACGCTTCAGTAGCAACCCGGTTTAAAGTTAACGAAACTAGATAAAACATTGGTAGTATATGCTGTAACAGTCTCGTCATATGTTTCTGGGTAAATAAAGCCTGAACAAGTATAGTGTGCGAATAAGCAGTTCCCAAAGTCTTTACCTAAGAAGAATTCGGTCTCAGGATAAATTTTACCCTCCACACACCGGTACTAACTATAATGGCGTGGTATTCATTAAAATATTGTACCGAATGACCATTTAAATTAGTCAAGTCAACCCAAAAGTTGTATTTTTCTTGAAGAACTTGCGCTATTTTCTTAGTTACTTTTTCTGTCGCATCACCTTTGCTTCCATAGGCAATCAAAATCTTATCAACCAAAATTTCACCTTCACGATGCTGAATACAATTTATCGTGTGAATAACTTGCCTAGTTCTAAAGCCCATGCTTTAACCTTAGTTAAATCGACGTTATCCACCATGGTCTTTTTGAAATATCTAATTCGACCACCGAATGCTTCTTTGCTTACTACAGATATTTTTGGGTATTTTGATAAAGTTTTTCCGACGAATCTCTTCATTGCACTTTCATAGTATTCACCTGGAGTTCCACCCCAAGCAGATGAAGCAAAAAATGCCACTTGTTTTCCGCTGAAGTCGTTCTCTAAAAATTTAGTTGCTTTACTGTACACTTTACCCATTCTAACTCCTGCACCTACGATTATATTGTGGTATTGCATTAAATCAGGCGTTGGTTCTTCGTTTAGGTCAACTAAATCTACTTCAAGTCCAAATTCGGAACGAAGCACTTCAGCGATTACACCTGCAGTTTCTCCAGAAACGCCTTGCTTTGTTTCATAAGCAATTAATGTTTTGTCATTGACCATTTTTTCTTTCTTGATAAAAACAGATTACGAAGAAGGTAATAAATTACGGGGTAACAACATTGTAATCATTAAATAAGATGTGGCAACTCGCTATTGAAACACGACTACAAAAAAGGGTTTTTAGGTAGTGGTTTAGTAGTTTTGAGCGGAATGGTATATCCAATAGTGCATGAACATATCATCCCGAAGATATCTGTTGTTATGGCAGTTTACAACAAAGCACCTTACCTACGTCAAAGTATAGAGTCCGTTTTAAAGCAGGACATGCAGGCGTTTGAATTGATCTGTGTTGATGCATCCTCAACCGATGAAAGCCTTTCAATACTCAACGAATATTCCTCCAAGGACTCTCGAATAACGGTTTACAGCACTACATATTCTAGAATTCCAGCCATAACAAAAAACTTTGGTATAGATAGAACAAAAGGCGATTATGTATTCAACCTCGATGCAGATGATTACTTAAGACCAGATACGCTAAGTAAAATGTACATTCAAGCAAAGACGACTGGTGCAGATGCTGTTATACCTGATTTACAGACAGTATCCTCAAGCGGACAAAAGATACCGCCGTTTATATCCGGTGTTAAGGGCAACAGGAAAATACTGCTTACTAATAGGCAAGCTGTCATTGAAAGCCTCGATTGGGCAATTCACGGGTTCGCTCTTTGGAAAGGACATATGATTCGCAAGATCAGGTTTGAAGAGTTTGGCGTATATAGCGATGAGTATTCTGCACGAGTTCTATTTTTTAATTGTAGAAAAATTTGTTTCTCCGAGGGTACTTACTTTCATAGATTTAGTAATCAATCTTTAACCGGAAGGATTAGTTTACAAACCTATGACCGCCCTGAAACAACACGCAGAGTAGCCTCTTTCTTAGACGAGCACTCGTTCAGTCAAAGAAATGTTAATGGCTTACATTTTTCTGCCTTTAAAGACTGCTGTTTTCTACTTTTCTTGAGCAAGAACCTGGCGGCGCCAAACCTGGCAGAAGCTGAAAAAAGGATAAAAAGAGTTTATGACCGTATTGATATGCATAAAGTTAGAAAAAGCGTTTGTACTCTAACTCCTGGTAGAAGTGCGTTATGGTCTACAGAAGGGAAATTAAAAAAATATTTGTTTGTTCTTTTGACTTTTCTAAACTGGAATTCGCTGAAAAGGATACCGATGAAACATTTTTTTACATAAATGTTTTTTCAACAAAATGCTTGAGACATGATTAGGTTATCCGTTTTATTCGATCAATAAATATTAAACCATATCATTATCAACACAAGAACTCTGAAGGAAGATAATGATGGTAATTAAACTCAATAATACTTTTAAAATTGTTATAACAGCATGTTTTATAGCCCATTTTTGTAACATCCGCTTTATTAATTTTATCTTACAAAATGATTCTAAGCGAAAAAGTTTTCCCTCTGGAGGTAGACTTGGATAAAAACGTCTTTAATGTTGGGGAAAAAATATCTTTCAATGCAACGATAATTAATAGAAGCGGTAAAGACGTCAACATGTCTTCTAACGGAGAAATGCCATGTGTATTTTTTCACCATATCAATGACATGGCCACTCATGGGGAAACAACAGTAAAGAGTCGACCAAATATTCAAAGCGAACGATAAAATATCAAGAGCTTTTGAGCATGAAGCTATTGAGACAGGCACATACCCCTTGATGTCCATTACTGCATTGGAGTTAATGAGGTTTGGATTCAAAACAAAATTGATAACATTATGATTGAAGTAAAATAGAGATCTTTGAGCTACCGCAGGTCAGTAACACAAAATTTGCGATAACTGTATGATTTGTTTTTATGTATTTCTGGATGATTCCAGTACTATATGTTTACCACAACTGTTACAAAACAATGCGCCAGAGACATTATTGACTTCACAATTTGGACAAGTAATTGAATTATCCGAAGGCGTAAATAGATTGTGATTTTTCCTGACTATTATCTTTAACTTTTTTGAAAGCTGCCTGTGTTTCATGCGCTGCAATAGTGAACACTTTTTCAATCTCAACACCGACTTGATATAACACGTCACTTAACTCATCGGAGGGATAGGATACTTTGGCTGCTTTCCCAGCAATAGTTTTAGTACCACATTTTGGACAAAAATTCGCCTCATCAGGGATTTGAGCACCACAGTTTGAGCAATAAACCATAAATTTCACGATTGAATGGTAAGTGGATTGTAAATTTAAGGTTTTATAAAATAAAATAAAGCTTATGACGCAAGTGTCCATTGAAGTGCCCTGAAAAAGGTTTTTCATAGAATAAAAGAAGGTATGCTTAATCGACTAATTTCTTGCGCGCTTCTTCGATTAAACGCACCGTTTCATCACGCCATTCTTCAAATCCGCGGGGTGTCTCTGGATATGTATTGTAGTGGACGCCTAACCCTTTCATCATGCTAACAGTTGTATGTAGCTTGTTTAGGAAGCCAACTTTACGTATACCGCGGAAAACACGTTTGGCAGTTTCAGTTATGTTTAAGTGGAAATCATCACCCATGCCTGCTTTAAGTACATCATCTTCAGTCATCAATTTTTGATTCATACCATAGTTAAGATCTTCGTCGCTACAGCTCAATAGGAATATCTTGAAGATATCAAGCGTGCCTTGTTTCTTTCCATAGGTGTCGATGTATCTCTTATTGTAACCCCAGAGTGCCTCTCTTGTTGGTTCACCCTTACCCAATGCTTCCACGATTTGTTGACCTGCATAGTATCCAGATAGCATTGAGGGACCGATGCCGCCACCATGAATGGGGTTTACTAGTGAAGCTGCGTCGCCAATTATTACAACACCATTGGCCACCATGCTATCAAGTGGTCTTCGTACAGGATCAAACCATGCACCACCAGTCAATACCAAGGAATCCTCAAACATTGGTTTTTTTAGTGCTGTCTTGTAGAGTTGCTCTTTAGGGTTAGGGTAACCTGTTTTTCGCATGCAGGTACCAATTCCTACGTTCATACGTGCACCACCTTTGGGGAAAATCCACACGTAGCCGCCTGGTGAGGCTTGCTGGTTAAGGTATATCTCGCAGAAACGGGTATTTTCGGCTTCTTGTTTAAGTTGTCGGATTTCTCTATAACATGCTTCGACGTCTTCGTTGTCAATTTCACTGTCGATGCCTAATTCGGCTGGAAGTTGCTTGCGGATCATGCCAAAGAAGCCTGTAGCGTCGACGACGACTTTGCTTCGTAACTCTGATATGTTACCAGTTTTCATATTTTTAGCTGTAATTCCAACCACAGCGCCTTTTTCGATGATTGGACTGCGGATATTCATATTATCTTCTAGATGTGTACCTGCGTCAGTGGCTTTTTTGAGTAACCACTGACCAAAGAGGCGTCTATTTAGAATGTGACCTACAAAGTCTTTGTCGGCAATGGTGAAAATCGTGTTTTCATCTGGTGAATAAATTTTTATACCGTCTATTTTGGCTTCTAATTCGCCGCCTGTGGGTTTCTCGAGACCTAAGGTTTTTAAGTGGTGGTCGCCGAGTGCATCTCCACAGATTTTCTCGCCAATTTCTTGTTTTGGTTTTTTCTCGATCAGGCAAACTTTAAGCCCTTTTTCGGTTAAAGTTTTTGCTGCTATACAGCCTGCTGTTCCTGCGCCTACAACAATAGTGTCATATTTTTCCATGAGTAATCTCTTCCTAGTGACTTTACTTATTACACTTTGTTGTGTAAGTAAACGCTTATAAATTGTGAAGTGAGTTTCTCCACACTGAGTGTAAACCACATGAGCGCACCCCTAACATTAAGTGCAGAGTTCCGAAAAATTGTAGAGACACGTATGGCACAGATACTCAGAGGCGTTGAAGAAACATTTAATGAAATAATTGAAAAACAAAACATTACCCCTGTACACTTAACAGCAGAATTAGAAAGCCTTCAAGATAACTTTAACTTTGTTTTTCAGAAATGGAGCCTTGAAATTCTCTACACAATAATGTTAAGGAAAACTATCGGTTTCGGTGAAATTAAGAAAATATTAGGTGTAAACTCACGTACCCTTTCTGACAAACTCAAAATGCTTCAAACACGTGGGTACATATTTAGAAACGTCAATGAAGGACCACCATTGCGGGTAGAGTACTCTTTATCTACTAAGGGACAGGATACGGTGTTACTTGCTTTGCCTCTGCTATATTATTCTAGTTCAACTGACGATAAGGTTTAAGCTGATTTACGCATTGCCTGAGGTAAACTAGTACTTTCCTTAACTGTCTCAAAAACCATACATGTCAAGGTTTTTTCTAAGCCTTTGATATTGCGTAATTTGTCTACGACGAATTTTCCAACGGTTTCCACATTCTCAGCACGTAACTTCACCAGTAGGTCCCAGTCACCCGTAATAATGTGGACTTCTTGGACTTCTGGAAATCGCGCTATTTCTTCAGCAACATCTCGTTGAGTAATTGGTGTGTTGTCTTTTGCACGGTAGGATACAGATGCAAGGATAAAAGCTACCGTTGATAAATGGAGTTTCTCTGGGGAGAGTATGGCGCGGTATTGTTTAATTATGCCGAGTTCTTCCATGCGCTTGATTTTTGCGAAAATGGTTGTTATTGGTGTATTGATTTTCTTCGCTATTTGGTTAGCTGTTAGTTTACTGTTTTCTTGTATGAGAGTTAGTATAGCGAGATCTTTTTCGTCTAATTTAACGCTCATATGTAAATATTACCGATTTAACCTATTAAAACATATAGTTTTAGTAAATTATCCATGTTTTTTTATAAAAAATTTATTACTCTCTTTGTAACAGTGTACCAATACACGTAGTGAACACGTTGACTATGCAAGAATTAATCCTACTCCCAAAACCGTTAGACCAACTTACTGACCCTGAAATTAAGCGTAAAGCTTGCATAGGCAAAATTATGACTTACACACTTAAAAGCCTCACAAATACCTATGTCACTAAAGGCTTTGAGTGGTTGCTCCCCGTTGCCTTAAGCCAAAGTACCGACCCCCTCTGGCCAGATCCAGGCGCATCAATTGAAAAACGAATTGAAGTAAACATCTACGACAAACTAGTTCGTACAACAGCTAGCATGATAGTTCATAAACTTGTAGGGTGTTCAACTGTTTATGAAAAACTATTTATTTTATCGCCTAACATCCGCATTGAAAAAGCTGAACGTGCAAAAACTGGCAAACACATTTACGAATTTACACAATTAGATTTTGAAATACGCAATGCAAACTCAAAAGATATTTTCAGGTTAGTCGAAGATACACTGTGCACCCTCATTAAGGGTTTAAAGGTTGAGTGTAAAGCGGAATTAGCTGCGTTGCACCGAAGTGACCTCAAGATTCCTAAGGCACCATTCAAAGTATTAGACCGCACAGATCTGGAAGCAAAACATGGCATCGAATGGGAAGCAAGAATTTGTAGAGAGATCACAGAACCAGTCTGGATAGTAAACATTCCACGTGAATTTTATGACTATGAAGACTTTGCCACGGGCAGATGGGATAACTACGATTTGTTCATGCCGCAGTATGGTGAAGTTCTTTCAGGCTCTCGACGAGAGTTCGAGTATGAAAAAATCTATGAAAAGATGGAACGAGAGCAAGTTAGAAAAGAGAATTACTCCATCATACTCAAGATGGCAAAAGAAGGTAGATTAAAACCTACTGCAGGTGCAGGCATGGGAATGGAACGTATAGTTGGCTACATTACTGGAGTAGAACATATAGGTGAGTGTCAACCCTTCCCGAGGGTACCTGGAAACGTACATGAACTTTAATGAACTGACGTGATAGAATGAATCCATACCTTGAAGCATTACAACAAAAATTAAGCCCAGCTGATTTCAAAAAATTAAGCGCAATAGATAATCCTGTTGTTCATGAATTCATCGCAAAGGAAAGCGACCTCTGTCACCCGGAAAAAATCTTCATATGCAGTGACTCCACAGAAGATATCGCTCATGTGAGGAAGATGGCGGTAACTTCTGGTGAAGAATTAGCAACTCTGAGCATGGATGGTCACACTGTTCATTTTGATGGTGAACAGGACCAAGGCAGGGATCGCGTAAACACAAAATATCTCATTCCAAAAGGGGTGACTTTTAGTAAAGCACTCAACCAAATAGATCGACAAGAAGGTTTAGCTGAAGTCAGGGGTTTAATGCGTGAAATCATGAATGGCAAAACAATGATTGTCCGCTTTATTGCCCTTGGACCCACCAACAGTGCTTTTACTCTTTTGGGTATCCAATGTACCGATTCCTGGTATGTTGCCCATACTGAAGATCTGCTTTATCGTCCTGGATATGAGCAATTCGTTAAGGCCGGTCCAAAAAGCGATTTTTTACGTGTCATTCACTCAGCAGGAAAACTAAACAGTGACATGGTTAGTGTCGATTATAAGAATAAACGCATCTACATCGACCACATGGACAATACAATATATAGCGTCAATACCCAATACGCTGGTAATTCTGTTGGCTTTAAAAAACTTGCGTTCCGTTTAGCAATCCGTAAAGCCAGTAGTGAAGGCTGGCTAGCAGAACATATGTTACTCATGGGTATTTTTGGTCCAGATGGAAAACGAAAAAGCTACTTTGCAGGTGCTTTTCCAAGTGCGTGTGGTAAAACTTCAACTGCTATGTTACCAGGCGAAACCATTCTCGGTGACGACATTGCATACATCCGAGACGTAAATTCTACTGCACGTGCAGTTAATGTTGAATCAGGTATATTTGGCATTATTCAGGATGTTAAAGCTAAAGATGATGCCCTGATATGGAAAGTCATAACTAGCCCTGGTGAAATTATTTTCTCAAATGTCCTAATAAAAGACGGTAGACCCTACTGGCTTGGAATGGGCGAAGAACTTCCTAAGGACGGTCAAAACTATACTGGTATATGGTATGAAGGTAAAAAAGACGAAGCAGGCAACGAGATACCCGCAGCAAACAAGAATGCACGCTATGCAGTGTCGCTAAAAGTATTAGAAAACGTTGACCCTGAACTCAACAATCCTGCCGGTGTAGAACTCGCCGGTATTATGTATGGTGGAAGAGACGCTAAAGCTTACGTGCCAGTTCAACAAAGCTTCAGTTGGGAACACGGTATAATTGCTTATGGCGCATCTTTAGAGACCGAAACAACATTTGCTACTATCGGAAAAGAAGGTATGCCAGAGATTAACATGATGAGCATCCAAGACTTCATTTCTATCCCCATGGGTAAAAACGTTAAAAACAACCTACAGTTCGGTCGTAAACTAAAGAAACAGCCAACAATTTTTGGGGTAAACTATTTCCTGCGTGAAGTCGGAAACGGTAAGTACCTCAATACTCCTCAGGATAAACATGTCTGGGTAAAGTGGATGGAACTACGCGTTCATAACGAAGCAGGTGCAATTAAGACCCCTACCGGCTACATACCTATTTACGAAGACCTAAAGAAACTGTTTAAGCGTGTACTAAAACGTGATTACAGTAAAGAAGACTATATCAAACAATTCACTATACGAGTACCCGAGAACCTTGCTAAGATCGAACGTGTTTCACGTTTCTACCAAGAAAATGTCACTGACACACCATTGGAAATGTTTGGTATGCTCTATATGCAACGCCAACGTTTAATTGATGCACAAGCTAAATATGGCGACTACATATCTCCCGAATGCTTTGAAAAGGAAGTAAACTCATAAAATGGTAGACACAATCCTTTTTCCACTTTTAATATCTTAAAATATTTAAGCAATGACAGTACACTGAGCAGTAATTCACAATTGTTAATTAGATAAAACGGCCAAAAGAAATACTAAAGCAGAAGGAAGTAAAATGGTGCCTAAAATGAAGAAGCCTGAAAAGAAATGCGAACACACAATTAAAGCAATGTGCATCGAAAGTGATGGGTCATTCAATTGTCCTCAATGCGGTATGTCAATTTCTCCTGATGACGTAAATGATGATAACTATCAAATCATGGATACAAAAGTAGTGAATGATGAATTGGCTGAGTTAGTCATTGCATGCGGCAAATGCGGTTGTATCATTAAGTTGACTGGGTTTCAACAGGGCTTTGATGCATAACGAGGTTTCTTTATAATTCATAGTTATAACAAATAATGCTCTATCCAGGTCTACTCCAATATGTATCAAAAAATTTTACTGTTTTTTCCATAATTGTTGGTGCTATATAGGTTCAGTTTACAGTAGTGGTTGCATTATTATGTTGAGGGATGGGTGTAAGTTTTTTTGGTTGGTTTTTTGGTGGGTTGTGTG
>LSQX01383685.1_pt1 | contig 16053 bp, 14 predicted proteins | sample 654561 | NCBI WGS metagenome assembly LSQX01 (sample SAMN04489861, study PRJNA283612) | anaerobic digester metagenome | isolation source: 4 biogas reactors fed with cattle manure at either 37C or 55C with and... | place: Denmark: Kongens Lyngby | collected 2014 | reverse complement strand
GGCCACGGCTACCGCAGCTCCGACCGGCCCTTCCCTTTCCGCTACCTGCCCCTGGATGAGGAGCACCCCTCCGACGTCGAGGACTCGTACTCCTACTCCAAACTGGCGGGGGAGGAGCTCCTGGCCTCCTTTACCCGCGCCTATGGCCTGCGCACCTACATGACGCGGCCCTCGGGCATCTGCCCGCCGGAGCGCCTGCAGGCCATGGCCGCCAACGCCAAGCCCGTGACGGGCTGGTCGGAATGGCTGTTCGGCTATGTGCCCAGCGAGGACCTGGCCGACCTCCAGCGCCTGATCCTGGAGGGGGCCGACGATCTCCCCGCCCACGACGTGTTCATCGCCAATGGGGCGGATACCTCCCTGCTGGAGCCCACCCGAGACCCCATCGCCCGGTTCCGGCCGGACCTCTTGCCGCTGGCCGAGGGGATCGAGGGCCACCAGGCGCTGTTCTCCATCGACAAGGCGCGCCGAATGCTGGGTTGGGAGCCCCAGCGCGGCTGGCGCCAGTACCTGGCGTAGGGCGCGTTCAGCGCACGGCGCTGGGCGGTGTGGGGGAGATCAGCGGCGGCCTGAGGGTGGCCTCGGGCGTGGCCGCCGACGTTCGCGATGGGCTCGGCCGGGTGAGTGTGGGTGTGGGGGTCGCGGCCGTCGGGAGGGGCGTTGCCCCGCCGGGGAGGGCGAGCGGCCCGAGGTGTACGCTGGCGAGGTACACCAGGCTGCCCAACGCCACGCCGGCGCCCAGGAGCCGCACGCCGCGCCACCAGCGCTCCAGGGGCGAGACGTTCCACCAGGCGCTGTCGCCATCGACTAGGACGATCCGCTTGCCCCGGGCCCAGCGTCGGGCGGGATCGGTAAAGCGGCCGCTGGTCACCACGTACCCGCGGTTGGCCCCCTCGTGGCCCATGGCCCCGTAGAGGTCGCGGATCACCGGCTCGCCGACCGACCCGCTGTAGCGTTTGCACTGCACCACGGCGCGCTCGCGGCCGCGGCGCACCAGGAGGTCGACGCCGTGGTCCCCCGAGTAGCGACGGTTCTCCACGGCGTACCCCCGGGCGCGGAACGTCTCGGCCACCAGGCGCTCAAAGCCCTGGGGCGTGACGCGGGGGCGCCGGTGGCGCCCGCGGGCGGGAAGCAGGCGGGGCAGGAGGGCGGCGGCGGCCAGGAGGAGCAGGCCGGCCAGGGCCAGGCCCACGGCCAGCCGCTCCGCCGGCGTTGCGGCGATCTGTTCCAGTAGGGCGAGTGCGTCGGGCATCGTCATCGGTCGGTGCGGACCCGCCCGTGTACGACAGCGGGCGGAACCGGGCGCCCGGTTCCGCCCGCCGATGATCGGGCTGGGTCTAGGTCGGCTACCAGCGGCGAGGCCTGTTCCGGCGGGACCGAGAGGCCCCAAACCGCCGGCGCTCCGGCGTGCCCCCTCCAACCGTCCTCACGCTCTCGGCAGCGGACGCGGGGTCTTCGGCCAGGTGCTCGAACCCGGCGATTACCCGGCGCTCGATGCGGGTGCCGAGCAGGTTCTCGATGCCCCGCACCGTTTCCTCATCCTCCCGGGTGGCCAGCGAGTAGGCCTCGCCGCTCTGCTGGGCGCGGCCCGTGCGGCCGATCCGGTGCGTGTAGGCGTCCACGGTGTCGGGCATGTCATAGTTGATCACGTGGGAGATATCCGCCACGTCGATGCCCCGGGCTGCGACGTCGGTGGCCACCAGGATATCGTACTTGCCGTTGCGAAATCCGTCGATGGCCTGCTGGCGCCGGTTCTGGGTCATGTTCCCCTGCAACTCGGAGGCCCGGTACCCGTTCTTGGTCAGGCGCTGCGACAGGGTGCGGGCCCGGCGCTTGGTGCGGGTAAAGACGAGCACCCGCCCGGTGGCCGTCTGCTCCAGGAGGGCGAGCAGCGCCTCGGTCTTGCGGTTCCACGGGGTCGGGAACAGGGCATGGGACACGGTCTCGACCGGCGCGGCGCGCCCGATCTGCACGGTGACCGGATCATGCAGGATGCTGTCGGCCAGGGTGCGGATGTCGGCGGGCATCGTAGCGGAAAAGAACAGGGTCTGGCGCCGGGCGGGCAGTTGCCGCAGGATGCGACGGATGTCGGGCAGGAAGCCCATGTCGCACATGCGGTCCGCCTCGTCGAGCACCAGCACCTCGACGCGCGACAGGTCGACGTCGCCTTCGCCGGCGTGATCCAGCAGCCGGCCAGGGCAGGCCACCAGGATGGGCACGCCGCGGCGCAGCGCCGCGATCTGGGGGCCCTTGCTCACGCCGCCATAGATGGTCGCGCTGCGCAGGCCGGTCCTAGCGCCCAGGCTGCCGATGGCCTGGTGGGTCTGCTCGGCGAGTTCGCGGGTGGGGGCCAGGATCAGGGCGCGCACGCCGCGCTGCTTCGTGGCCAACAGGCGCTGGAGGATGGGCAGCACAAAGGCCGCCGTCTTGCCGGTGCCGGTCTCGGCCATGCCCAGTACGTCCCGGCCTTCCAGCACCAGGGGGATAGCTTCCTCCTGGATGGGCGTGGGGGTGACATAATCGGCAGCACGGATCCCGGCTTGAATGCGGGAGTCCAACGGAAAATGATCGAAAGACAAAAGAATACTCCTTGGCTACACGGAGCCAAGTCGCACTCTCAGCTCGTAGTTGATGATGGTGCGCTGCATCGCTTGCGCGCACGACAGGTTATTATACGCCCAATGGCGCCGGCACGCGAATGGGCCGCCCGGGTGTGCGGCCCATCGTTGCCTCCGCGTCGGGCGGGGTTCTCGGACACCCCACCCGACGCGGGCGTTGACCCTACCCGGCGACCTCCACCTCCGACGCAAAGGCGCGGCCCTCGTGGACGGCCACCTCGCCGACGATCTCAAACTCCCCGCGCAGGCGGATGTCGTCGGACGAGGAACCCACCATCACGTCGATGGCGCCCGGCTCGACCACCAGCCGCATGTCGCGGTCCAGGAAGGCCAGGAGCGCCATGGGCACCCGGAAGGTGAGGGAGCACGCCTCGCCGGGGGCCAGCGCGATGCGCCGAAAGCCGATGAGTTGCTGCGTCGGGCGCGCTACCGACGCCACCCGATCGCGCACGTAGAGTTGCACCACCTCTTCGCCTCCCACCGTGCCGCTGTTGCGGACGGTGCAGGCGACCTCGACCTGGCCGCGGCCCTCCACCTCCCGCGGGCCGATGCGTAGGTCGCCGTACTCCCAGGTGGTGTAGCTGAGGCCGTGGCCCAAGGGATACAGCGGGGTCGCCGGCATATCCGCATAGCCCCGGAAAAAGTCGTCCTCGGCGCGCCGGTACCCGCTGCCCTGCCGCTGCCCGAGGTAGACCGGCGCCTGTCCGGCGTGTCGCGGGATGGAGTAGGGGAGCTTGCCGCCGGGGACGGCGTCGCCAAAGAGGGCCGCCGCGATCGCGTCCGCCCCCTCCTGGCCGGGATAGTAGACCGCCAGAATGGCCGGCACGTGTTCGGCGGCCCAGGCGATCGCATAGGGGCGCCCGCCGAACAGCACGAGGACCGTCGGCGTGCCGGTGGAGACCACCGCCTCGAGCAGCCGCTGTTGCACTCCGGGCAGATCGATGTCTGCCGAGTCCACTCCCTCGCCCTCGGTGCCGCCGTGCATCCAGCCGCCCTGCCCGCCGAGGGCCAGGATGGCCACGTCGGCGTCGCGGGCCAGCGCCTCGGCCTCGGCGATGCCCGAGGCGTCGTCGCTTACCACCTCGCAGCCTGTCGCATGGCCGACCGTAACGCCCTCGGATACGGCGGCCCGGATCGCTTCCAGGAGGCTCTGCACCGGGTAGCGCTCCCGAATGACCTCGTCGAGAGTCTTGGCCGACGCGTCCTCGGCGTATGCGCCCAGGGGCTGCGGGGCGTCGGCCTGCTCGATGTCGCGGGCGGCCCGGGAGCGAACCATCCCCAACATGGCGGGGAAGGTGTATCCGGGAAAGTAGGAGGTCACCGACGCCGCGTGGGGGCCGATGACGGCGACGCGGCGCGTCCCCTTGTCCAGCGGGAGCAGGTTGCCCTCGTTCCGGAGGAGCGTCAGCGACTTGTCTGCCAGGGTGCGCGACAGCGCGCGGTTGCGGGCGTCGCCGAACACCTCCGGCACCCGGGTGGCGTCGACGACGGGGCGATCGAGGAGGCCAAGCCGCGCCTTGGCCTCCAGCACCCGCCGGACGGAGCGATCCACCAGCCCTTCCTCCACCTGGCCCTGGCGCACGGCGTCGACCAGGAGCGCCCCGTAGCATCGCACGAAGGGCAGTTCCATGTCCATGCCGGCCCGGAGCGCGATGGCGCCCGCCTCCTGGAGGCTGCCGGCCGTCGCAAAGCGGGTCATCAGCATGGCCACGGCGAAATAGTCCGACACCACCAGACCTCCGAAGCCCAGCCGGTCGCGTAGGAGATCGGTCAGGATCTTGGAGGAGGCAACCACCGGGACGCCGTCGATCTCCGAGTAGGAGTTCATCATCGAGGCCAGCCCCGCCTCGCGGATGGCGGCCTCGAACGGGAACGCGTACACGTCGTACAACTCCCGGTCGCCCAGGCGGGTGGAGGCCATGTTCTGCCCCGCCTCCGACCAGCCATAGCCCAAAAAGTGCTTGCCCGTGGCGATGACGCCCTCGGCCAGGTCCCCGCCCTGCAGGCCGCGGACAAAGGCCATGCTCATCTGGGCGCAGAGGTAGGGGTCCTCGCCGTACGTCTCGTGGACGCGCCCCCACCGGGCGTCGCGGGCGACGTCCATCACCGGCGAAAGGGCCTGCTGGATGCCGGCGGCCCGCATCTGCTGGCGGATGAGGTCCGTCANNGTTCAGCGCCTCGGCGTGGACGATGGCCGGAGTGCCCAGGCGGGTCTTCTCGACGAGGAATCGCTGGAGGGTGTTGGCCGCCTCGGCCAGTTCGCCGGCGTTGGCCATGCCCACCGAGGGCATGAACGCGCCGCCGAGGCCATCGGCCGCCACGGTGCGCAGGTGCTCGGCGCTGAGGTCCGCGCGGCCCCCAAAGGTTCCCAGCATCGCGCAGCCCAGTTGGGCTACCTTTTCCTCCAGTGTCATGCGGCCGAGGAGGTCTTGGACGCGGCCGTCCGGGGAATGCAGTGCGGTCGTGGTCATGACGTCCTCCTTTGGACTGTAGTGGGTCGAGGCACTATGTTGGTCAGCGACGACCGGACGCCTGCATTATGTATCGGCGGCAGCGGCTGCGTCAACCGCTGCCGCGGCGCGGTGGAGATACGAACGAGGCCCTGGCGACCACAATCTCGTGGTCGCCAGGGCCTCCTCGAACGGACGGGGCCGACGAGGGCTACTCGGCAGTACGCGCCTTTTCCACCGGGTGTCCCGCCTCCTGCCAGGCGGGAAAGCCGCCCTCGAGGGCCCGTGCATCGTACCCGCTCTCACGGAGCAGGGCGGCGGCTCGCTCGCTGCGCGAGCTGCCCGCGTGCATGAACCCTCAATACGTCACCACGGGCTGGCCCCGGGGGATCTCGCCAATGCGGTCGGCGACGTCGTCGCCGGGAATGTGGACCGCGCTCGGGATGTGGCCGGCCACGAAATCGGCCTCGTCGCGCACGTCCACCACGGTCGGCCGCGGCTCGGACGCGAGCATCTCACGCAGTTCTTTGACACCGATCAGGTTCGCCATCGCGCTCACCTCCTGTCAGCGGACCTCTAGGTGGGGACCTGCACCGGGTCGCGCCAGAGCAACGCGCCTACTTGTTCTTGGATTTCGACTGGCCGCTGGCGCTGGCCTCGATCTCCCGAGGCTGGCCGCCGCTCTGGACCTGGATCCGCTTGGGCTTGGCCTCCTCGCTGCGGGCGGCCGTGATCCTCAGGATGCCGTTGTCGCAGGTCGCGTCGATCTTGCTCGTGTCCACATCGGAGGGCAGCATGACGGAGCGGCTGAACGTGCCAAAGCGCCGCTCGCGATAGTGAACGTTGCCCCGCTCCTCCTCGTGCTCCTCGTGCGACTCGCCCTTGATGGTCAGCGTGTTGCCGGTCACCGAGATGTCGATGTCTTCGGGCTTGACCCCGGGCAACTCGGCACTGATCACATAGCTATCGCCTTCCTCCACGACGTCGACGGGGACGAACAGCATCCGGCCGCGCTCTCCGCCCTCACTCCGGGTGAGGGCCAAGCTCTCATCGAACAGACGGTTCATACGCTCACGGAACGATTCCATATCCCGGAAGGGATCCCAACGCATCAACGACATGTTGACCTCCTTGTCCAACCTACACAGTCTGCGGCCACGGGCCGGCGACTCACCCTATAGGATACGACATAACGGGGAGTGCTGATGGCGGGTTCGGTTGCAGGCCGGTTGGAGTTGCGTAGGCACCGGTTGCCGGGGGGGTAAGGGGGCTGGTGCTTACTCGGACTCGTCGTCCACCCGCGGCGCGCCGGTCCAGCGCCGGACAAAGGGCGCCACCACCTGCACGACGATCACGCGCAGTGCAGCCGTGAGGGGGATGGCCACCAACGCGCCTAGGAGGCCGCCGAGGGCGCCGCCGATAAAGACGGCCAGTAGGGCCAGCATCGGCGAGAGGTTCGTCTGGCTGTGCATGACGTTGGGCGCCAGGAGGTTGCCCTCGAACTGCTGCAGGAGCAGGACGAATCCCGCGGCCATCAGCCCCCTGCTTAACGACTCGCTGAGCGCCAGGCCGATGATCGGAATGGAGGCGATCACCGGCCCCGCGATGGGAATGATCTCCATGACGCCGGCAAAGAGTGCCAGCACCAGCGTGTACTCGAGGCCGAGGAACAGGAGGCCGATGTAGGTCAGCGCGCCGATGATGGCGCCGTCGATCGCCGCGCCACGCACATAGCCGCCCATCGCGTCGCCGATGTCCCGCAGCACCCGCGAGGTGTGCTCGCGCTGCCCAACCGGAACCAGCGATAGCACGAACCGGTGCCGGGAGGGTCCCTGAATCAGCCAGTAGATCGACATGAACAGGACAAACAGGATGTCGAGGAGCGAGGAGACCACTGTCATCGGCAGGGCCACGAGGAGGGCGCTGATCTCGCCGAGCTGCGAGGTGATCAGGTCGGTGATCGTTGCCATGTCCAGGCCGGGGAAGCGATCCAGCAGCTGCTGGACCGTGTCGAGGAGTTCCGGGGCCTGCACGATGACGGCCTGGATCTGGACCACCAGCGGGGGCACGATGATCCAGCCGATGCCGACGATCAGGAGGAGCAGCAGGAGGTACACGGCGATCACGGCGATGACCCGGGGCATCCAGCGCCCCACCCAGTCCACCACCGGCGCCAGCGCCGACGCGACGACGATGGCCAGCGCCAGGAGCGCCAGCGGCCGGGCGAGCAGGACGACGATGTACAGGACGGCGACGGCTACCACCAACGCCACGGCGACGGATAGCGTGGAATGCCACCATCTGCGCGTCTCGTTGGGGACACTTGTGCCGGCATTCTGCCCGGCGGTCTCTCCAGGGTCCGGTGCGGGGGTCTCGTCCATCGCTACATCCAATCTCTACGCAGGGCACGATCCTGGGGCCGGCGTGCGGTCGGGGCGACGTGCGAGACGGTCGGGAGAGGCAGCGAGTGAAGCGTGGGGGTGGCGGCTCGGATGCTTGCGAGCCCGTTGTTATTGTACACCAAGACGGCCGGCGGGCAAGCGTAGAGGGCTTGTCCGCCGGCCGGGTGCGCCGCCGGAAGCATGGGGCCGGCTAGCGACTGCCGGCCCGGGCCAGGTAATAGTCGGAAAAGCCGCCGGCGTACTCGGTGAGGGCGCCCTCGTCCAACTCTACCACGCGATCCACCACGCGATCGAGAAAGTAGCGGTCGTGGGAGATCACCAGCACGGTGCCCTCGAACCGGGAGAGGGCCTCCTCGAGCACCTCGGCGGAGGCGATGTCCAGGTTGTTGGTGGGCTCGTCGAGGAGGAGGAGGTTGGCGCCGGAGAGCATCAGGAGGGCCATCTGCAGCCGGCTGCGCTCGCCGCCGGAGAGGTTCCCCACCGCGCCGCACGCCTGCTCGTAGGAGAAGAGAAAGGAGCCCAGGAAGGAGACGGCCGCCGCCTCGCTGAGGGGCGCGGCGTACCGGATCGTCTCGATGAGGGTCCGGGAGTACTCCAGCGTCTCGTGCTGCTGAGCATAGTAGCCGATCGAGACGCTCGGTCCCAGGGCGATGCGCCCCTCGGTGGGCGGCTCCTCTCCGCGGATCAGCCGGAACAGGAGCGACTTGCCCGCGCCATTGGCCCCCACCAGGCCCACCCGCTCGCCGTGCCACAGGAGGACGTCCACGCCGGCCAGCACCAGGTGCTCGTCCTCTCCGCCGGGCCCCGGGAAGGCCTTGGCCAGATCGGCGATCTCCAGCACCTTGTTGCTGCCCCGCCAGCCCGTCAGCTCCAGTTCCATACGCCGCCGCTCGAGGACGGGGCGATCGATGCGCTCGACCTTTTCCAGGCGCTTGAGGATGGCCTGCCCCCGTTTGGCGAACTTTTCGTTGTCATAAATGCGTCCCCAGGCTAGCAGCCGCTCGGCGGACTGCTCCAGGCGGTTGATCTCGTGCTGCTGCGCCTGGTAGAGGGCCTGCTGGCGGATGAGCCGCGCCCGCTTCTCAAAGGCGTACTCGGAATAGTTGCCGGGGTAGAGGGTCAGGCGCCCATCCTCCAGCTCGGCCACCTCGTCCACCACCAGGTCCAGGAGGTAGCGATCGTGGGAGACGATCACGACGCCACCGGCATAGTCGCGGATGGCGCGCTCCAGGAGCGCCTTGCTGGCCAGGTCCAGGTGGTTGTCGGGCTCGTCGAGGAGGAGCAGCCGCGGGCGGTCGATGAGCAGGCGGGCCAGGCCGACGAGCTTGACCTGGCCACCGCTCAGGACGTCGACGGGCAGGTGCATGTCGTCGTCGGAAAAGCCCATGGCGCGGAGCGTGGCGCGCACACGCCCCTCGTAGGCCGGGCCGCCGAGGTCGGCGTATTCCTCCAGGAGGCGTTCCTGGCGGGCCAGGGTGCGGGCGAGGGTTCGCTCGTCGCCGTACACCGCCGGATCGGCAAGGCGGGCCTCCACGGCGGCTAGCTCGGCCTCCACGCGGGCCAGGGCCTGGGAGGCGGTCATAGCCTCCTCCCAGACGGTGCGGCCCGGGGTGAGGGTCGGTTCCTGGGGCAAATAGCCAACGCTCAGGCCGCGGGCGCGCACCACGGCGCCCCGGTCTGCCGGCAGCAATCCCGCGATGATGCGCAGCAGGGTGCTCTTGCCGGCGCCGTTGGGGCCCACTAGGCCGACGACGCGGTCGTCGTGGATCTCCCAGGAGAGGTCGTCAAAGATCGGTGCGGTGGCATAGGCCACGCTCACGCGATCCAGGGTGCAGCCGATGATGGTCGTCGCTCCTTGCTCTGGAAAGCCGTGCCTAGTATTCGGCGGCGTTGACGCGCCAGCCTTCGTCGGTGAGGGCGAGGTGGATGGAGACCGTGTCCTCGGCGCCAGCGGCGCCGATGGCGCCGCCGGTGCGGGCAAAGAGCAAGCGCCGGGAAGAGTCGTCTCCCTCCGCCTCGCGGTGAAAGCGGTAGGAGGCGCCTGCCTCGGCGGCTCGCCGTCCGGCCTCCCACCAGGTCCAGGGGGCCACTCCGGCCACGCGCCGGGGCGAGCGCAGCTCGCGGATCAGGGTCGCCCGCCACACGAACAGGTTTCCCGAGGCGACGGCGCCATAGTGGAGCTCCGCCACGGCCTGGGCCGACTCGGTGCTCGGGGTCGTGGCCTCGCGGAGGACCTCCAGCCGCGACTTGCCCGTGGCGCGCAAGAGCCCGCGCAGGAGCCAGATGCGATGCACCTGGTCGATGGCGTGATAGATGGAGGCCAGGTAGGCGCTGGCGGCGCTCCCGGGCCAGGAGCCCTCGGCGCTCCGCTCGCCGTGCAGGTCATCCTCGCTGGCGGCAACCAGCAGGCGCTCGGCGTTGGCGCGCACGGCGGCCAGCCAGTCCAGCACCTGGTCGCGGCTGGGCAGGGCGCCGTCGTCCCGGTGGTCGGCGGCCTCGCTGAGGAGGCCCGGCGCCCAGTCCTCCACATGGGGAAAGGTCGGCCGGCCGCCCTGGGTGATCACGGCGTGTTCGTCGAGATCTTGCAGCGTGCGCAGGGCGATGAGGGCAATGCTTTCCTCGCCGGCCATCGGGTAGGCCCGGAACTGGGCGTCGGTCAGGTCGGCGAGGGCCTCCTCGAGACCCCGGAGGGCCTCCTGGAGGCCGATGGAGATGGCGCCGCGCAGGTCCGCGGCGTGGTGCAACGGGCTCACTCGTGTCTCCTCGCGTATCCGTGCGGGATTGCGCGGCAGGGCGTTCAGGACACCCCGTCGCCGATCCAGCGGTCGAACCACTCCAGGTTGCGTTCCATCAGGTCCATGATGGCCCGGGGCTCCTGAAAGCCGTGCCCCTGGCGCGGATAGATATCCATCTCGACGGGCACGCCGCGGCGCTTGAGGGCGTTGTAGAACTCTAGTCCCTGGCTCAGGGGCACCCGCACGTCGTCGCGCCCGTGCTGGATGAGCGTCGGCGTGGTCACCGCCTGCGCGGCGAACATGGCCGAGCGCTCCTGGTACACCCGGGGATCGTCCCAGAACTCGGCCCGCATATAGTCGGGCAAAAAGCCGGGGATATCGGCGGTGCCGCAAAAGCTCATCAGGTTCGTGACGCCGGCGCCCACCGAGGCCGCCCGGAAGCGGTCCGTCTGGGTGATCGTCCAGGAGGTCATATAGCCGCCGTACGACCAGCCCATGATCCCGAGCCTGTCGGGATCGGCGACGCCCCGGGCGATCAGGGTATCCAGGGCGGCCAGGATGTCGCGCAGGTCGCCGCCGCCCCAGTCGCGGATGTTGGCCCGCCGAAAGGCCTCTCCATAGCCCGAGGAGCCCCGCGGGTTCACCCGCAGCACGGCATAGCCCCGCTCGGCGAACGCCGCGATGGGGTACGGTCCCACCACGCCGCCCATATAGGCCTCCGTGAACAGGCTCGCCGGACCGCCGTGCACCATCACGATGGTCGGGCATGCCTGGCCCTCCCGGTGCCCGAGGGGATAGGTGACCAACGCATCGACGTCCCAGCCATCGTCCGAGCGGACCCGGAACGCTTCGGTATGGGGCACTTGGCTGTCGGGCCAATCGGCCGGGGTCAGCGTCACCAAGGGCGTGGGCGCGTCCTGGCCCGGTCGCCACGTGCAGAGGCGGGGCGGCTCTTCCGACCGCTGGGCGATCAAGGCGAACCCGTCGCGCCCGTTGGTATGCACCGACGAGAGATAGCCGGCGCCCTCCAGGATGGTGCGCGATGCGCCGCCGTCGATGTCCAGCGCATAGATCGCCGAGCCGGTGCCCAGCACCTCGAGGGCGTACACGTGGCGGCCATCGGCCGACGCGTCCAGGAGGAAGGGCTGGCTGTCGGGCGTCTCGGCCAGGGGCGTGGGCTCGCCGCCCTCCGGGCTGAACACGCTGATCCGGTCGCGGGCAGCCCAGGAGACGCCCTCGACGGCCGTGCGGCAGGCCACGCGGTCGCCCAGCACCACGCAGGGCGAGGAGGCTTCCAGCGGCCCCACGTCCCGCGCCTCGGGGCGTTCGGGATCGCTGCCGACCATCGCCAAGCAGGTGTGCCCCCAGTCGTCGGCGACGGGCGTCGGCTGGTGGGTGTAGGCGAGGGACTCGCCATCGGCCATCCAGGCCATGGTGCACACGTGCTGGTCGTCGGGCGTCAGGCGCTGAGCCTCGGGGCGGGGCGCGTCGCCAGGGGTAAAGGGGAGCACCCACAGGCCGGCCCGCTCGTGATCCACGCCCCAGCGGACGACGTCTCGCTTGGCCTTCAGGTCCGCTTTGCGCTCCGGGCTATCGGGTGCCACGGCGATGATCGCCAGGCGGGCGCCATCGGGTGACCACGCGAGGCTCTGGACGCCCTTTTCCATGGCGGTGAGGGGCCAGGCTTCGCCGCCGTCGGCGCGCAGGACGTGGACGTTCTTCTTGTCGCCCTCCCGCTCGGAGAGAAAGGCGATGTGCGCCCCGTCGGGCGACCAGCGCGGGCAGGCGTGGTCGTGGGGCCCGTAGGTCAGCCGCCGGGGTTCCCCGCCGCCGGCGCTCACCAGGTACAGGTGGCTGACGAAACGGCTCTCCGCGTCGGTGAGCAGGGGCTCGCGCAGGGCGTACAGGATCCACTCGCCATCGGGCGAGAGCTGCACGTCGGTGACGGAAGGAAACGCGATCAGGCGCTCGGGGGTCCAGACGACGTCGGCTGCCATGGGAGACTCCTTTTTCGCGATGCCTATGGCGAGGAGAGGCACGATCCGTGTTGGCCGGCCGCCGGTCGGGGCCGGCGGGGGACGCAAACGTCGCTCGGCGCCGATATCCCGAGGCGTGCGCCGGTGGGATACAGGGCGTGGGCGGGAACGCTACCAGCCGGCGCCCTGCTTTTCGAACAGCGCCAGGAGCCGGGTGACGAGGTGGTCGATGTCGCGGCGCTGCACGCCCTCCTCCTGCAGCACCGCGATGGCCCGCGTCTGCAGGTGGTTGATCTGCCGCACGTGAGCCACAAAGGTGGCGTCGTCGGTGCACAGGATGTCCCGATCGCAGAGGCTGACGAGGTGGGTCATCCTGTAGAGCGCTTCGCGCAGGATCACCGCCACCTCTCGCATGCACTCCTTGGAGAGGTCATACCTCTCTACGATGCGGCGTACGGATTGGACAGCGTCGGTCTCCATCATCACCAGACGGGCTCGGTATGCGGGCGGGCAGTGCGGCGCGCGCCCTGTGGGCTTGGAAACGGTTCCCATCGGGCGGGTGTGACCCCACCCAACACCCCTTTATTATGGGAAGATCGCCAGTTCTGGCAAGCCGCAACACCTGTTCTGATGGAGCGCGACGGAGGGCGCCGCAATCCGGCAGGCGCTACCGAACGAGGGCACCACGGCCGGGATCGCGGGCGAGAGCCCGTCGCCATCCCCGTCAGCGTCGGCGGATCGCCCTGCTCGTGGCTCTGGTGACCGTGGCGGGAGGAGGGCTCTGGAGGCCGACCGCCTCCAGAGCCCAGCACCGCTGGACCGTTCAGGCGAGTTCGTCCATGGCGCGCTCGATGAGGGCGCGCATATAGCCGATGGCGTACGCCGTGCCGCCGCCCGCGGCGTATGGGCCGGAAAAGTGGGGCGTGTGGTCGAGGATGGCGGTCCCCGGGTAGCCGGTCTCCACCAGCGTCCGCATCACCGGGTACATGTCCATGTAGCCGTTGTCGAGGAACGTCTCGGTGAACTCGGGGAGGGGCGAACTGACGTTGCGGAAATGGAACACCAGGATGCGGTCGTCGGCGACGAACTCGCGGATCCCTGCCAGGAGGTCGCCGAACGCGTCGCCCCCCTCGAGCCAGCAGCCGGCACAGAACTCCATGCCCAGGGCGGGGCTATCGGCCACCTGGAACGCCCGGCGGTAGGCCTCGGCGGAGCGAATCAGGCAGGGGATGCCCCCCAAAGAGTCGGTCGGCGGATCGTTGGGGTGCAGCGCCAGGCGCACGCCGGCGCCCTCGGCGACCGGGATCAGGCGCTCCATGAGATAGGAGAAGTTCTCCCACAGCTCCTCTTCGCTGTAGGCGCGGCCGTGGGTGTAGGGCCGGCGGCGCATCTCGGCAAGGTCGACGTGCCGGGCCCGGGCGCCGCCGCGGGTGGTGCGGGGCTCCGAACTCCACACCTGGTCGGGTTCCCAGGTAAAGGTAGTCACGTGGATCCCCGCCGCGCCCAGGGCGTCGACAAAGGCGCAGAAATCCGCGATCATCTCGTCGCGGCCGGGCAGGCCCAGGTGGATCTTGTCCGACTTGCCCACCGTCATGTTGCCGACGTTGTACAGGCAGATCCCGGCGTCCTCCACCTTGTGCCGCAGCTCGCGCAAAAAGGATACGTCGCGCTGGTCGTCGCGCACCCAGACATAGACACAGTCGACGCCCAACTGGGCGGCAAAGGCCAACTCGTCGGGCGTGGCGTCCGGCGTGATGTGCATGGAGAGCTTGAGCGGCGGGCGGTAGTCTTTCTTGCTGGTGGGGTTCATCCCTCTCCCTCTATTGGTGGCAGTAGGCGGAACGTCCGGCCGTCAGGGCAGGCGCTTGTTGCCCCAGCGCCCGTCGTGGATCAGGGTGACGTCAAAGCGCTCCTCGCGGGTATAGGGCGCCCGCTCTTCGGCGGGGTGCCCGACGGCGACGACGGTCGCCACGCGGACGTCGTCCGGCACGCCGATCCTCCGGCGCAGGAGCGCCTCGACCGGCTGCCACCAGGCGCTCTCGGGCCAGCCTACCCAGGCCGCTCCGAGGCTCCGGTCGGCGGCCGCGAGGAGCAGGTTCTCGGTCGCCGCGCTGATGTCCATCATCCAGGTGGGCGATGCGGCGGGGTCGGCGCAGACCACGATCAAGGCCGGCGCCTCGGCCAGATAGTTGCGCACCCCCAGGGCATCGGCCATCTCCTGCTGCAGGGCCTGGTCACGCAGAACGATAAAGCGCCACGGCCGCCGGTCCATCCGGCTGGGGGCGTACATGGCGGCCTCGAGCAACGCGTCGATATCCTCGTCGCTAACCGGCTCCGGCGTGTAGCGACGGATGGTGCGGCGTGCGCGCAGTACGTCGAACAGGTTCGCGGTCATGGCGTCCTCCTGCTGCGCCACATCAGGGCGCATGCGGGCCGGCGGCGGGCGCCGCGGGCCCTGGGCGGCAACCGGCATACGTTAGCCGACGGGTGACAAAGGGTCAAGGCGCCAGCGGAGGGACGGGCGATCCCGCCCGTCCCTCCGCTGGCGTGGCGGCGTTACTCCGCCTGGCCCTCGATGGTCAGGATTCCCGGCTCTACCGTGGCGCTCTCGATCTCGACTCCCTCCAGGGCGGCAATGGGCACCGGAATGCCGTCCTCGCCCGAGTACTCGCGGATCGTCGAGTCGATCATCGGCTGGGCGATGAGCCGCGTGAAAAAGTCGGTCGATTCGCCGAGCAGCACCTCGTCCACGGCGAGGTACAGTTCGCCATCCACCACGTTCGGCGAGCCGCGCAGGATGACGTCCAGCGACAGGCGCGGGTTCTCGACGTCGACGTCCATGCGGGCGACGATGGCGCCCTCCTCGAGGGTGACGGCGGGATCGCCGATGGTGGCGCCCTGCACGGCGAGGTCGTCGAGGGTGAGGCTTTCGTTCAGCTCGGCCTCGCTGATGGACACCACCACCCGCTGGCCGGGCTCCGGCGTGATGTCGGCGAGGGCCGCCAGGCCGTCCGCCTCGATGGGCGTTGGCGTGCCGGCCGGGACGGTCTCCGTGGCCGGCGCGGTGGCCGTGGGGCTGGCGTCGACGGTGGGAGATGAGGTCGCGGTCGGTGCGGTGGTGGCGGTGGCCTCCGGGGTAGGCGTCGCTAGGGCCTGGGCGCTGGGCGTGCCGTCCTCGGTGGCGACGGGGGTGACCGTGCAGGCCAGCGTGATGACCAGGGCAGTGGCGAGAAGGACGAACATCAGGGCGCGGGAGCGGTTGGCGGACATGTCGTTGCTCCTTTGTGCTGCGGCGGGTGGCCGCTCGGCAGAAGGACGAGCCCGGGTGCGAGGATGCATGCTGCGGTGCGCCGCGGAGCGGTGGACGGCATTACACCACGAGGCGGCTCTGCTGTCAACCGACGCCTCCCGTCGCGCCGCTCCCCTTCCCGGAAGGTTCTTTCCTTCCGGGAAGGTTCCGGGGTCTCTGCCTAGGCCCTGCGGACAGATGCGGACAAACGTGCCGGTTGTTTTCCCGGTTTTGCTTTTCCGGGGCGATAACCGGCAGGACTGTCCGCATCTGTCCGCATCCCCCTTCCCAAGGGCTGCCTTGGTCCTCGGGAAGGTTCCGCCGTCCAGAGCCAACGCCGTGCTCGGTGCGGACATGCGCGGACGGACGTGCCGGATGATTCTGCGTTATGCTGTTCGGGGTGATAGCCGCCAGGACTGCCCGCATACGTCCGCAGGCCATGGCAAGTCACGCCGGAACCTTCCCGGAAGGCGTGCCGCAGACGGCCCAGCACCTTCCGGGAACAGGCGCGGACAGATGCGGACAAAGCTGCCGGTTGTTTTCGTAGTTTCGCGTTTTCGGGCGGATAACCGGCAGGACTGTC
>LSQX01366056.1_pt3 | contig 16056 bp, 17 predicted proteins | sample 654561 | NCBI WGS metagenome assembly LSQX01 (sample SAMN04489861, study PRJNA283612) | anaerobic digester metagenome | isolation source: 4 biogas reactors fed with cattle manure at either 37C or 55C with and... | place: Denmark: Kongens Lyngby | collected 2014 | reverse complement strand
TAGCCGATTCCTTCCTGGAGCATCTGATAGGTAAGCGATGCATTAGTGATTTTTTTGCGTATGATGTCTTGCACTATTTCACGATTTTCGGATGGACGGAAAAAAGTGATGTTCACCGGAGTACCGTCTTCTCCACGTATCATATTTGCCAGCTGGGATACATCCTGTACATCCATGGTCGTTTTGCCGTTAACTGCAATAATCCTGTCACCAATAGCCACACCTGCCTCTTCAGCAGGACTGTTCATGACAACGTCATTGACGACAAAAAAGCCGGCGTCATCCATCATGACAATGGCACCGATACCGCTATACTCACCACTCATTGCATCCTGAGATGCCTGATTGTCATCAGCACTCAGGTAAAAGGTATAGGGACTGTCCATATTGCCGGCCAGGCCCTGAGTCATAATCTCGATTAACTCAGCATGGGAGAGCTCTTCAATGTAGTTTTCATAGATGAGATCATATACTTCACTCAACTTTGCCAGAGCAATGTCTACCCCCTCTTCAGCCGGGAAGCTCAGACTATAGGCATCGCCATCTTCTTCATTTAAGAAGCTCAGGCGGTTTCCTCCCAGCTCACGGATGGCATCACCATAAAAAACATAGGCGATTCCCACTGTCAGTAGAAAGGTGATCGTCGCAGTTATAAATACCGCTAAAAATACTCTCCAGCGTATACCCCGCTTGCGGGCTCTTTTCTCCTCTTCGTCAGCATACTGAGGGAATCTTGGCGGATAGGATCCAAATCTGTTCATCTGTGTCTGTTGATTTGGCGGAGGCTGAGCGTAGGGGTCATATTGATTCCGGGAATAAGGATCTTGTGGTCGTTCTTGCATAATTTACCTCATTTAAAAACGGCAAGGTCAGATTGATCCGACCTTGTTATATACCTAGTAAAACAAATACAATGATATCTGATTTCTTAATAATACGATAGAGGATTTGTTGGCGTACCGTAAGTAAGAATTTCAAAATGCAGGTGTGGTCCGGTAGAATTTCCGGTACTGCCGATGAAACCGATCACCTGACCTCTGGATACGCTCTGGCCGTAGTAACAATTATAGGCACTCAGGTGTGCATATCTAGTAGTATAACCATCGCCATGATCCAAGATAATCAGGTTGCCGTATCCGCCGAGCCATCCGGCATATGTAACTATGCCTCCACGGGCAGCAATCACATTAGATCCCATTCCTGCTGCAATATCCATACCTTGATGCCATTCTGAACCACGCCAGCCGAAATAAGAAGTGATGTACGAGCTGGAGGGTACCGGCCAGGCAAATGAACTTCCACTCGGTACAGTGCTTCCACCAGTTGACGGAGGTTGCACCGGTGCCTGAGTTTGTGGACTTGTCGGCTTTGGTTTGTTTTCATTGGCATACTGATTAGCATAATAATTTACGTCAGCTTGAGCAGTATTTTTGATTGCGTTCAGATTTTCTTCCTTCTGCCTGAAAAGACTCAATGAGTATAATGCCTCATCCAGCTCGCTCTGCGTCATATCCTGTTCAGCCTTGATCTGCTGCAGAACAGCATCAGCTTCCTCAGCTAACATTGTTAATTCACTATATGATTCTTCTGAGCGAAGACGCATTACTTCAGCTTCTTTTGTTGCACTTTCCAGATCATCCAAAGCCTGTTCATCAGCATCGGAGACAACCTTCATAAAACGGACGGTCGTGAAGAAGCACTGCAAGCTGTCAGATCCCAGCAGAAGTTCGAGCATACTCTTGTTCTGCCACTTGTACATCTGGGAAATTCGTTTGCCATATTCATCTTGCTTGTCACTTAGTTTTTGCAGTGACTCCTGATAGGCAGCTTCGTCTTCCAGCATGATGGCATAAGCTGTTTCCTTCTGCTGTAAAGCGTCCTGATAAACTCTATTCTGTTCTTCGGTACGGTATTCGAGCCAGCTCAAATCATCAGACAAACGATCTTGTTCCGTGCGCAGATCATTAAGTTGAGTCTGGGTGGCTTCCAATTCTGTTTGCAGATTGTTGAGATGTTTTCTCGCTTCATCCAATTTTTCTTTTGTTGTTGTTGCTTCAACAAAATTTGGAGCCATCAAAACCAGCGTTAACAATATCGCCAGAATCAAAGAGCCTATCCGTAAAAAATTAAAAAGCTTAGATTTTGTTCGATTAACTTGCGAAATCAAGTTTTCATCTCCCAAAGCAGAAATACCTGCTGTTTCACATTCTACATTAGCATCTTTTTTCTGTCCATTTATTACATGACAGTAACACTTATTTGTCGTCTGCGACAGGCAATTAAACCTTCGCATGTTTTCTGACTGATAACATACTGGCGACAAAGCATAATACAAAGGCTACCAACAAATTAATTCCTATTATTGTTCCGATAACTGTCGAGTTTGGCAGGAGTGTGAAAGTACCCTGGCTGATTCCACTCAAACCCTTGCTAAAGCGATTTTGAATATAAACATAAAGGAGGCCCGAAGTCAGACTGGCTAGTAGTGCCCCAATAAAGCCGGACGACAGACCTTCGATGATAAAAGGCAGCTGAATAAACCCTTTAGTAGCTCCCAGATATTTCATTATGTTTATCTCATTAGATCGGGATAGCACAGCAACTCTAATCATGTTGGCCACTATGAGTGCTGATACTACGGCAAGCACAATGAAAAATATCATGCCAATACGATTCGTCCACAAAGAGACCTTATCCAAAAGCTTCATTACTTCTGTTTCCATCAGAACTTCATAGACTTCAGGCATTGACTCGACAGTTGTTTTGAACTCTTCACCATAACCGGGATCGGTCAAACGAACATTAAAGGTGTGGGGTATATTGTCCTCCACTGAAAAACCTTCCCAGAGTTCTTCTTTTCCAATGCTTTCTTTGAAAGTTTGAAAGTTCATCTCCGGAGTGAACTCCGTGAACTCAACAATATTTTCAGTGTCACCCGAGAGGAAATGCCGCATCTGTTCGATACTCGAATTTTCTGCACCAACACGCATAGATATGGTTATTGGTGGCTGCTGGGCAGCTATTTTTGACAAATGGGATGCATTCCGGGAAAAAATCACAAAAATGCTCAATAAAAAAAGCATTAAAGTCAAAGTAAGGACTGAAGCAACAAGCAATAAAGGATGGCGCCCCAGATTCCGGATACCTGCTTTGGCAGCATAACGTATTTCATTTACTTTCATTCAAAAAACTCTCCGGACTCTATTGTGTTTTCTTCAGAGCCGTCACGGGCATCATGATATGAAAGCATTTCTTCCTGCCTGCGCATAGCCTCACGTTGTTTTACCCGTTCATCAATTTTTTTCAAAATTTCTTTCATTTCTTCAGTTCGGTTCAACGAAGAATACCGGGTGCGTCTGCTTTCTGAATCTTGTACTAGGCTGTCAAGCAGGGATGTCCTGTCAGTAGTTTGCTTAGTGCTCTCGTTAAACTCTGCAAAAGCTTCTGCTTCATCTGCTTCAAAATCCTGTGCGAACTCAGTCTTGTCCTCTATGGGGCTTAATTCTTTTTCAGTTGATACACAATAATAATTACCACAATACTCATCACGAGTGACTGTGCCTTTTTCAAGCTGCAAAACACGCTTTTGCATCTTGTTAACCAGATTTTGGTCATGAGTACAGGCAATGATAGTAGTACCATTGCGATTTATCCTCTCAAGTAAGGCCATGATGGCCTCGCCATTAACAGGATCAAGGTTTCCGGTAGGTTCATCTGCCAAAATCAGGCGCGGATTATTAACTAAAGCCCTGGCGATACCCACTCGCTGGCCTTCGCCACCGGATAATTGAGCCGGGTAAACATCAGCCTTATTTTTCAATCCGACCACTGAAAGGACCAGGGGCACCCGCCTCATGATCTCTTTAGGTGAGGCACCTGTGACTTCCATTGCATAGGCGACATTTTCCGCTACTGTTCTGGAAGAAATCAGTCTGAAATCCTGGAAAATCATGCCGATTTTGCGGCGCAAAAAAGGCACATACTTATCAGGAAGCTCTGAAACGTCCTGGCCGCCCAATATTACCGATCCATGGCTCGGATGTTCTTCACAAGTAAGCAGTTTAACTATGGTTGATTTGCCTGCTCCGCTTTCACCTATTACAAAAACAAATTCACCGGACTCTACACTGAAAGAAACATTATGTAAAGCCCGGGTACCATTAGGATAGATTTTGTCAACATCTACAAATTCGATCATATTCATTGTCGAGAGTTACTCCAACAAGTACTAAATCACAGGTATGGAGCTATCCGACTTCCTGTCGCCACGCACACTGCCGGCAGTCTTATTGCCTGAATCCTGATACTCAAGATACTTGCGAACCATCTGTGCCAGTTTAAACAGAACCGCATCATCGAAGTTTCTCAGATCCAGTCCGGTAATCTTCTCAACCTTGTCCAGTCTATAGACCAGGGTATTGCGGTGGACAAAGAGCTGACGACTGGTCTCACTGCCGTTTAGATTGTTTTCAAAAAACTTTTGAATCGTGAGCAGGGTCTCATCATCTAAAGCCTCATATGCACCATCCTCAAAAACCTCGGAGAGGAATAGCTCACAGAGAGTCTTCGGCAGTTGATAAATCAAACGGCCCAAACCCAGTCTGTCGTAGCGCATTATGCTTGACTCTTCATCAAATATCTGACCGACTATTAAAGCCATTGAGGCTTCGCGATAAGATTTAGCTGTATCTTTTAAAGTTTCCGCAGGCATGCTGACACCAATGTAGGCATGTGTTTTAGCTTCCGTATTAATTGTGTCGAGAATCAAAGAAGCCTCTTCACTCGCTGTTCGCGATTTATCTCCAGCATGTATTTCCAGCATGACGACGATATTTTCTTCATCCATCGGGAAAACAAAATCACGCTCCCAGTCAGGGAAAAGATGCTCTAAAACTGTCAACACATCTGCAGACTTGCCCGGATTAACCCTGACAATATAAATCTGGCGCGGGACCGGATAAGCTATTTTAAGGTCTCTTGCCTTTAACGGTACATCCCCCGGCAATTCATTCTCTAATAGAACATTCTTGATAAATGTCTCTTTTTCTTCGACATTATCTTTCTCAACATAGGATGATTCAATCCAGCGTTTGAGTAATTCAAGATAAACCTGGGACTGCTCATCTTTTCCGTCTACAAAGCAAATTAGACTGTTACGTGTACGATCTATCTTCATGTAAGCACGATCGCCACTAAAAACAATATGTTCATCTGACGCCAGAACTGCCTTTGCAACAGAATCCTCCGTGCCTTCGAGCTCAGCATCTGTCGATGCCAGCACTAAACCTTCCTTGTCCAACACACCAGCTGTGCGGTTCATGAAGGTAGCGGCTTCTTGCATGTATTTTTTTAATTCTTCCATTTTTGCACCTTTCCTGACGCTTCGAATGCACCGGTCACGAGCGATAAAGTGAGCGGTATTAATAAATGTCACATCATTTAACGGTATTCTAGCACATGCATAAAGCTCATGCATAAGAAATTACATGAACTAGTGATCCGGAAAGAGATAATTCTTTCAAAATGTCAATGACGCACTAAAGTGCCGATTTCTCCCAAAAAGTCAGGGTTGCTCAACTGAGCAACCCTTATTGAATAACAAATCCTGATTTTGAGCAAGCTCTTCTTAAAACAAGCCGGAAATTTTGCCATTTGCATCCACATCGATCTTTTCAGCGGAGGGTACGCGCGGCAGTCCGGGCATGGTCATTACTTCACCGGTCAGAGCAACAATGAAGCCTGCACCGGCAGAAACTTTGAGGTTAGACACTGTGATTTCAAAGTCACGCGGTACGCCGATCAATGACGGGTCATCAGAGAAGGAATACTGTGTCTTGGCCATACACACTGGAAGATTGCCAAAACCGTTGTTTGCCAGTTCTTTGAGTTGTTTACGAGCTTTGTTGCTGAAAACAACGCCATCAGCATGGTACATACGTTTCGCTATAGCTTCGATTTTCTCTTCAATCGTTGTGTCAAGTTCGTAGGTATAGTGAGGAGTCCTGTCTGAATCACTGTCGCAGAGACGAATGACTTCTTCAGCCAGCTCCAGTCCACCCTCGCCGCCTTTGCCCCATACTTCAGAAAGGGCCACATTTACATTAAGTTTACGGCACTCTTCACGCACAAGTTCAAGCTCTGCTTCTGTGTCGTCAGGGAAACGGTTAATTGCTACCACCACAGGAAGTTTAAAGATTTCCTGCATATTCTCAACATGTTGCAGCAGGTTAGGCATACCCTTGGCAAGTGCTTCGAGGTTTTCGCCTTTCAAGTCTGTCTTGGCCACACCACCATGCATTTTCAAAGCGCGGACAGTTGCAACAATTACTACTGCATCAGGTCTAAGCCCGGCCGCCCGGCATTTAATATCAATAAACTTTTCAGCACCCAGATCTCCGCCAAAACCGGCTTCTGTAACCAGGTAATCAAAATTATTCAGGGCCAGTTTGGTTGCCAGTATGCTATTGCAGCCGTGGGCAATATTTGCGAAAGGTCCACCGTGAACAAAAGCCGGGGTACCTTCCAATGTTTGCACCATATTGGGCTTAATTGCATCCTTCAGCAAAGCAGTCATAGCTCCTTCTGCCTTAAGATCAGCACAAGTAACAGGTTTGCCGTCATAGCTGTATGCAACAACGATCCTGGCGAAGCGGGCCTTCAAGTCCTCCAGGCTGGTCGCCAGACAGAATATGGCCATAACTTCTGATGCCACTGTGATATCAAAACCATCTTCTCGTGGAGAACCATTGGCTTTGCCGCCAAGGCCATCTACGACAAAGCGCAGCTGACGGTCGTTCATGTCAACTACTCGTTTCCAGGTAATCTGGCGAGGATCAATATTGAGACTGTTGCCCTGTTGGATATGATTGTCAAGCATGGCAGCCAGCAAGTTATTGGCTGCTCCGATAGCGTGAAAGTCTCCGGTAAAATGCAGATTGAGGTCTTCCATGGGTACAACCTGAGCGTAACCGCCACCGGCAGCCCCACCCTTGATGCCAAAAACAGGCCCCATTGAAGGTTCGCGCAAGGCGACTGTGCACTTCTTACCCAGTTTCGCCAAAGCATCAGCCAGACCTATTGTCGTCGTGGTCTTTCCTTCTCCCGCAGGAGTAGGCGTAATAGCCGTCATTAAAATAAGCTTGCCTTGTTGCTTATCTTCGGATTGTGCCAAAGCTTCCAGCGATACCTTTGCCTTGTACTTTCCGTAATGCTCAAGATGATCTGATGAAATATCTGCGGCTTTTGCGATCTCGTCGATTGGCCTCATTTCAGTCGCCTGGGCGATTTCAATATCGGATTTGAATGTCATGTGTGCACCTCATTCTTATTATTTTGCGATTTGATTCATGTGTAATTTCAGAATTGTTAATACTACTCTATAAAATACTGCTTCCCGATAATCTTATATTTAAAGTAAAGAGGAATGCAATATATTTTCGACACAGTTTTTCAGACAAAGCTTGTACAATCTCATCATGTTTTCCGCGTGAAAGACAGGATTCTTTTATTCTTCAATTATCCGACAGGTAGTTCTTCTTCAGCATCAACAATAATGTCGCTTGCCAGACCACGAATATCCAACAGCCAAATCACACGGCCATTAACCCGTATCAGGCCATCTTTCTCCATACTGATGAGCTCGCGTGAAAATGAAGGACGTGGCATTGCCAACAGGCGAGAAACTACCTCTTTGGATACCGGCAGTTCCACTGCGTAGGTTGTCGGATAGCGGAGTGCCTGTTCAAGAGACATGTCATGATCTTCCAGCTGCTCTTCAAGTAACTGCAGCAAATAATGCCCTATTTTAAGGCGTAAAGTTTTTTGTGACAGCAGATCTATCCGTTTATCCTGCTCTGTTGAGCGGTCAGATAACTGCTGCATATAATTCAGAAGCAGTTGAGGGTTTTTGGATATCATCGACAATAATACGTCACGGGTCATTTTCACTATCTTGCAATGAGAGACAGCTTCAAGGGTGAAGGGGTATTTCTTTCGTGTTGAAAAAATGAGAGTTGTGCCGAAGATGTCACCTGGGCCGAGTAAGTCAAGAGTAGAAAACTCACCTGAGGCAGAATATTTTTGCCTGGCTACCTGTCCGTCAACAATTATCCCTATTCCGGTACAGGGGTCTCCTTCATTAACAATGACTTCACCCTTCCAAAATGTTTTCATATTGGTGCTATAACAGTACTCATGATAAACAGACTGGTCCAAACCGGCAAAAAGTGAAGTCATGCCCAAAAAGTCACAGAGTTTTTTCATATATTATCGTGCTCCTCCAATTGGATTAACGAACAATTAAGTATAAAGCATACGGCTAAGAATTTGCAGAGCATCTCCTTTTATAACAATCAGTCTATACTATATTCAGATTAGCATATATGTGCAGTTTGCGTTTATGTTGTTGAATTAATACTCATCCAGTTCGCCAATCAGCTTCACTCTGTCGCTGTGACGGCCGCCTTCAAATTCAGTTGACAGGAATTCATCGACGATCATCAGTGCCAGCTCGTCTCCCACGACCCTGCCACCCATTGCCAGGACGTTAGAATCATTGTGGAGGCGCGACATGCGAGCGGAATACGGCTCACTGCAGCAGCAGCAGCGTACGCCTTTCACTTTGTTGGCAGCAATCGAGATCCCGACACCGGTCCCACAGAAAATTATCGCAAAGTCGCTGTTGCCATTCACCACTTCTTTGGCAGCTTTATTGCCATATACAGGATAGTCACTGCGTTCTTTGTTATGCACGCCAAGGTCATTAACTTCATAGCCCTTTGCTTCCAAATGAGCCCTGACATACATCTTCAAATCATAACCGGCGTGATCACTGGCTAATGCTATTTTCATTTTATTATCTCCTTAATATTTATTAACCATGGTCTCCAGGATAGCCCTGTCATTAATGTAAATCCCGCGCTGGCCTTGCAGCGTAATCAGTCCTTCGTCGTGGAATTCGGTTAATTTGCGACTTAGGCTTTCCTGGCTCATACCAAGCTGCGAGGCTAAATCACCCTTGCTCATAGGCAGGTTCACTTCATTCCTTCCAGCTGCTAAATCCAGTATAGCTGCAGCCAGCCTTTCAGCAACTGAACCCAGGCTGATTGCTTCGATCCGACTTTCCGCCGTCTCCAGACGCCTTGAAAGTTCGTCCAAAACTTTAAAAGCGATCTGCGGATACTTGCCCATAAGCTCTTTGAGTTTAGGCCCTTCCAAGACACATAAAGTCGTTTCTTCCAGCGCTTCAGCATAATCAGTCAAAGGCAAAGAAGAAAAAAGTGTAAGTTCTCCGATAAACTCCCCGGGTCCGATAATCTGCAGAACCTGTTCCCTGCCTCCCGCCGTCAGTCGATAAAGTTTGATTCCTCCGGTGTGAACAACATACATGGTGTTTGATACCTCACCTGCTCTGTATGCCAGTTCGCCTTTCCCTAAAACACGAGAAGAGGTGATACCGGCTATTTCCAGCATCTCCTCTTCAGAAAGTCCTTTGAAAATCGGGACAAGTTCTATACAAGTCTCACGTTCACTTGAGCAACAGTGTGAATGTCCGCTACATTGACTATTGCACTGCATTATTTCCCTACCTTCACAGCCTCCAGCTTCCGCTTCTTTCCTTTTCGTCCATAATTCAAAAGGCGCATCGCGTTAAGTATAACCAATAAAACTGATCCTTCGTGCACTAACATTCCTAAAGACATATTGACTTCCTGCACCAATACCCCTGCCAGAAGTAGTACAACAACTATAATGGCGAAGATTACATTTTGCCTGACATTATTTGATGTCGCCCGGCTGAGCCCCATTGCGTAAGAGAGTTTCCCGATATCATCACTCATCAGCACCACATCAGCTGTTTCCATTGCCACATCAGCACCTGCTGCTCCGATAGCGATACCCGGATCAGCAGAGGCCAGTGCAGGCGCATCGTTGATGCCGTCTCCAACCATAGCCGCTTCGCCATACTTTGCAGATAAATCCGCTAAGGAGCTGACCTTATCTTCAGGAAGCAGCTCACTATAGTGCCCGTCCAGGCCCAGCTCTTCTGCAACAGCCTGGGCTGCACGGCGATTATCACCTGTCAGCATGACTATATGCTGAATACCTTGCCCGTGCAGATCACTTACAAGTTGCTTTGCTTCCGGACGGATTGTATCTGCTATGGAAATAATACCATGAACCTTATCTGCGGATGCCATGATTACAGCTGTCTGACCTAAGCCTTCTTCCTCGTTGAGATAATCTTCCTGAGCGGAGTAATCAATATTCTGATCATCAAGCAGCCTTCTATTACCTATGTAATATTCTGTCCCATCATAGACAAAGGCCAAACCATGACCGATCAACATACGGGCATCTTCAGGAGTTACCGAGATTCTTCCCAGCTTCTCTTCCGCTTTTCTGATTATAGCTGCACCCAGTGGATGCTCTGAGTACGATTCACCGATGGCCGCGATACGCAGAAACTCGTCTTCATCCATATCGTAGGCTTTAATCCTGCTAACGCCGGGTTTGCCTTCAGTAAGTGTTCCTGTTTTATCAAAAGCTATCGCTTTCACTCGACCAAGCTTTTCCATAATCTCGCCGCCCTTGATTAATACTCCATTTTTAGCACCATTGCCGATTGCCGCAACGTAAGAGATGGGTGTGGATATAACCAGGGCTCCGGGGCAGGAAACCACCAGCAAGGTCAGGCCGAGTCTGACGTCTTTGGAGATCAGACCCGCCAAAATAGACAATACGATAATTGCAGGTGTATACCAGGCAGCAAATTTCTCAAGAAACTTCTGAGAGCCGGCCTTCTTGTCCTGGGCCTCCTCGACCATATGGAGAATACGGGCGAAAGTCGTATCTTCACCGACCTTTTCCGCTTTTACGAGCAGATAGCCGGACTCGACGATTGTGCCCGAGTAAACTTCTTCACCGGGATCACGTGAGATCGGCATGGACTCTCCTGTAATCGCAGCCTGATTGACATAGGCAGAACCTTCAATGACTTCACCGTCAACAGCGATTTTTTCACCCGGCTTAATTATTATCAGATCGCCATATACCACCTCATCCGGCGAAATCTCAATTTCTTCACCATTTCGCCGGACCCGTGCAATATCAGGAGCCAGATCCATCAGCGAACGAATGGAGTTTCGGGTTTTCTCCAACGTCAAAGACTCAAGGTAGTCACCAATGGTGAAGAGGAAAGTAACCGCTTGTGCTTCCCAGTACTCACCGATAATGATTGCACCGATAGCCGCGATTGAAACCAGTAGGTCAATCCCGATAACTTTGTATCTGAGACTGACGGCGGCAGTCTTAAAGATATTGTAGCCGGCGATGACGGTTCCGAGTATCATGACCACAATCGAAAGGGTCACATAGCCCTCCATATCTTTGTAAATAACTTTATTCAATACAATTGCTGCAATGGCCAGTATTCCTGAAATCCAAACAATCTGTTTTTTTGATAGTTTGAACATTTTCTCCCCCTAATTGATTTGCTTTGATGTATCTATTATTACGTGTCAGAAAAATAATTGCCTTGACCTGGGTCAAATATCTGTATGTATAAGAATTGATCCGATAATTCCCCAAAAAAATCAACCGCCTTAGATAAAAGGTGGTTGATTTTTTATTAAGCCGCTTTTGCAGGAAACTATTTTACAGAGACTACTCTATAACCCAGTTGCTCGATAGCTGCCGAGATGTCGTCTATCGACACGGTCTCTTCGTCAAAACCGACCTTCACTCTGCCGCTATTGTAGAGGACTTCTGACTCTTCAATGCCCTTGGTCTTCTTCAGAAGTTTCTCTATTTTCAACACGCAAGTGGGACAAGTCATCCCTTCAAGTTGCAAAGTTTTATTTGTCATTTTCAGCTCCTCCTGTAATATCCAAAATCTCTGTAATTACTATAGCTTAGAACTTTACATTAAGTCTTTGACCAAGGTCAAAAACACAAAATGTTACACAAAATGGAAAGCGGCAAAACACCTCTTGCCGCTTTCCATTTTGCGTTGTATATAGAAGAAAATGAATGTCTATTATTTCAGGCCCAGGGATCCTCGGCTTGTGGTGCGCGTATGTCGGCCAGCAGATAATGTTCCCATAAGAACCACTCTCCGCTACTAGCTTTTTCACGCAATTTAATTTCGCGCGGGCTGTCTGCTCCGGAAGAACGCAAGAGAAGTTTAACGTAGCCTTCATCCTGATAGCTGTATGGTCCGTCGGAGATGCTGATCCGGTATGGCTGGTCTGGCTTGTAGTTGTTCTCGGGGCTTGCACCCTGGAGGAAGGAATATGGCTTGTATCCTTTCCCGCTCAGCCTATCTCTCAGAAACTGAAGGTCGTAATTAGACAATGGTTGGGGGCCTTTAAGAAAGTTTAGCATTTCTATCGCATTTTCAGGATTATCCTCATAGCGGCAGAGCGCCAGGATCGTCAATGCTGCAGTCTTGTATGGGTTTGACAAGTCAGCTTCCGGCATTGCTTTCAGCTCTCCGAGATTAAGTGGTAAATCTGTGAACTCGAATATTTCAGTTTGCGCCATCGATCCTTCCGCCTTCCTATATTTGAAGATTGTTAATATATCATACATTACTTGCAGCTCTTACAACCTACCTGTAGCGGGTAGGTTGAGCTGGTCCCGGCGTCGTCTGAAACACATCTGATATCTCTGTCAGGCTAATGTTGATAGGAGAATACTTACTACTATTCTATTTTGTAAACCAAGTCTTTATCATAATCGTCCTCAATAGTAATAACAATTCCGAACTGCTCTGCAGGGCCTTCCTTATCTAAGCCATCTCCCTTGCTCATGACCGGCATGCTTTCTTTGCTGTCGCTAGCTGCTTGGCATCCAGCGACAGTTACCGTTATCAGCAGTATCACCAGAAAAGTTCTAAGGCTTGATTTTCTCATGGAAATTCACCTCATTTATGTTTCTTCAGCTGAACTTATGACCTTGTTCGACTTGCCACAACGGACCAGTTTCCGTCGATAATCCCTTGTAACTTATCAAAAGCTTATTTTAATTAAGTTGCTTTCGTTTTCATAGGAATAGTTGGCCTTCTCTGTTTTGGCCAAGGCAATTTTCATTGAAAGCTCATCCCCTTCTTCTATAGGGTTATATCTTTTGCCTTCCCAGTGCATGATCACCTCACAGGCTTCTCCGCCTTCAGCACAGGAAGCGTCAAAACTTAAGAGCAAACCAGCGTCAGGCAAGGCGGGAAGTATTACCGATACGCACATTTCTTCAAATATCTGCTGAAACTTCAAATTCTGTGCTGAGGACAGGGCATGCCTGTATCCGAACTCTGCCAGACTATTTGCAACTGCAACGAAGTCAAAGTTTCTGGATTCAATATCGTAATGGAAATTACGCAGCTGTTTTACAAATATCCGGGTCCTCTGCTTCCGGGGATGATCGAAAATATCCTCCGGTGCTCCTTCCTCATAAATAATGCCCTGATCCATATAAAAAATCCGACTTGAAACATCACGGGCAAATTTCATTTCATGGGTAACAATGAGCATGGTAAGACCCTCTCCGGCAAGATTCCGGATTACGGCAAGAACTTCTCCTACCATAGTCGGATCCATAGCGCTGGTTGGTTCCATGTTGCTTTGAGCTGCGTAGCGAATAATCCCTCTTTCATCAGTAAGCTGAGATCCATCAATTACTTGAGGGTAGGTATCCTTTGCGTTAAACCACTTATCATATAATTCTTCGAAAAGACCACTGTTTTTTGCAGTTAATATGTAAGAATCAAGCTCCAGTAGTACTTCACGCGAAAAATCAGTTCGTGCCGACATAAAAGCTACATGGTCCAAAGGACCCTCAAGTTCAAAGGCAGCCAACTTTTCATTTTCTCGGAGAATAAAGGGGACACGCGTAGCGACAGTCATAAAGCCATCAATCTTCCCGGTAGTCAGAGCTATAATCATGTCGGAGATACCTTCGAAGTAAAGTATGCTTGTGTCGGAGAGATACTCTGCTGTATAAGCATCCTGTATGCTGCCTGTCCTGACACCCATTTTCGCTTTGGCTGTGTTCATCTGCTGTGGCGAGGAAAACTCAGGCTGCGGATCTTTTTCCAAGTCAGACCCCTGCTCACTTATCTCGGAGGCAAAGATAAGAGAAGAATATGTACCGACGAAGTATAGCGTAAAGATAAGCGCTAGCAGGACCAGAGGAAGAATCAAATAAAAGACAACTCTCTTCATACAATCTGACCTCACTCCAAAGAAATAAATTCTGACATTCTTGTATACATTATTTCTTTTTCCTCTTTTGTAAAATAGGCATGCCAGGAGTCTTTTAACAAAATCATTTCATGATCTGAGTTTAGCAAAAGTTCATCAAACATAGCCGAGCTTTCGAAAGACGCGGTTTCATCTTCTTCAGAATGGATAACAAGGGTTGGAACTTCGACTCTTGGAAGATTTTGCTTTGTTATTCTCATTAATTTCAGGGGTTGGTATAGGACCCGAAACCAAAAAGGCATACTTATAAAGTACGGTTTTCCGATACTATGTGATTCCCGGTAGGCTTGTCTAATCTCCTGTTCAACCTTATTGAAAAGCAGCCTGATCCTTTTTGATGTTGCCTCAGCTTGCAATATATTTATTTTCAGCGGTGACGAGATAAGAACAACGCCTTTGATGTCAAATTTTAATGACGCATTGACTGCCAGCAAACCGCCGAGTGAATGCCCGACCAGATATATCTCTTTAAAAGATGAAAAGCGCATCAATTGACTGTCAAGATATTTCTCCCAGGATCCGAGCGTACTTCGAGCAAATGCAAATCCCGATTTCCCGTGTCCGGGCAAAAGCAAAGAAACAACAGAAAATCCTTTTCCATATGCTAAATCCATAAAGTCGGAAAATTGTGTCGGCGACCCCATAAAACCATGTATAAAAATAACAATTCTATCGGAGTCCTTATGTATTTTTTCTATTGTCCTGAATTTCATCGCTCAGGCCTTTCGGCGGCACCTGCTGATTGCCTAAATACCTCGCTTTTTCTATGTCAAATTACACCATCTTTTGTTTCAACTGGCTACAGATTAACACAATTTAACTAATTATTAAGAAGCCCAAAATGTTACAAAATTTCTATTGACACACATGCTTAAAAATATTAAACTACTTGCGAGTTAGCCTATGCTAACTTACGTCTATTAAATAAAATTTTAAGCTGCTAAGCGATTTAGAATGGAGGAGCGAGACATGATGCCGCTCATAGTTGCAAGTATCGGCGAGGAAAATACAATCCGTAGGGTTGGAGGAAACACAGAGACCAAAAAACACTTAACGAATCTAGGTTTCGTCGTCGGAGGAAATGTCACAGTTGTTTCTTCAATAGCAGGAGACCTCATCGTAAATGTTAAAGAATCCCGCATCGCCCTTAATCGTGAGATGGCCGGGAAAATTATGGTCTAAGGAGAAGAGAAAATGAAAACTCTTAGGCAGTCTGAAATCGGCGAAACCGTAAAGATTGTTAAGGTCCACGGAGAGGGCGCCGTCAAGCGCCGTATTATGGATATGGGCATAACAAAGGGTGCGGATGTATATATTCGCAAACTGGCACCGCTGGGTGACCCCATAGAGGTCACGGTTCGAGGATATGAGCTTTCGATCCGCAAGGCGGACGCAGATATGATCGAGGTTGAGTGACAATCCGGGGGAATCCCCCATTTTTTTAAACTTACAGTTAGCCAATGCTAACTTCATGAGAGGAATTTATGACAGAAAAAATTAGAATTGCACTTGCCGGTAACCCTAATAGCGGCAAAACAACGTTATTTAACAGCTTAACGGGTTCTAACCAGTTTGTTGGCAACTGGCCGGGAGTAACAGTTGAGAAAAAGGAAGGCAAGTTAAAGAAGCACGATGATGTTGTAGTCATAGATCTTCCCGGTATCTATTCGCTGTCCCCCTACACACTTGAAGAAGTTATTGCAAGAAATTATCTTGTCGCTGAACGTCCTGACGCAATCCTGAACATCGTAGACGGCACAAACCTGGAACGTAACCTATACCTGACAACCCAATTGAC
>LSQX01146808.1_pt1 | contig 16056 bp, 21 predicted proteins | sample 654561 | NCBI WGS metagenome assembly LSQX01 (sample SAMN04489861, study PRJNA283612) | anaerobic digester metagenome | isolation source: 4 biogas reactors fed with cattle manure at either 37C or 55C with and... | place: Denmark: Kongens Lyngby | collected 2014 | reverse complement strand
CTACGGGCGCATATACTATAAATAGCTTCTAGAATAATACCAAAAAAAATCCCTTCGTGCAAGCTAGGTGTAATATGCTATACTAAACAGGTAAACTTGCCGCTATAGCTCAGTTGGCAGAGCGGCACTTTCGTAAAGCGTAGGCCTCCGGTTCAAATCCGGATAGCGGCTCCACGATAAGGGTTTTATGAAGACGACAATATACCAATCAATCCGAAATATTTTTAAAAATCGCGCAGCTACTACTGGGTTGGTGTTGCTATTGTTGGTGAGCTTAGTTTCTGCCGTGCTACTAGCCTTCAAGATTCAGCCGAGCGAACTCCAGGTTAGTGTTCATTATACATCTTTTGGCGGAGAAAATGTCTACAGGGCTCAGTGGTATTATTTGATATCATTCGTAGCCTTTGGTGTAATTGTGGCGACACTACACGGTGCTATATTTATTAAGTTAAATAAACTAAAGGGGACTGGCATAGCTCTATTGTTCGGCTATTCGACAATCGCTATGCTTGTCATTGCTACGTCGATGTTATACAGAGTCATAACAATCGCTGCTTTAACATAGGGTATATAAAGTAAAGATGTCAATCGAGATACCTATTGGCAAGCGTACGAAGCAGTATCGTTTTTTTGAAATGCTACCTGGTATATTAAGCTATGGAACATTGCTTTTGCTACCTTTGCTGTCCTGGTGGAACACTACAGCTGCTAGCGTGTACTTATTGCTTTTTATATTTACTATGATAGTTAGGGCGTTTGCTATAGGTGGCCATACAGTTAGGGGTTACCGTCATCTAGTTGCTGCCCAAAAGGTAGATTGGTCTAGTAGATTGAAGGATACTGCCGATCCAGCTACGGCCTTATCTCGTTGGAAAGAGGTGTCTACTAAAGATTTTGGAAAGATTTATCATAAAAAAAATCTTGCTGCAATCGCAGCCAATCCAGGCCAGTACCCTAAGCCCTCCGATCTTTATCATATTGTCATAATGGCAGCATACAATGAAGGTATTGAGGTGATAGAGCCAACCGTTAAATCGCTAATTAATACCACCACTCCAAGTAAGCAGATAATAGTAGTGTTTGCCTACGAGGAGAGGGGCGGTGAAGGAATCGCTAAGACTGCTAAAATTTTGAAGGAACGTTATGGTCGGGAGTTTGCTGGGTTTTATCCTGTTATGCATCCAAAAGATTTACCTAATGAGGTGATCGGCAAGGGTGGTAATATATCCTACGCTGGCGAGTTTATCGCTAAAAAACTCAAGAAACAGGGGGCTGATTTTAGTAACTATATTGTAACCTCATTGGATTGTGATAATAGACCGCACGCTTCGTATTTTGACTATGTATCGTATGAATATATAGTTCACGAGAATCGTAAAAATCTATCATATCAGCCAATATCTTTGTTTCTTAATAACATATGGGATGTGCCAGCACCGATGCGAGTGATTGCAACCGGAAATTCATTTTGGAATATAATCAGCTCTGTTAGATTGGATCGCTTACGTAACTTTGCTTCGCATTCACAGCCGCTAGATGCTCTAGTTGAGATGAATTTTTGGAGTCGTCGGACGATAGTGGAGGATGGTCATCAGTTTTGGCGTAGTTACTTCCACTTTAAGGGAGACTATTCGGTGGCTCCAATTTATGTGCCCATATATCAGGATGCTGTTTTATCGGAAACATATCGAAAAACTCTATTTGCGCAATTTAAGCAACTTCGCAGGTGGGCATATGGCGCCTCGGATGTTCCTTATGTGGCTAGTCGTATTTTTACAAAAAAACGTCAAGTGCCGTTGGTAGATTCTTTATTGAAGTTTTGGGATTTGCTAGACGGACACGTAACGCTTGCGACTGTGGCTATACTGGTTACTTTTGGTGGTTGGGTGCCTTTATTGATAAGCCCAGAGTCAGCTAAGAGTATTACAGCTCACCAGCTACCGGTGGTTGTTAGTGGTCTAATGCAGGTAGCTATGATTGGTTTATTTATATCGATATTTCTTTCGTTTAAGATGCTACCACCTCGCCCAGAACGCTACAAGAAGCATAGAAGTGTACTGATGCTTTTGCAGTGGGTGTTAATGCCAGTTACATCGGTGTTTTACGGGGCGCTATCTTCGCTTAATGCCCAGGCTCGCTTATTATTTGGACGGTACCTTGATAAGTTTGACGTTACAGAAAAAGCTACCGTTAAAGAGATTAATCAGGTGCAGCGCCGCTCTCGTCGCTGGTGGCAATGGTGGAAGGCCGACCGCGTCGCCGGACCGAAGTAATTAAGCCGTGCTGCATAGCGTACTGCATGCCTGTTAGCTCATCGTAGCGTCTTAGGGTTTGATAGGTGGTATTTATAATTTCTGCTCGTGAGATTATCATGCTGCTACCACTTCTTGTTTTTTTTGACTTTGATATAAGGCTTATTTCAATAGTCGAGGCTAATTGAAAACTGTCGTATTCAGCTTGGTGCTTATTGTGTTGAGAGGCTCTGGCGATGCTTAATATTAACTTTCCTATATTAAAGCTAGACTTTTTGCCCTTTGAATTAATGATTAAATCGCTACTGTCTGGACGTTCATAGGATGTAAATATTCCTTTACAATTTACACATTGCCTTCTACGCCAGGTTTGAGGCTGTTTTTTATGAGTACGAGAATTGGTAACTCGAGTTTTCATGTGGAAACAATAAATACAAATCATATCTATATATTGACACATAGCTATAAAAAATACTAGTGGAAAAGATCGTAGTTGTTGTGGATAGTCTGCGCCTTTATGACTATTTGGTGATTAATAACGAAAAACCACCAGGCGAAAGGGGGCCTGGTGGAAAAGCTCATTTAATTACTAATGCAGCTATTTTTTGTATTGCTTTCGAACTTCAGCGATGGACATATCGTACTCGAAGCCCAGTTGAAACCGCTCCAGTTCGGACGGCTTCAGTGTTTGTTTTATGTGTTTTACATCAGCCATATTCTTAATATAGCATAAGCATTTTATTCTGTCAAGAGTGAAATTTTTTAACTGTATATCATATGTGATGTACATGATATAGATAGTTCGGGTGGAGACTATAAAGCTTGCAGAAATCAATGTAAAGTGTTATAATAAAAAGATGGAAAGACCGACACATCCTATCGTTCCTGGAGATACGATTGCCGATATCTATGATGTTTCTGAGCTGAGAAGCAGGTACGCTAGGGTTGGTGAGGCTTGTTTAAAGAAAGGTTTTAGGGATTCGCGTTTATCTGGTAAGATCCACTCCGTTCCAAATGGGCAGCTATTGTTGTTGCCTCAATACAATAACGGCAGACACTGGGGGGATGCCAGCCTTAGGGAAGTAGCAGATTTGCGTACGGGCCGCTACGAAAGTATTAATGAGGTAAAATTTGGCCAGTTGTTGTTATACGGCAGTGGCAATCTACCACATCAAGAGCTAGTGGCGGTTAAGCAATTGCCGGTTGAGCGTAGTGTAAGAGGCTGGCAAGCTGGTAGCTATATTTTGAGTCAAGGCTCTAGGTCATTTGAGCCCATAGGCGTTGTTAAAACAGAGAATGAAGCGGCCACCTTAACTCGTTTTGAGTCAGGGGTTATTTCACTTGATAATGTTTTATGGCATCCAGAAACCTCATCGCCTGATCAGATCGATAAGGCTTTATCTTTAGCCGGTCAGTCTCTTGGTGAGCTACATGGTAGATTAGGGATGACTCACGGTGACGCACAGTCAAAGAATATAGCCTATGATTCTGTAACGGGTGAGCCTATTCATATAGATCTTGATGGTGCCGATAGTCATTATAGCGATAGCGTCCACTTATGGAGTCGCATGAATAATGATATTGAAACTTTTGCTGCCTACCAGCCTATAAAAATAGGAAGGGCGGCGGTTGATGCGTTTATAGATAGTTATATTGAGTATGCGGATAGTGGCGAGTCTAGCCTAACACCAGATGCTATTAGCAGGGGTCTATCTACGCCGATTAAGCCTGTGGCTTATTTAAAAAAAAGACCCGTAAGTTGAGTCTTTTTATAAATAAAATTGGTGGACGATAGAGGACTTGAACCTCTGACCCCCACAACGTCAATGTGGTGCTCTAGCCAACTGAGCTAATCGTCCGAGTTATTTTATTGTAGCAAAAACAGGGGCGTGATACAATAAACGGGTATGAAAAAATGGTATATCGTAGGTGCCGTGGTTTTAATAATTGGGGTCTATGCGGCAGTCTCGTTATTTCGTAGGAGGGAAATCTCTTCTAGTATAGCTATTAGTGCAAAGCCAGAGGAGGTTTGGCGGGTACTGCGTGATAGGGGCAATTATTCAAATTGGAATAGTTTTATTATTAGTTCAACCGGTGAGCTGAAAGAGGGTGAGACGATTCAGAATAAAATGTCGCTTTCTGGTAAGGGCACGATGAACTTTTCTCCAGTAGTGTTGAAGGTTGATGATAATCGGGAGTTGCGTTGGCTTGGGTCAATGGGGGTGCGTGGTATTTTTGATGGCGAGCACGTTTTTTTATTACATCCTCGGGACGACGGCACGACTCTTTTAGAGCAAAAAGAGTATTTTTCAGGCGTTCTTGTGCCGATGTTGCTGCCCTTTATAAAGAGCGATACACAACAGAGCTTTGAGCGTATGAACAACGAACTGCGTCATGAAGTAGAGAAATCTCCATCTAAAGTGGTAGAATAGTCACATGAATGAAGATAAACTATACGCAATGCGCCACAGCTTAGCGCATATTATGGCAGCTGCGGTGCAGCGATTGTGGCCAGAGGCCAAGTTTGGCGTGGGACCAGTAGTAGAAAATGGTTTTTATTACGATATCGACTTGGGTGAAGTAAAAATTAGCGAGCAAAACTTCCCAAAGATTGAGAAGGTTATGCGTCGTATTATTGCTGAAAATCAAGAATTTGTTTGCACGCAGTGCCCGATTGATGAGGCGATTGACTGGGCAAAAGAGACCAATCAGCCATATAAAGAAGAGTTACTTAACGATCTTAAAAGAACTGGTACGACCGCGGCGAAAGATTTAGATGTGGCCGAGATGGGTACGATTACTGACGGTGATAGCGCGCTTGAGGAGGTGTCTTTTTATACCAACGGTACATTTAAGGATTTGTGTCGCGGGCCGCATGTAGCGAGCACTAAAGAGGTCGGCGCCTTTAAGTTGATGCGTGTAGCTGGCGCATACTGGCGCGGTAACGAGAATAATCCGCAGATGCAGCGACTGTATGGCGTCGCTTTCGAGACGCAAGAAGAGCTTGATGAATACCTCGAGAGGCTTGAGCTGGCTAAACAGCGTGATCATCGTAAGGTTGGTAAAGAGCTTGACCTTTACACCACTTCGCCGCTAGTAGGGGTTGGTTTACCTCTATTCACTCCTAGAGGGACTATTTTACGTGATGTCATGGCGCAGTACTCTAATCAGTTGCGCCAAAAGTTTGGTTTTGAAAAGGTGTGGACACCGCATATTACTAAAAAAGACCTGTACGAGAAGTCTGGGCATTGGGCTAAGTTTGGCGATGAGCTATTCTTGGTAAAAAGCCAGGAAACTAGTGATGAGATGGCCCTAAAGCCAATGAACTGCCCGCACCATACGCAGATTTTTGCGTCAAAACCGCGCAGTTACCGTGATTTACCAGTACGGTTCTTAGAAACCACAACAGATTATCGCGATGAAAAAACTGGTGAACTAGGTGGATTAAATCGTGTGCGATCGCTAACACAGGATGATAGCCATGTATTTTGTCGACAAGATCAGATTGAGGGCGAAATTAATAATTTACTATCGGCAGCTCGCGAGCTGTATGAAACTATCGACATGACACTACGCGTACGCTTAAGCTATCGAGACGAGAGCGATATGTATTTGGGGGATCAAGATCTGTGGGAGTCTGCACAGGCGCAACTTAAATCAGCAGTCGAGTCTAACAACTTGGATTATTTTGAAGAGGCGGGCGAGGCGGCATTTTATGGCCCTAAGATTGATTTTATGGCAACCGATGCAATTGGTCGTGAGCACCAGGTGGCAACCGTGCAGCTTGATTTTGTACAGCCAGCTCGGTTTGAGCTAGAGTATGCTACAGCTGGTGGTGGATTTGAGGCTCCAGTGATGATCCATTGCGCCCTGCTCGGTTCGATTGAGCGATTTTTAAGTGTATTTATTGAGCATACGGGGGGCTGGTTTCCGTTTTGGGCAGCGCCAGAACAGGTGCGTATTTTGACTATTAACGACACTGTCAATGACTATGTAGATGAGGTGGCGTCAATTTTATCAGGGTTAGTATTGATGAGTCCGATTAAATACAATGAAGTACGATTTACAACAGATAATCGTAATGAAAGCCTTGGAAAGAAGATTCGCGAGGCTACGGCTATGAAGATTCCTGTCCAATTTATTATTGGCCCTAAAGATAAGGAAGCACGTCAGGTAAGTGTGCGCACGCAGGATGGTGAGGTGACAATAGCGCTTGATCAACTGCCTGATTATATAACTAGCATATCCTAGCGTGAAGGTAGAATAGCGTTACTATTATGATAGATGATTTATATTCCAATTACCCAGCTGCTTGGGGTGCTGATGGGTATATTCAGGCTACTGAAGGGGCGGGAAGGCTGCTGTACGATGCAGACTTTATACATAATGTGCTTTGATGCTCAGAAAGAGGTGTTATAGCGTGTCAATCAGTATTCAGGAGTTGCGAGACAAGGTGTATGCATTTATGGCGGTCCTGCCTAATGATAAAGTCACGACTTATGGCGACTTGGCGGCATTTGCGGGGTTTCCATATGCAGCTAGGCAGGTGGGCGTCGTTGCACATGGAGGTTCCGATACGCTACCGTGGCATCGACTTGTGAACGCTCGAGGTGGGCTGGCTGTAGGTTTTCCGGGTGGGCAAGAGGTCCAACGTCAGCTTTTAGAACAGGACGGTATCTTGTGTGATGAGAACTGGCGAGTGATTGACTTTGAGGCGAGGCGATGGCGACCCAGTCTTTAAAGCAAGCACCTTTAGTAGTGATTGTGGGGCCAACTGCTAGCGGTAAAACAGGGCTGTCGGTTCGTCTTGCTAAGCAGTGTAATGGTGAGATTATTTCGGCTGATAGTCGGGCAATCTACAAAGGTATGGATATTGGCACCGCTAAGCCGAGCGTTGAGGAGCGTGACGGTGTTGCGCATTGGGGTATTGACCTTGTTGAACCAGGTGAAGCTTTCTCGGTGGCTGATTTCCAGCAGTATGCCTGTAAAAAAGTTGACGAGATACGATCTCGGGGTCGAGTACCTTTTTTGGTGGGTGGCACCGGTTTGTATATCGATGCAGTTATTTTTGAATACCAATTTGGCAGTACCGCTGATCCTTCAAGGCGTCATAGTCTAATGGAGAAGGATATTAGATACCTCCATGAATACTGTATAAAAAACAACATAACCTTGCCAGAGAATAAATTTAATAAACGCTATGTTGTGCGAGCAATTGAGCAAAAAGGCATAAACACTATCAGAAGAGGTGAACCTATCGATAATTGCATAGTTGTAGGAATATCAACAGAAAGAAATGTTTTGCGAACAAGAATTGAGAACAGGTCTGAACAGTTATTTATCAATGGTGTTGTAGAAGAGGCAAAGATGTTGGGCGAAAAATATGGCTGGAATAGTGAGGCTATGACGGGAAATATATATCCGTTAGTGAGAAAATATATGGACGGGGTCATTAACGAGTCCGAATTGAAGCAGAAATTCATTACTGCTGATTGGAGACTAGCTAAGCGGCAACTAACCTGGTTACGTAGAAATCCTTTTATTGTTTGGCGAAGCTTGGATGAGGCTGAGTTCTATTTATCACAAAAACTCGCCGATTGGATCAACTCATGATACAATAGACAAAAGGGAATGATAAGAGACAAACATATGATTGACGCACTATTTGGTTCAAAAACAAGGGTAAAGTTGCTTCATCTATTTATGAATAATCCTGGCAAGTCTTTTTATGTTAGGGAGATAACCCGTCTAATAGATGAACAAATTAATTCGGTTCGAAGAGAGCTGGCTAATATGCTTAAAGTGGGTGTTATCTTGAGTGATAGTGCAGATAACAAACTTTACTACGAGGTTAATCAAAGGTATGAATTTTACGTTCCTTTTAGGGCTATTTTTTCAGATCAAAAAATGAAACAGTCATCCATAGCTGACACTGACGGCAGTGACTGGCGCGATCTGGTGAAGGCACTGCCGCATTTGAGGGTGGCCATTTCTGCCGGATTGCTTGTTAGGGGCTCAACTAGCAATGTAGATATATTATTGGTTGGTAATGTGCCCGCTAGTAAAACTAAGGAGCTGATAAAAGCGATCGAGCAGGACGAGGGTCGAGAAATAAACTATACAGTAATGAAGTATGAAGAGTTTTATTATCGATTAAGTGTTCGGGATAGGTTTATTACAAAAATTATACAAGGCAAGCACTCTGTACTGGTGGATACTGAAAAGTTGCTGACAAATCAGAAGTAGAGGAGGAATATATGTTTGATATTGAGTGTAAAGGTGGAAATGCTGTAGTTATATCTACAAAAAACACAACCGCTATCTTTGACCCAAAGCTTTCTTTGGCAGGACTTAAAGATCTAAAAGTTAAGGATGCTGTAGAAATAGCAACGGAAGATCGCTTTTCGATTGTTGGTGAGGGTGAAAAGATGCTTATTAACGGCCCTGGTGAATATGAGGTCGGTGATTTTTCTATTAGAGGTATAGCTGCTCAAAGACATATTGACACTGACGAAAGTGAGAAGCTATCTACGATATATCGAGTAGAGGTTGGTGATATTAGAATTGCTCTTTTAGGTAACATAGCACCAAAGCTAGATGACAACCAGCTAGAGGAGCTTGGGGTAGTTGATATATTGATTTTACCTGTGGGCGGCGGCGGATACACACTTGATGCCACTAGTGCTGTGGCTATTGCTCGTCAGGTTGAACCAAAGGTGGTTATTCCGGTTCATTTTGCTGATAAGGGTATGAAGTATGAGGTTCCCCAGGACACTCTAGAGACTTTTAACCGGGAGCTTAGTGCGCCCGTTGAGATAACTTCAAAATATAAGGTTAAATCAGCCTCAAGCTTACCGGAAGCGATGACAATGATTGGCATTACCCGTTAGGGTGTGCTTTAGACTTGGAACTAATAAATACATCCGGCGTATTGTCCGGATGTATTTATTAGTTCGATTTAACACTAGGTTTCAATTAAAGCTTTGCCGCTTTTTGGGATCACGCCCTTTTTCTTCAGGGTACGGATTGCTTGAGTGCTGAGTGTCATGGTGACTTTTTGTCCGTCAACTACAAAAGTTTTCTTCTGTAGATTAGGCTTAAAGGTTCTTTTGGTGCGACGCAAGCTAAAGCTTACATTATGGCCATGCTGAGCACGCTTACCAGTTAGATCACATCGAGATGCCATATTTCTTACTTCCACTTCTTAATTTATTTAATCAATCTGTACCATTGTATATGTTTTAGTCGGTTTCGTCAAGCTAAGTTGCGTGGTATACTGGGGTAGTGAATATTGATATTGCGCAAATTGCTATTGTTTTAGTGGTGATACTTATATCGATGACTCTTCACGAGGCGATGCATGCTTTTATGAGTTATTGGCTGGGCGACGACACTGCTAAATCTCAGGGTAGGTTGACCTTAAATCCTATAAAGCATATTGATCCATTTTTAACGATACTTTTACCTCTTATATTGGCAATTTCTGGTGGTCCAATTTTTGGAGGGGCAAAACCGGTGCCGTTTAATCCGCATCGAGTAAAGTATGGCGAGTGGGGTGCGGCTTTGGTTGCATTGGCTGGTCCGTTAACTAATTTTTTTATTGCTTTTATTCTGTTCGGAGCGATGGTTCTCTTAAACATTAATCCTATCAGTGGCGCAGGGTCTGTCATTATGCTGGCTGTCTCAGTTAACTTGGGCTTTTTTGTGTTTAATATGATTCCTATACCTCCACTAGATGGGTCACGAGTTCTTTATGCGTTGGCCCCTGATTTTGTGCGTCGTGGAATGGAGGCGGTTGAACAGTACGGTATATTTTTGGTTTTCTTAATAGTTGTCTTAGCGAGCACTGTCATTGGTAAGGTTATGAGTGTTGGTATAGGTGCGGTACTGCAGCTATTTTTCCTCATATTTGGCATTTCATAGCCCTCGGGTGTATAATAGAAGTGTCCCGATCAGACGCATATGATTTTCCTAACATCATATGATAGGGAGTTCAATATTCTGAATCTCCGAGGAGATTCTATGAGAACACCCACCTTGCATTTACGCGGGGGAATATCAAGCGCCCTGATCGGGGCCTTTGTTTATTCAGGGTGTGGCGCAGTTGGTAGCGCGTACGACTGGGGGTCGTGAGGTCGCTGGTTCAAGTCCAGTCACCCTGACCAAACCAAGATACTAATAGGCAAGTAGATTGACTCAGATTATTTATGTATGTAATGATACATATATTGAAACCTAGGGGGATTTTATATGAAGCAACGAACTGGCGTAAGAGCTATTGTTCGAAAGGGCGATCAGACACTATTACTAAGAAGGGCTGGCGGTAAAAGTCCTGTTGCTGGTAAGTTTGAGGTTCCTGGAGGCAGAATTAATTATGGCGAGCAGCCAGAGGATGCCTTGCGTCGATTTCTTCAAAAAGATGCTGGATTGTCTATAAATACCGTTCAGTTATTTGACGTCCTATCCTATATAGACAGTGATAACGGCGGAGTTCAGTACGTACTAATTGTATATCTGGTCAGTGTGGGTAGTAGCAATATAAGTCTTAGTACTAGGTACGATAAGGCAATTTGGCAGAGTAGGTCAAAGATACAACATCGAGATATAACTGAATCGTCTAGAGTTCTACTCGGAATTAGTGAGCAAAAAACTATTACAGATGAAGAAGGCGAAGATCGCTTGATTATTGATGATAAAAAGTCAACATTAGATCGATATATTTTGTATTCAGATGGCGGTTCGCGTGGCAACCCGGGACATTCCGCAGCTGCCTATGTAATTGAGAAGCCAGACGGTGAGGTCATTGAGCGTGGCGGTTACTATCTGGGAATTACAACTAGTTACCAGGCCGAATATCATGGTCTCAGGATAGGTCTTGAGAGGGCTTTAGAGTTAGGTATTAAAAAATTAGAATATCGACTAGATAGCTTGATGGTTGTTAATCAGATGAAGGGTATATATACAGTCAAGAATAGGGAGCTGTGGCCGATTAATGAGAGGATATTAGATTTATTGACGCAGTTTGATGAGGTTGAATTTACGCATGTACGCAGAGAGTTCAATACAATCGCAGACGGCGAAGTTAATAGGATTCTGGACGAGCATCAGGCCAAACAGCAGAATGAATCTACATATAACTAACTTCATGAGTTATAATAGTAGGGCAGTGCGCTAGGCGATCCCCTGCACTCTAGTTTTCTAGGCAGTGTAGGAGGAAAGTCCGGGCAGCGTAGAACAAGACAGTCGCTAACGGCGACCGGGGGCAACCCTAGGGAAAGTGCCACAGAAACGATACCGCCAACCTTGTTGGTAAGGGTGAAAGGAGTGGGGTAAGGGCCCACAGCTATGTGTAGCGATGCATATAGGAGGTAAACCCTGTTTGCTGCAAGGAGGTGCTGGCGAGTTGGCTGTTCGTCAGCCGGCACCGATATCCGCTCGATCTGCATGGCAACATGCAGGCTAGATAGATGATCGCCCATGACAGAACCCGGCTTATAGGCGCATTGCACTTAAAAACCACCCTCTATAGGGTGGTTTTTAAGTTGTTTAAAATTATTATTTTGAGGCAGTTTTAACTACAGTTTCAAATGCTTTTGGCTCGTTAGAAGCTAGTTCTGAGAGAATTTTTCGATCAAGTTCAATTCCAGATTGCTTTAGGCTAGACATTAGTTTGCTATAGGTGGTCCCGTTTAAGCGAGCTGCGGCGTTTATGCGGGCAATCCATAGACCGCGTAAGTCGCGCTTTTTATTGCGACGATCTCTATAGGCGTATTGTAATGATCGAATAACAGCTTGTTTTGCTAATCTAAAGCTTCGGGTGCGATTATGCTGCATACCCTTAGCTGCTTTTAGAATTTTTTTATGCTTGGCTCGCGCAGTAACTCCTCGTTTAACTCGCATTATTTTACTCCTAGGGCTTTCTTAACATTTTTCTTCATGCCGCCAGTTACTTCTGCGACTGTATTTATAGCACGTTTGCGACTTTTGCTTTTTTTAGCAAGCAAGTGGCCGCCAAATGCACGTTGACGTGTAACTTTACCAGTAGAGGTAAGCTTAACGCGCTTTGCGGTTCCCTTATGGGTCTTTAATTTTGGCATTCTATTTACTCCTTACCGTGATACTCAGATTGCGACCAGCCATCTGAGGCTTCTGTTCAACTACTGCATATTCTTCAAGCATAGATATTATTCGCTCTATAAGTTCAAATCCGAGCTCTTTATGGGCCATCTCTCTACCCCTAAAGAATATCATTATTTTTACCTTATCGCCGTTTTCAAGAAACTTACGAATCTTTCGCAGCTTAATCTCTAGGTCATTTTGACCAATCTTTAGACCAAGTCGCATCTGCTTAAGATCGCTAGTTTTAACCTTTCTACGGTTTTTCTGTAGCTCCTTCATCTTTTGATACTGGTATTTGCCCCAGTCGATAATTTTTGCTACAGGCGGCGAAGCGTTGGGCGATATTTCTACTAGATCCACTCCTGCATCATTTGCGAGGCTCTGAGCCTCTGTGTAGGACATGATTCCTAGCTGCTCTCCATCTGTACCGATAACGCGCAGTTCTTTAGCGCGAATCTGCCCGTTAACGCGAACTGATTTGTTAATCGCGATTGCTCCTTCCTAAAGTTAATCCGAGTAGTTGAAATTACTCGGATACTATAATATCAAATTATGCACGCCAACACAAGGGTTAGGTCTATATTTATTTAGTAATTTGTTGTCGGTATTGGAGCGCTTCTGATAGGTGCTGGGGCTTAATCGCGGCACTAGACTCAAGATCGGCGATAGTTCGTGCTACCTTTATTGTTTTAAAGTAGCTTCTGGCGCTTAGCTGAAGACGGTCGCTTGCGAGATTAAGAATTTTTTCTGCATCGTCTGACAGGTTAGTGATACGAGCTATTTGTTTATTGCTGAGTGAACTATTGTATTTATCACTACTTTTGTATCTGTTATTTTGAAAATTAGTAGCTACGTCTATCTTTAATTTAGCATTTTTATGTTGTGCATATGTCAACTTATCTCTAGATTGAAGAAATTCATTGCTAGGCACTCGAGCGACGTTAATAACAAGATCTATTCTATCCAGGAGTGGACCAGATAGTTTTTGTTGGTACTTCAAGATTTGGCTGCTGCCACAAGTGCACTCTTTGCTACTATCGCCATAAAATCCGCAAGGACATGGATTCATGGTTGCAACTAGCATGAAGTTTGCGGGGTAGGTGACGCTTCCTTGAGATCGGGTAATTGAAATTACATTATCCTCCAGAGGCTGCCGTAGTGCCTCTAGTGATGACCTAGGGTATTCTGGGATTTCGTCTAGGAATAGTACGCCGTGATGCGCTAGACTAATCTCTCCAGGTCGAGGTTTAGTGCCGCCCCCGATTAGGGATGTTCGACTGGCTGTATGGTGAGGAGACCTGAAGGGTCGAGAGTCGATAATGTGGTCAGTAGCTTCCCCGGCCAGGCTATGAAGTTTAGTAACGGCTATTTTCTCCAGGTCAGACAATGGGGGTAGTAGTCCTAAGAGAGTTTTGGCTAGCATGGTCTTGCCACTACCTGGTGTGGGCCGTTCAGGAGAATGTTATGCCTACCCGCAACCGCAATAGTTAGGGCTCTTTTGGCCTGCTCTTGTCCGGATATATCATCAATCATTGTCGCTGAATAGTCGGTAGTCGACTGGTTAGTCTGAGCTGAACCTTCGTCAAGAGTGATGTGTTTTTCACCTTTAAGAATTAAAAATAGCTCCTTAAGAGAGGTTATAGGAGCAAGTGATACGCCCTTAACTAACTGAGCTTGTGCGATATTTTGTAGTGGTAAAAACAATGTTTTTATATTATTATCACGAGCAGACTCAGCTATATTTATAATTCCTCTAACTGGACGTATTGAGCCGTCTAAGGCCAGCTCTCCTATAAAAGCAGATTCATCTATCTCTGATTGCCTAATTTGACCACTAGCACATAGGATACTTAATGCAATCGCAAGATCGTAATGAGTGCCATCTTTTGGCAGTTCAGCTGGAGCTAGGTTTACGGTTAACTTCTTAGCTGGGAAATCTAAACCTGAGTTTATGATAGCGCTACGAACACGCTCTTTTGCCTCATCAATAGCCTTGTTGCCCATTCCAACTATTTGAAGGTTGGGTAGCCCTCTCTTGGCGTCACTCTCTACCTCTACAATCGAGCCAGAGTATCCGGTTGGTGCGACGCAAGTTACTTTAGCTACCATATCGCCTTTAAGTATGACAAAGGAGAGGTGTTATTACAAGATAATTATGCTATAATTGTAGGTATTGATGGGGCTGATATAGCTTTCGACAATCGGACGTTAACAGAATATTCTGCAGATCGAACATGCACGATACGCATATACATAACTGCAAAATCTAAAGTTGCAAATGCATTTGCTAGCCTAAAGAGCGCTTTCGCTGCTCCAAAGTTGGCTTTTGCGCCAATCGCTGCTTAGTTTAGCGATCATTTCTTCTTAGTAAAGCAACAATACTAGAATGAAGTGTTATATTTTCTGTTGCTTGCTGCACGCCTGGGAAGCGACCTGTGTGTGGGACTTTATCGCGTAACTAAAGTTTTCATTTTTGATTTATTTTAAAGATAATTTTGGTTATAAAAATATTAAATGAATCTATGTCTGTAGACGAATATTTTGTTACCGGTTGGACCGGGGGGCAGTACCCCGCAGCTCCACCATTCATATTAGGCAGCTACGGCTGTTTTTTGTTTAGGCCGTATTAATTTATATTATGGAAGATTACTAGTTAGGCCATCCTAGGTGAACTAGCTTTGTTTCCTGTGGCAATAAAAAACAACCGCCTGCGAGGAACGGTTGTTTTTTGTGTGGAGTTTTTTGAAGAGTATTCTGTTTATTTTTGAGCTGCTGGATAACTTTTTTATTCAGAAGCTACCTCTATAATATGACGCCAAAGCGCTTGTGTCAATGCTTTTATGAAAGATTTTTGTTGTATTTATTTTTACCTGTGGAAAACCTACATATAGTGTAATTATCTAGAATAGACCACTATGAAGATGGTTAATGTTATTTTGCGGCGGAATATAATAAGCGAGAGGCAAATCTAGCAAATTGGTGATTAGATAAAATTGTTGAATTATTTTAATCTCAATTCATGATGCTTAAATTATGTGCCATTGTTTGCTTGAGCGCTTGTTGGGTTTTGTCTTTTGGGCAAACCTTTGGATTGATTTTTTATATTGTCCATAAGTAGCATGTCCGACACGGAGGGCGGTATTGATTTTCTGTGAGTGTTGATTTTTTGTAGCTTAAGTAAAAATAACGATCTAATGGGCAGGGGGGATTTATTTAAAAACTTATGATTTATTATTCTGGTTTTTCTTAGATCGAATCTTGGCATATGTTTTTTAAATATCATATTTAAATCAATTTTAATATTTTATCGGCATACTTTTGCTTCTTAGGGAAATGATCAGAATTCACAAAGTAGGTTCGCGTCTATAATATTTTAATCCCAAAATGTGTATGATTTTGTTTTTTTATTATAAATTTTTTATACGTCTAGTGTAATCAAGCTACGCAACGTAAGGAGTATTAGTAGTAATAATAACATCAAAATATTAATGTACTAACTAAGTCTTTCGCAAGCAGGCTGATTTAAGGCGGTTAGTTTTGTGCTTGTGTATAGGCTTGGCCGTATAGCTATTTAGGGTAAATAGTTTTTAAATTAAGTGTCTTGTCAAAATTAGTAGGCGTCAATAAGATGACTAAATGATGCTATCGAGCGGGGTGTTGTATTAATAATATATAAAAATATTAT
>LSQX01339326.1_pt1 | contig 16057 bp, 11 predicted proteins | sample 654561 | NCBI WGS metagenome assembly LSQX01 (sample SAMN04489861, study PRJNA283612) | anaerobic digester metagenome | isolation source: 4 biogas reactors fed with cattle manure at either 37C or 55C with and... | place: Denmark: Kongens Lyngby | collected 2014 | reverse complement strand
CGCATCCGGGCTGTGAAAAGCAATACCATCTTCTCCCCCTTCACACAAATTGATCCCGTCCTTGTTTCTTTCAGTAAATCCCAGGGAGAGCTTGTTATATCCAGTTCAGAGGGCACACTGTATCTGGGTTGGGATGATTTTGGCATGGGGATAGCCGGTTGGGATGATTCCTCGAAGAAAAACCAGTATTATATCATAGAGTATAAAACCTCGGTCAATGACGTGTGGCATACCCTCGAGAAGATTCCGAAAAGTGTCACACTATACCGGTTCACCCCCGCACAGGGTGTTGATTATACCCTGCGCATCCGGGCATTCAGCGAAGTTCCCGTATCTGAACGGTACAGCCGTGAAGAGTTTTATTCTACAAAGATACCGACGACGCCAAGCCTGATGGTTCCCACTATTGTCGGCGCCAAGCGGATTGCGCTGGTGTGGGCGGATCTTTCAGACAACGAGGATGAATTCATCATCTACCGAAAAGACATTAATCTGGATGAAGATTTCAAGCGGATCGGGTCCGTAAAGGCAAACGGAACAACCTTTGCCGACGCGTCTGTCCTTCCGGGCCAGGCCTATACCTATCTGGTACGGTCAAAAAATTCCGCCGGTGAATCTTTCGTCAGCAATGAGATCCTGGTGCAAACCCAGATGGTAATGGAATTTAACGATCTGCAGTCCCATTTGTGGGCCAGTGACGCCATATTGGAGCTGTCTTCCATGGGGATTATCAATGGGGACGGAAAGGGTCAATATCGTCCATCGGGAACTGTTACAAGGGCAGAGTTCATCAAGCTGCTTACAGCAACCTTTTCTTTTCCGGAAACCCCCATAGGCAGCTTTGCGGATGTCACCCCGGAGGACTGGTTCCACCGCTGGGTGATGACGGCATACAGAAAGGGCATCATCGAACCAGATGAGAACGGCCTGATTCGGCCCAATGAACCCATCACACGGCAGGATATTGTTTATTATACCTGCCGTGCGGTAAAAGCCGCTCAATTCAAACTTGAGCAGCCTCCCTTGTATGTTATTTACAAGTTCATTGATTATGATCAGATCGCAGGTTATGCACAGTCGGCCTTCGCCGCCATGAATTATGCCGGTATTATTAATGGTATCGGTGAAAACAGGCTGGGGCCGGTAAACCCTGCAACCCGTGCGGAAGCCGCCACTATCATCCATCGTTTGCTGCAGGTGCTGGAAAATCAGGCTCAGCAGCAGACAGCAGATTAAAGGGTTCTGAAAAAACCTGACACTAAAACCGGATCAGGAAGAAAATAAGCCCGGCAGTGGCAAAGACCAGCGTTATGATATAGGAAATGCGGATATGATCGGTTCTTCGTTTTAATCGTTTAATGTTTAAGAACAGCGAAACAGCGCTGAGGACCAATAATAGTACAAGCAGGTACAAAATCGGTGCCAGAAAGGTATAATCCACCGTATCTGCAAGCTCCACCGCCAAAAGCCTGTCAAAGAATGTTTTTTCCCTCGGCTGGGCTTTCTGAAACAGCAGAACGACGGCAAAAAGGACGAGCCACACCAATACGCCGGATACCTCCAGCCACGAGCTGATGAAATCCTTTCTTTGTCTTCTGTCCTTTTTGTAAATAATCGGCTTGTTGCTGTACATTGGTTTTCACCCCATTTGGGTTCTTATTGTTCGTTGTTAGCCGAGTTTCCTGGTTTTTGGTTTGGAAGCCCGTCAAAACAGCGGTAATACGGCCAGGCAGCACAAAGCTCCATCTTGTTTTCAGTGTATCATATTTCTGAGGATGGATACAATAGGCACCCTATCCAATCACAGGTATGCAGGCTACAGCCTGTCGAATGAAGTGAAGGATCTCGCATTACTCCTGACAAGATCCTTCGCTGCGTTCAGGATGACATCGCTGCGTTCTGTATAAAACACATATCTCCGCAGCAGCTTATAAGCTTATTCAAGGGGGGTGTGAACAGTAACCATCCAATCACAGGTTTTAAACAGGCTTAAAGCACTGTATAAAATAAAGTTTTATGTTCAAGACCAATTTGGGCATACTTTAGCCGTAAAAGATCGCAAAAATATGGGAGGCAGGATACGGCATCCCCTGCCATACCGGATTAGAGGGTTTGATATATGGGATTTTATTTGAATGAAAACATTGTTGAAGCAATCTTGTCGGGGTACCACCGAAATCCACATGAAATACTGGGTATGCACGCTGATGACGGAATTACGGTCTGCGTGTACATACCTAACGCAGAAAGCATCCGCCTGCATAATGAGGAGGACGGCACCTGGTTTAACATGCAGAAAAAGGATTCCCGCGGTTTCTTTACACTTGAGGTCCAGGGAAAAACGAAACCCTTTGTCTATAAGCTTAAAATCACCGATGTCACAGGACACAGCTATGATTCCTATGATCCGTACAGCTTCTGGCCCACACTGTCTGAGTATGATCTGTTTTTGTTCAATCAGGGCAATCATCACCGTATTTATGAGAGGCTTGGAGCTCATTTGCGTGAAATAAACGGCATTCAGGGGGTTTCCTTTTGTGTATGGGCACCTTCGGCCAAGCGTGTCAGCGTGGTTGGGGAATTCAACCAATGGGACGGCCGGCGGCATCAGATGCGGATGATGGGAAGCTCCGGGGTCTGGGAGCTGTTCATCCCCGGGCTGATGAAGCATGACCTGTACAAATATGAAATAGCCACGCCTTTTGATGAGCTTTATCTGAAGGCAGATCCCTATGCTTTTTATGCTGAGAAACCTCCTGAAACGGCATCCATGGTCTATGATCTTGAAAACTACACCTGGAACGATCAGAAATGGATGGCGCTACGGGAACGTGAAAACACCGACTCGAAGCCTGTGAATATTTACGAAGTTCACCTGGGTTCCTGGCAGCAGGAACCCGATCCTGATCCGGAATCTGAAACGGGTTTCCGGTTCCTGTCATACCGCCAGCTGGCCGAGCGGCTAATCCCCTATGCAAAAAAGATGGGGTATACCCACCTGGAGCTGCTGCCGGTGATGGAGCACCCGTTTGATGGCTCCTGGGGCTATCAGGTTACCGGTTATTATGCTGTAACCGCACGGTATGGCACACCGGAGGATTTGAAGTATTTCATCGATACCTGCCACCAGAACGGCATTGGGGTTATTCTGGACTGGGTGCCGGCACATTTTCCGAAGGACGGGCATGGTCTGGCCCGGTTCGATGGCACCGCCATTTATGAGCACGAAGATATCCGCAGGGGAGAACATCGGCAATGGGGCACCCACATTTTCAATTACGGGCGCCACGAGGTTCGCAACTTCTTAATCTCCAACGCCGTGTACTGGCTGGATATCTTTCATGCTGACGGCCTTCGGGTGGATGCCGTGGCGTTTATGCTGTATCTTGATTACTGCCGCGACGAAGGGGATTGGATACCAAACCAATACGGCGGCCGTGAAAACCTGGAGGCCATTGAGTTCATCCGCCAATTGAATACTGTGGTTTTCAAATATTTCCCCAATGTGATGATGATCGCCGAAGAATCAACTTCCTGGCCTATGGTCACCAAACCGGTACACGATGGCGGACTCGGTTTTTCTCACAAATGGAACATGGGCTGGATGAATGACTTTTTAAAATTCATGAGCATGGATTCCCTGTTCCGTAAGGATCATATGAACCTCATCACTTTTTCCTCCATGTATGCCTGGAGTGAGAACTTCATTCTGGTGTTATCCCATGACGAGGTGGTGCATGGGAAAGCCTCGCTGCTGAACAAGATGCCGGGGGACTACTGGCAAAAATTCGCGGGCCTGCGGGCCGCATTGGGTTATTTCATAGGCCATCCGGGCAAGAAGCTGCTGTTTATGGGCAGTGAATATGGTCAGTTTATTGAATGGAAGTACAAGGAGAGCCTGGATTGGCATTTGCTTGATTACCCGATGCACAAGAAAACCCATGATTATGTGAAGGAATTAAATCGGCTGTATTGCCACGAGCCGGCTCTGCATGAGGTGGATTTCAACTATGAGGGCTTTGAGTGGATTGATTGCAATGACACCGAGCATAGCATTATTTCCTTTGTCCGCAAGGGAAAGGATTGGCGTGATATGCTCATCGTTGTATGCAATTTTACACCTGCCGCACACGATCATTATCGCATTGGTGCACCGATTGATACCGTTTACGAAGAGATCTTTAACAGCGACAGGGAGGAATTTGGCGGCAGCAACGTGATCAACAGCCAACCCATTCAAGCTGAAAAAATGCCTTACCATCAGAAGCCCTGTTCCATCGTTGTAAGAATTCCGCCCCTTGCGACAATTATTTTAAGGCCGCATATTGATAAATAATATTTCCCTGATTCGTGAATAATATATCTGGACAATGTTTTTGGGGAGGAAAAAGATGCGGCTTGATCACATATCCATAACAGTTACCCCCAATGATAGCCCAGACGAGGGTAATTACAAAATCAGGGCGGAGCTGAGGGGAATTCCCGGAAAACAGTGGCAGGATGGTTTACGTTTTGTATGGTACAACTCACCCTGGTATCTATGTAAAAAAAGCGAACTGCAGATGGAAGAGAATGAAATTCATTTGTTTCTTGACAATAGCGGCGACCTGCAAAAGGCCATCGATACCCTGAGCCAATGCGTCTCAAAGGCAGACAATATGGTGCGTAGCACTGGCGTCACCTACATGTCCAGGTACCACCGCAGGGCTATGAACTGATTAATGAAACCCGTTAACCATTTCGGGTTAGCGGGTTTTTCATTCCTGTTTCTTTGCGGTTTGAAGCATAGATATAATTTTTACGAGTATGAGGACTATGCTTACGCATTGCTTTGCCCATAATTTCTCAGGAACATCAATGCATCCTCTTCGTTCAGGGGTTTGCTGATCAAATATCCCTGTATTTTGTCACAGTGACGCTCCTTTAAATACTGCCGCTGTTTTTCATGTTCCACTCCTTCTGCAACAAGGTAGTGTCCCAGCTTGTGTCCGATCGAGATAATGTCCCCTGTGATTGTTTTCTCAGACTCGATTGTCATCAGTTTATCGATAAAAAATTTATCAATTTTGAGGCAGTTGATGTTTAGTTCTCTTTCTCTTGCCAGAGAGGAATACCCTGTTCCAAAATCATCCAAAGCAATTTTGATCCCATGTGCTTTTAATTGGCCAAGAATGCTATTCATCTCCTGATAATTGGATGCAAACACCGATTCGGTGATTTCCAGAACAACTTTTTCAGGGTCAGCCTGCATTTCATGCAGCATCTGTTTGATTTTTTGAACAAACCCAATCTTGAACAGCTGAATGGCTGAAATATTGATCGATACGGCTACCTCTGGGTATCCGTTTTCTTTCATCCGTTTTAAAAACTGTAATGCATGATGGATGATTTGATACCCCAATGGTACAATCAGTTTTGATTTCTCCGCTATCGGAATGAACTCCAGCGGAGGCACAAGACCATATCCATCGCTGTTCAGCCTGGCTAATGCTTCAAAACTGGATATCCGGTTCGTCCGAAGATCAATAATGGGTTGATACTGCATGAATAATCGATTCGTCCTTTCACCCTCTGCTATCTCGGTAAGTTCACGGGTGATCGTTGCCTTACGGATGAACTGTGCCTGTATTTCTTCACTGAAGAAGCTAATATTTATATCATTGTTCATAGTATTGATAACTTGTTCAGATAATATCATTAATTCCTTTAAATACTCACCCTCCGCAGCGTCCCTGTCTTTATCCAGCTCAATAACACCAATTCCGCCGCCAATTCTCTCGGCAGAGAGTAAAGCACCCAGGCTGTCCGCAATATTTCTGCAAAATTCCATCAATTGTTGCCTGCTTTGATATGTTTTCACATAAAAAACAAACCGGTTTTCATAGATATGATACAGCTGAATCTGTTCTGTGCAGAAAAATTTCAGAGTATTGGCTGCTTTTTTGATCAGATCCTGGCTATAATAAAACCCATTTGTAAGGTTCAGCATATTGACAGTGCTCAGGTTAATTCCCACAAGCGCTCTGTTTTGGATCCTGCCAAGCCGGATATCTTCATTGAGAATGCTTTCAAAATACCTGTGGTTGTAAAGGTTTGTCCACATGTTGTGTTCACTGATATACTTCAGCTGGTTCTCCATGTTTTTTCGAACGGTGATATCTTGAGCCAGGCAGATATGACGATAAGGATTATTTTTTGTGGAAGCCAGCGGAGCTACGACCATATGGACCCACACAACCGAGCCATCCGGCTTTATAAAACGCTTTTCCATTGAATAGCTGGCAATTTGCCCCTCCTGGAGCATCCGGTAATTCTTCAAATCTTCTTCAATATCATCCGGATGGGTAAGCTGCGCCCACCCCAGCTTCATCATTTCTTCTGTTGTTCTTCCGGTAATTTGCTCGAACATTGCGTTTGAAGTCATCAATTCATTGGAGTCCGAATCCATCGGGTCACGATTGTGTGAGATGGCTATCCCAATGGGAGCCTGCTGAAAAATCGTATCAAACTTAAAAACGTTTTCATGTAATTTACTTTCTACATATTTCTGGATTTGAAGCAGCTTCACATGTATATTGATTCTCACCTGCAGGGATTCCATCTGAATAGGCTTTCTGATATAATCAACCGCGCCCATTTTCAAGCCTTTAATTTCTCTATCAAGCTCTTCAGAATTGGTTAAGATGATCACGCGCAATTTCTGAAGTCTTCCGTTGTCCTTCAGGGCTTGCAGAACCTGAAAACCATCCATTATTGGCATATTCAAATCCAGGATGACCAGATCGATATCCTCGTTGGTTTCAATCAGGCTCATGGCATCCCTGCCGTCACAGGCACACAGGATGTTATATTCACTGAGCATACTTCTGATGATCAGCCGATCTGTGGTTGAATCGTCTACAACCAGAATTTTTACTGACATACGCTTTCCTCCCTGTATCTGTGTTCCTTACACACTCATTCATCCAAATACGTTGTAATCTCGCTTAGCAACTGTTGGAATGTCGTTGAAAGCTGATCCAAATAGGGCATTATTTCATCTTGATGATTCTTTTCAAAAGCTTTTTGCAGTTTGGCAAACAGATCATACAGAATGCCCGCGCCTATGGTCGCAGTACTGCTTTTCACCTTGTGTACGGCTTGTGCGGCATCAGTATATCTTTTTTCTGAAGCCAGCTGAGAAAGCTTGCCCGAAATATCTTTATTCTCATGAATATATTCCCTTAAAACCTGCCGGTAAACCTGCGGGTCACCCCCCAGATTTCTCAGGCCTTTGGCTGTGTCAAGTACTTTTGCTTCGGGTGGTTCGGCTTCTGTCTTTTGTAAAATTTCCAGCACCGTCTCGATAAACCGATCCGGATCAAAGGGCTTGCTGATATATTGATAGATTCCGCTTTCCGCGCATTTTTCCTCAACCCCCGGAATCACATCCGCTGTCATGGCAACAATGGGAACCTGCCGCGAAATCTTCCGGATTTCCTGTGCCGCCTCATAGCCGTTCATCACGGGCATGTGCAGATCCATTAAAACTAAGCCTATTTGATGGCTGTTGCGGGTATAAAGGTCAACCGCAGCTTCTCCATCATCTGCCAGCAAGACTTCCACACCCACTTGCTGCAGAATGGACCTGGCGATCAATTGGTTTGTCTTGTTATCCTCTGCGACCAACACCGTGTATGGCTTATTCAGCCTGGCCGGGTTTATTTCAGGTTTTTTCACCGGTTGTGAGGCTGATACGGCCTTCAGGCCAAATATGTCCAGAATGGCGTTGAGCAGAATGGACGGGATGATCGGCTTACCAATACCGATGTCCGCTCCGCCCTGGCCCAGCTGGTCAAACAAATCCTCCCGCAGCATGGGCAACAGCATGATAACCTTTGGTTGCTTTACAATTTTTGGATGGCTCCGCACCGATTCCAGAAATTTGAACCCTCCTTCCGATGGGGTCTCATAATCAAGGATGAACAGATCGAAGGGTTTGGAAAAATTACCGTCCGCCGCTTCAAGCATGCTCATCGCACTGGCCTGTGATGTGGTTAGCTCGCAATCCATTCCCAGGTTTCTCAGATATCCCTCGATCAGGTTCATGCTTGCTCCTGTCTTCTCCAGAATCAGTGTGCGAACACTTTTAAAATGACTGGCCGACAATGTTCTATCGTACTCTTCTTCTTTTTCCTTATCGATTGCAAACGAAAGCTGCAGCACAAAGGTCGACCCTTCCCCCGGTGTACTGAAAACCTGAATTTTCCCTCCCATCATTTCCACAAGGTTCTTAACGATGGACAGACCCAGGCCAGAGCCTCCAAAGCGACGGTTAATGCTGGTATCCGCCTGGGTGAAAGGCTCGAACAGGCTGTCGATCTGCTCCCTGGTCATCCCAATACCGGTATCCTTCACCGAAAAGGATAAATGCGCCTTCTCATTTTCTATGGCTATCAGCCGTATATCGATTGAAACCTCACCATCGTTGGTGAACTTCACCGCATTATTCAGGATATTCAAAAGGATCTGCTCCAACCGCTTCAAATCTCCCAGGAACCAATTGGGGACATGGGGATCCCTGGATAATTTGAATCCAATCTTTTTCTCTTCAATTTTATAGGAGATGATATTCACAACATCTTGAATTGCCTGATCCATGCTGAAGGAGGTAACCTCCAGCTCGACCTTCCCGGCTTCTATTTTAGAGAAGTCCAGGATATCGTTGATGATACTGAGCATATTGGAAGAAGCCTGTGTGATCCTTTCAATATACATTTGTTGCGTGATGGTGACCTCGGTTTTTTTGAGCAAATAAGCCATTCCGGTTATGGCGTTCAATGGTGTACGGATTTCATGGGACATCCTAGCCATAAAGCTGGATTTGAATTCGTTGGCAGTATCCGCTTCCAGTTTTGCTTTTACCAAATCCTTTTGAATCCGCTCCCGTATTTGAACCTCTTTTCGAAGGCGAATGATCCAGTAGGAAGACACCGTTATGATCACCGCGGTGAGGGCGCCAATCATGATGATGATTCGTATCATGGGGCCATAATCGGTTTCCTGTTCCAAATCGATCCACTTTGTGTGTATGGCAAGCTTCTCTTCTTCCGAGATGCTGTCCAGCACCTTGTTCAAAATGCTCACCAAAACAGGCCAATCCTTGCGAACAGCAAAATACAGGGCCTGCTGTTTTTCAGCTTCAAAAGCAATAAACTTCAAATTCGGCAGCCCGTTTGAGCGTATCAGGTAGTTGGATGTGGCAAGGTTTCCGATAAAAGCTCGCTCGGTACCGTTGGCTACGGCAGTTAACGCTGCATCGACAGAATCATACAGGCTCAGATTTATCTTCGGATAGGACTGCAAATAGCTGTGGTGGGAGCTGTTCCGCTGTACGGCTATGGACAGTCCTTCCAAATCTTCCATTCCAGACAGACGAGTTTCCGTATCCCGGGTGACGATCACCCTTTTAAAATAGTAATAGGGCTCGGAAAACAAGAAGTATTGTTCCCTTTCAGTGGTTTTGGAAATAGCAGGCAAAACATCAATGTCACCTGATAAGGCCTTGTCATAGGCCTCAGGCCATGTCAACCCCTGCGTAACCTGAAAGCGCATACCCGTCCTTTGTGTGATCAGATCAAGATAATCAGACGCAATTCCTTCGTATTCGCCATCCTTGTCAATGAATTCAAAGGGGACGAACTGTGGATCCACACCGTGGGTGATGACAGGGTGCTCCTGCATAAAGGCCAGTTCTTCGTCTGTCCACAGAATTTGGCTGTTCTTTGCATGGCATGGAGCAGAAATGAGAATAGTCCCAATAATCAATATGAAAAAGAAAGCAGGAAACTTCCGTATCATCTTGATCTCCTTCAACAACATGAATATATCTCAAAGTCAGCTTTGGCAGTTCCGCAGATGTGAAAAAGTGTGCTCGTAATTGTTATACAGTTACTTTTACCACTTAAATAGCCTCTTGAAAACACTGGTTTCAATAAAATTCATACGCTCTATGGATGAACCGGATAAATGAAGGTGTCACCCTCGCTTAGCGTATTTTTACCGGAGAGAATGCGTAAAAAAGCGGTTGTGTTCCTTTTGGAAAACACAACCGCTTCGTCATCATTTGGTCGGGGCGAAGAGATTTGAACTCCCGACATCTTGCTCCCAAAGCAAGCGCGCTACCAAGCTGCGCTACGCCCCGACGCAAACCGCTTTCTCATTTTACACTATAACCGGGACGTTTGCAATGGGGTTTTGTAACAATTTTATTCACCGTAAACTGCCAGGCCCCTTCGACTCAAACCTTTGAGGTGAGGCCTCAGTTATACTCAATCGATTCAATCAGAATAACGTTCATAGCTTCATTGTAGGAAAACCCGTAGGAGCTGATGACGTACCCGGCCTGTTCATTCACCTGGCTCATTATATTGTTCACACTCTCATTGGTTACTGTAAACCCATCCAGTCTGAACAGACACTGGGTTTTTCGCTGGTTTAAGGTTTCACGCAGCGCTTTTCTGAGCGCGGTGGCATCGGATATAATCAGGTTTTCCTTGATAAAATAGTTCTCCTTAGTAGCGGTGCAGGCAGGATAGTCCTTCTCTTCCCACACATGTTCCCTTCTCATCTGTTCATCGTTCAGATTGAAATAATCATAGCGCAGGATATTTCCTTCGGATTGGGTTATTGGATCATCCCATGTCGTATCCACATGATAGGGTTCTCCGTCGATGATAACCATGTTCCACGCGTGATCAATCCCATCGCCGATTCCCGTTACCATGCGGCATGGCACACCCGCCTCATTCAGCATCAGAACCATCAGCTCGGCGTAAGCGCCGCATACAGCCTTACCGGTATTCAACGCACCAAACGCGTGATACGACGAGTCCGGCGTTTTCTGGCTTCTGTCATACTGCAGCCCAATAATTAAGAAGTCGTGGACAGTCTTTACTTTTTCATAATCGGTCATATCCGGTTGAATGATATCATCAACAAGCTGTCTCACCCAGGCATTCTGGGTTTGTTGCTGTTGAATGCTGTTAACATAACGGGGCGTAATGTCCAGCTTGTTTTCCTCCCCCTCGAGCCAGGATTCAAGCAGATAACCCTCTACAAAAACACCGCTTTCATGCTCTGCCCGCTCCATTATGATCCCGCCGTATTTCTTCAAATCGGTTTCGGCAATGACCTTATTCTGCAGCAGTTCTATCTTTTCATCCTGATTTCTCAAACCATCAACCAGTTGCGGGAGATAAACAAACCATTGATCCAGCGCAGGAGGATTGTCGGCTTCCAGTAATACCTCAAGGCTCTCATCGGTAATCATATTCTGATCATTTAAGTATTCAAGCAGTATTTTTTCTCTGGTTTTATGGTTCAGGAACATTGCCCTCCAGGATAGTACTGCCAAACGTTCCCGTTCGAACGGAGCATCTTCTTTCAAGCTTTCAGCAGAATACAGAAGACCTTTTTCATGGGATGCCTGTTCCACCGTATTCCAGTTAAAATCCAACCCGTCGCGATCGCTATACCCCAAAGCCCGCAGCAAAAATGTCAGATATGCCTTTTCATTCATCGGCAGACTGGACCCGTAAAGGTTGTTTCCGATCCCGTTTGTCAGGCTTTTCTCATATAAATAGCCGATATAGGGGCTTGCCCACGGATCCACGTCGGTAAAGGGGTGGCTGTAATTTGCGGCCAGTGCGTCCTTCTCAGCTCCCAGCAGGCGCACAAGCATTGCAGCTCCTTCCATCCGGTTTGCGGTCCGCTCCAACATCAGATCTCCTCCGCTTCCGCGCAGAACATTCAGGATTTGAAGTGCCTGTGCAGCCGGCAGCCTTTGAAGAGCGTTCACCACTTTACCGGTGAACTCACCCTTAAAAGAATTTGTGGGAAGCAAATGCGCCGGATAAAGGGCATCCAGTGGCCTCTGCTCTGTTGCGAGGGCCATCGGTACGAATTGCAAAAGCAATATGAATGTAAGAAGCCCTGAGATCCTCGCTTTATAATCTCTTTTTTTCAATGAACACACCCCTTACTCAGCCTGTAAATGGACTGCTGTCCGTAAAACCCGGCTTGAGCCTGAAAGCCCGGGCTTTGTTAAAAGACTTACCACAATCATAACACACCCTGAAAAATACCGTCAACGAGGGTGTTTTTCTGCATTATTTCCCCGGTCTTTTCCTGGGGGAGCACATTTGTTCAGTAGATATGGAAAACCCATCCTGCGCAGCAGGATTCCGCTGTCGGGATGGGCTGGAAATTCAATTATAGAACTTGACACAAAGGCTATCCTTTTTTATCTTGCCCAGGATCGATGACATATGTTTTATCCATGTTGAGGCTGAGCTGCCGGTATAACACTTCCGATATTCCGATACCCCGCTGTGTGGCGCTGTCGATCAGTTCATCGTCCAGCATATCCTGAAAGATTTCCCTGCCGCTGCTCGCGGGCAGAAGTTCGCTTTCGGGAATGGTCCTTTTCATTTGCTTGTACATCATTTGCAGTAAAAGTCCTTCATACTCCTTACAGACCCCTTTCAGCTTTTCCTTGTCTCCATCGGAGTACGCCTTTTTCAGGGTATCCTCAAAAGTTTTATCTTCCTGGATCTGCAAGCGATTGACGCTATTGGTGATGTCTGTCAAACCGATTCCTTCAATTTTCATTCAAACCTCATCCTCTTTGGTCGCATCCGCGGCAGTGGCTATTGCCTGCGTGCGTTTTTAAGCTTATGGCTTAAAATATGTTCATCACGATTTAAGCCTATGGCTTAAAAACTTGATGTTATCGTTTCAGGTTGTTCGCAATTCCCAGCATCTCGTCTGTTGTGGTAATCGCCTTTGAATTCAGCTCGTATGCCCGCTGTGCGGTGATCAGCTTCACCATTTCCTCTACCACCTGAACATTGGATGACTCCAGGTAACTTTGGCGCAGGATACTGGGTTCTCCCATCTCATTGTCAAATGTAGCAAACCCTGACGCGGAGTTCTCGGAATACATGTTCCCGCCGATGGACTCAAGCCCCTCGGGGTTGTTAAACTTGAAAAGCCCGATTCTTTGCCCGGTGGGGATCACAAAGCCGTCTTCATCCTTGTAGCTGATATCGCCCTGCTCTGAAACCACCATTTGTTCGAGAGGATAATTAAAATATACGGGCTCGCCGTTTTCATCGAGAACCGGGTACCCTCTGGAGGTGGTCAGCATATTCCCGTCTTCCATGACCGAAAGCTTAAAGCTGCCGTCCCGGGTATAATAAATATTTTGATCCGCATACCGGATGCTGAAAAAGGCCTTTCCAAGAATAGCGAAATCCAGCATGTTCTCAGTGTGCTGCAGGCTTCCCCCAGAAAAATCCCGGCTTACCGCACGCGCGACAACGCCATGACCTACCTGCAGGTTCACCGGCTTGCCCTGGTCTTCCATCATATACGCCCGTTCCATGGTCACATAGAGAAGATCCTCAAATTCGGCTCTTTCCTTCTTATAAGCATTTGTATTCACATTCGCCAAATTGTTGGATATGGTGTCCACATTGAACTGCATGGCCTTCATTCCGGAACTTGCCGTCCACAATGATCTCATCATGATTGAATCATCCTTTCATTCTCTGACCGGTATGCCTGATACTGTGTGGAACCTGGGCCCCGCCCACTGTCCCACACACGGACTAAAAGCTGACGCTATACCCTGCCAACTTCGTTGACAGCCTTCTCGAGGGTACCATCCATGGCGGTAATAATACGTTGGTTTGCTTCGTAGCTTCGCATCAGCGAAATCATATCTACCATTTCCCGAACGACTTCTACATTCGATTGCTCCAGATAGCTTTGGATAACCTGACCCGAAAAATCTTCCTCCACCGTTTCATTTGTAGGGCTGAGAAGGTTTTGGCCATTTTTTCGCAGGGTTGTTGGGTCTTCAAATTGTTTGATCAACAGTCTGTCCACTGTCACACCATCTTGAACAATAGTTCCGTCCTTTTGCAGGGTGAATTGATCGCCGCTCAGTTGAATAACTCCCTTTTGCCCCAGAACGAAGTGGCCCTGTCGGGTGATCAGCTGCCCGGCGGCATTCAGCTCAAAGCCGCCGTCCCGGGTATAGAATTCTGTAAACTCATTATCGGAGGGAACCGCAATGGAAAAAAAGGCTTTTCCTTCATCCTTGATGCTGAAGTCCAGATTTTGATCGGTTTGAAGCAGGTTTCCCGGTCTAAACCAGGTATACACATCGCCCACATCATCACTGAAGGACAGATCTCCTACCGGAACACCACCGACGGCATTATCGGTGTTGTCATAAAGCCGTTTGGCCAAAAGTTCCGGAAAGCCTTCCAGGGCAACCGTATCTCTTTTATAACCGTTGGTGGAAACATTGGCCAGATTGTTGGTCAGCACATCCATTTTCTTATTCAGTGCCAGCATGCTCCAGCCGGAAGTGTATAATCCGCGAATCATAATCCTGCTTCCTTTACCTAAAAAAATCGGAAAATGAGCGTGAAATGGTTTTCACATAAATAGATATCGGTTAAGTGACTGAAAAAAATAACCTATTCTCATTGTGAAATAAAGATTTCGTTTCAGGGGAAAGGGACAGAGGGCGAGGCGCAAAGAATCCGTTGGATCAAAAAAGCCGCAAACCTTTGCTTGCAGCTTTATGGCTGGACATGGGATAAAAAACAAGGAACCTGGGCTCCGTACGCTATCCCACGCGCTCTGTTATTGTGTTTAAACTATCTGCGGTATTCTGATCTTTCCATATTGGAATTATGGATGATCTCAATATTGTCTAAAACCTTGCCGGTTCCCAGCGCGACGCAGGAAACCGCATCTTCGGCGATGATCACGTTGATGCCCGTTTTTTGCTGCAGCAACTTATCCAGGCCCCAAACCAGGCTTCCGCCACCGGTCATGACTATGCCGCGATCGCTGATATCTGCGGCAAGCTCGGGGGGTGTTCTTTCAAGCACCGAATGAACTGACTCTATAATGCTGGAAACCGGTTCTTCCAAAGCGTCCATGATTTCAGTAGAGGTGATGCGAATGGTTTTTGGAAGCCCCGAAACAAGGTTTCTGCCCCGGACATCCATGGAAACCTCTTTCGGCCTTGGGAAAACGGTTCCTATCTGAATTTTCATTTCTTCAGCCGTGCGTTCACCAATCATAATGTTATGCTTTTTACGCATATAACGCACAATCGCTTCGTCAAATTTATCGCCTGCAAGCTTTGTGGAAGTGCTGACAACCGTACCGCCCAGAGAAATAACTGCTATGTCGGTGGTGCCGCCGCCGATGTCAACAAGCATACTGCCACAAGCCTTTGTAATATCGATACCCGCGCCGATAGCTGCTGCAATGGGCTCTTCAATCAAATAGGTTTTACGGGCACCGGCCTGAACGGCAGCATCTTCCACCGCGCGCTTTTCAACCTCTGTAACACCGCTGGGTACGCAGATCATCACCCGGGGCTTGAACAGCTTGAACAGGCTGTTGCTGCACACCTTGTTCAGGAAATATTTCAACATTCTTTCGGTAACTTGATAGTCGGAGATAACGCCTTCCCGTAAAGGCCTTATGGCAACAATGTTTCCAGGGGTTCTGCCAAGCATCTTTCTGGCTTCTTCCCCAACTGCCAGCATCCGGTTGGTGTTTTTGTCGATGGCAACGACTGAGGGCTCTCTTAAAACAATTCCCTTTCCCTTTATATACACCAGTATGCTGGCGGTACCCAAATCAATTCCAATATCCATTCCAAGACCCAATCGAGACAACCCCTTCTCTATAGTATAACGCTTCCATTATTCATATTATGCCCGCGAAAACAAATGTACAGACAGTATTCCCCATGACGGAAGACAATTTACGGCTTTCTGCCGCACCACGGGGGGAGAGCCTATATTCCAAAAAAATGATATAAAAAAAGGTAACCAATCTGCCTAAGCCTTAAACCAGCTGAAAACCCTGATGTAGAATTACCCGCCCCTGTGTCACTTTTTGTCTATTTTAATATTAACACATTTTAATTGGAATGCAAGGGATTTTTCCTTATGTCACAGCTGAAGCATGAAAAAATAAA